>OGKS01000818.1_pt1 | contig 16492 bp, 10 predicted proteins | sample 1572491 | NCBI WGS metagenome assembly OGKS01 (sample SAMEA2582153, study PRJEB24529) | metagenome | biome: Human gut stool | place: China | collected 2011
CGAAGAAGATTGCGATCGTCATAATGATACTCTGGATAAAGTCTGTGGTGGATGCGCAAGTTGGATACGAATGACTTCGAGCAGGCGAATGTGGAATATATCGAATTCTGGATGCTGGACCCATTCATCTATAGCAATCAGCAGCCTGATGCCCGTCTCTATGGCGGTGATTTCTATATCAACTTAGGAGAAATCAGTGAGGATATTCTCCGTGATGGAAAGAAATTCTATGAGAGCGGAATGCCTGTGGATGGCAGCAACAGTTTTACCTACTCTCAGTGGGGTAAGATCCCTACGCAGAGTACGGTTACTTATGCCTTTGCCACAACCAGTGGAAGCCGTGCCTTGCAGGATGTGGGTTTCAACGGACTCACTGATGCGGAGGAACAGGAATTCTATCGCAGCGCCTACCTCGACCAGATACAGGGCAAGGTCAATCAGGCGGTTTTCGACAGTATCTTTGCTGACCCAGCCCGTGATGATTATCACTATTATCGTGGTTCTGACTGGGATCAGATGCAGGCGCCTATTTTGTACCGCTATAAATTCATCAACAATCCGCAGGGCAACTCTCCGGATAGCGATAGCCGTACCGAGAGCTATGATACTTCCTATAAATCTACACCGGATGTGGAAGATATCAACCAGGACTACACCCTCAATGAATATGAGAAGTATTTCCAGTATCATGTCAGCATCCGTCCGGAAGACCTTGTGGTGGGTAAGAACTATATCGTTGACAAACGGGAATATACACCAAGTTTGCCTAATGGAACGAAGAATGAGACAGTCACCTGGTACCAGTTCCGTATCCCGGTAGATCAGTATGAATCGAAGGTGGGCAATATCAATGACTTCTCCAGCATCCGCTTCATGCGTATGTTCCTTACCAATTTTGAGAAACCTATCGTGATGCGTTTCGGAACTCTGGATCTGGTACGTGGCACCTGGCGTACTTACGACCAGCCGCTCAGTGCTGCCAATGGTGGTACGCTGGAAGCAAGTGCGGTGAGCATCGAGGAAAATGCCGAGAAAACTCCAGTCAACTATGTGCTTCCTCCTGGCATCCGTCGTGGGCAGGACCCTTCTCAACCTCAGTTAGTGGAGGAGAATGAACAGGCGCTGAGCCTTGTGGTCAAGAATTTAAGTACCGGTGAGGCCAAGGCGGTTTACAAGAATACCACCCTCGACCTGCGTCAGTATAAGCGCATCCAGATGTTTACCCATGCCAATGCACTCGCTCAGAACACCACCGACCTGAGAGATAACCAACTCTCTGTGTTCATCCGTCTGGGTAATGACTATAAGAACAACTATTATGAATATGAGATTCCGCTGAAGTTGACTCCGGAAGGTAAGTACAGTCGCCGTTCATTGGAAGACTGCAAGGCTGTATGGCCTGAGGAAAATATGCTCGATATCCAGATGAGTGTGTTTACCGCCCTGAAGAAGGAACGCAACAAGGCCAAGGCAATGGGCATGGCTTCGTTTTCGCAGCCTTTCGTGGCTTATGACAGCAATCATCCGAACAACAAGATGACCTTGGTGGGAAATCCTACCTTGGGTGAGGTGAAAACCATGATGATTGGTGTTCGCAACAACTCTGGCGATGTGAAGAGCGGTGAAGTCTGGGTCAACGAACTCCGACTTCTGGAACATAACAACAAGGGTGGATGGGCTGCGAATGCCAATCTGAATGTTCAGTTGTCTGACTGGGGTAGTGTCAATGCTACTGGTCGTTATACCAGCGAGGGATTCGGTGGACTGGAAGACAAGGTGGCAAGTCGCAGTACCGACAGTTATGGGGCGTACAGCGTGACTACGAGCTTGGAAATGGGTAAGTTCTTCCCTGACAAGGCGAAGGTGAGCATACCTTTATATTATAGTGTGACCAAGGAGAAAACTTCTCCGAAGTACAATCCGCTGGATACGGATATGGAACTCCAGGATGCACTGGATGCTACAGGCTCTAAGGCGGAACGGGATTCTATCGAGAATATTGCTGTGACGAAGGTGGTGAATACCAACTTCTCCATCTCCAATGCCCGTGTCGGAATTGCTACTAAGCGCCATCCGATGCCTTACGACCCTGCCAACTTCTCGTTCTCTTACAGTCATTCCCACCAGCATACGCAGGGCGAGACGACGGTCTATGAGAATGAAGACAACTGGCGCGGTTCGCTCGACTATTCCTGGACTCCGGTCTATAAGGCGTGGGAACCTTTCAAGAAGTTGAAGAACAAGAGCAAGTGGTTGGATATCCTGAAGCGCTTCGGACTGAACTGGCTGCCGCAGAATGTGGCGTTCAATACGGAGATGACCCGCAACTATTATGAGTTGCAGGAACGCGATATGGAATCGACGGAGAATTCACAGTTGCCTCTGTCGTTCAGCGAACAGTTCCTTTGGAACCGTGAGTTCTCTATGCGCTGGGACTTGACCAAGAACCTGCACATGAACTTCCAGAGTGCCACCCATGCACAGATAGAAGAACCTTATACCCCAATCAATAAGGACCTCTATGCTGACCAGTACCATGCCTGGAAAGATTCTGTTTGGACCAGCATCAAGCACTGGGGAGCACCATTGGATTATAATCAGACCTTTACGGCTTCCTATCAGTTGCCACTCAATCTGATTCCAATCTTCGACTGGGTTAATGCCGATGCTTCCTACAATTCCACCTATTCCTGGAACAAGGGTACGGAGGATGAGGACGGTGTTTCGTATGGTAATACCATTAACACCAATCGCAGTTTAAACCTCAATGGTACGTTCAATCTGGTGAAACTCTACAATCATGTACCGTTCCTCAAGGCTGCCAACCAGAAGTTTGACAAGGAACCTTCCCGCTCGCAGATTCAGAAAAAGAAGCAGGAGAAGGAAAAGGCTAAACAGGAGGCGCAGAAGCGCAAACAGGAATTGGCTAAGGTTCGCCAGGAGGCAATTGATGCTGGCAAGGATCCTGAGGAGGCTGTGAAGGAGTGGACAAGCAAGAATAACAAGAAAGCTCAGGAGCAGAAGAAGCGATTGCCGCTCAACAAGAGATCCTTCGAACAGGAAATCACTCTCCTGCCTTTATTAGCTGATGTTAAAGACTTGAAAAAAGAGAAGGATGAGGTTGCCGGGGAAAAGACTGAGGCTTCTGGAGATGAGGCTGAAACAAAGAATGCTGAAAAGTCTAAGAAGTCTAAAAAGGATAAGTCCAAGAAGGATGATTCCAAAAAGGATGATTCGAAGAAAAAATATGTGGACGTAAAGCACGGCAAGAATACGAAACGTCTGATTGTTTCGGCTAAGACTGAGGATGGAAAGGCCTTCCACTTGAAATATAAGGTGTTGGATAATAACACAATCCGCATTACCTCTAAGGTGGATTCTGCTACGAAGTTGAAGGTGAATGTGCTTCCGAAGGCTCCGCTGGAGGAGAAGGCTTGGTACAAGACCATGCAGGCTATTTCACGTGTGGCAATGATGGCAAGAAATGTGAGCTTCAGTTATCGCAACAACTACCAGCTCACGTTGCCAGGCTTCCTGCCTACAATAGGTGATGCTTTCGGACAAACCAAACAGGGCATCATGTCACCGGGTCTGGATTTCGCCTTCGGTTTCGTTGGCGATAGTTACATCGAGAAGGCAAGAGAGCACGACTGGTTGTTGCTCAACGATTCCATCGCTACTCCTGCTGCTACGAGCAAAACGGAAGATCTCCAGATTCGTATGACGCTGGAACCTGTGAAGAACTTGAAGATTGACCTGAATGCCATGCGTACCATGACCACGCAGAAGAGCATACAGTATATGTATGAGGGAACTCCTACTACCCAGAGCGGAAGCTTCCAAATGACTACCATCTCTATTGGTTCTGCTTTCGAGGGAATGGGAGATGCTAACAGTGGTTACCGCAGCAAGACCTTCGAAAAGTTCGTGGGTTCTCTGCAGGACTTCCGCAATCGGGTGGAACAGCAATACGCTGGAATGATTTATCCTGCTGGTTCCAGTCTCGCTGGCGGCAAGTTTGATGCTTCCCGTACACCTGTCAACCAGTATAGTGCTGATGTGATGGTGCCTGCCTTCCTCAATGCTTATACCAGCATGGGTGGCAAGTCGCTCTCCATCTTCCCGGCTTTGAGTCGATTGCTGCCTAACTGGACTGTTAAGTATAGTGGATTAGGTAAGTTGCCTTGGTTCCGTGACCACTTCAAGAGTGTGAATATCAATCATTCCTATAAGAGTGTGTTCGCCGTTGGAAGCTACAACAGTTACAGCACCTTCCAGGAGTATATGAATGGTTTGGGCTTCATCGAGGATGCCACTACCGGCAATCCTTCACCAAGCAGCATGTTCAATGTTTCGCAGGTGAGTATCAATGAGGCTTTCTCGCCATTGTTGGGACTTGATCTGACGTTCAATAATAATATGACGCTGAAGGGTGAATATCGCCAGACGCGCGTGATGAACCTCAGTATGACAAGTATTCAGCTCAATGAGGCTGTGAGCAAGGACTGGGTGATTGGAATGGGCTATCGCATGAACAACTTCCATCTCTTCGGAATGGGAGGTAAGCGTAAGGCTGTCAAGAGTAAGGGTAAAGGTTCGGCTGACAAGCAGAAGAATTCTTCCAATAGCAATTCTTATGGCACCAACCATGACTTGAACCTGCGCTTGGACTTCAGTTTCCGCAAGCAGGCTGCCATCGTAAGAGACATTGCCTCCATGATGAGCAGTGCCAGCAGCGGCAATAATGCATTGAAGTTGAGTTTCTCTGCCGACTATACCTTGAGTAAGATGCTCACCATGAGTTTCTACTACGATCGTCAGACGAATACGCCTCTGCTTTCAAGCAGCAGTTATCCGACGACGACACAAGACTTCGGTCTGAGCATCAAGTTCTCCTTGACGAGATAGATTCTTCATCGGACTTTTTCTTCATCGGATTATTCACGTTTTTTGTCATCTGCGAAATCTGCGTGACAAAAAAACTCCGATGAAAAATCCCGATGAATAAAAACTATGAAAAAACGAAAGGGCTGGTAGCGATGAGGCTCCAGCCCTTTCGTGGTTGAATAGCTCCCATGCGGGGAGCACAAATATTTAAAAGTTTTGTTGATTATCAAATCTTTATTTCTTGTCGTAGGCATGAACCGGATAGTCGATGGTATAGTGAAGACCGCGACTTTCCTTGCGCTCGATGGCCATACGGGTGATGAGGTAACCTACATTGATCATGTTGCGCAACTCGCAGAGATCCTTGCTTACCTTCACACGCTTGAAGAGGTTTTCTGTCTCTTCATACAACAGGTCGAGACGATCCCAGGCACGCTTCAGGCGCAGGTCACTTCTCACGATTCCTACATAGTTGCTCATGCATTCGCCCACTTCCTTGATACTCTGGGTGATGAGCACCTTCTCCTCATTGGTCATGGTACCCTCATCATTCCATTCAGGCACCTTGTCGTTGAAGTCGTATTCATCCACATGCTCAATACTGTGCTTGGCTGCTGTATCTGCATAAACGACGGCCTCGATGAGTGAGTTGCTCGCCAGTCGGTTGCCGCCATGAAGACCAGTGCAGGAGCATTCGCCTAAAGCATAGAGGCGGTTGATGCTGGAACAACCGTTCAGATCTACTTTGATACCGCCACACATGTAGTGGGCTGCAGGACGAACAGGAATATAATCCTTCGTAATATCAATGCCGATGCTGAGACACTTCGCATAGATGTTAGGGAAGTGATGCTTGGTCTCCTCCGGATTCTTATGGGTCACATCGAGACAAACATGGTCAAGACCGTGAATCTTCATCTCCTTATCGATGGCACGAGCCACGATGTCACGAGGGGCAAGGCTCAGGCGCTCATCATATTTCTCCATGAAACTCTCGCCGTTAGGCAAACGGAGAATACCGCCGTAGCCACGCATGGCCTCTGTGATGAGGAACGCAGGATGAGTTTCTCCCGGATGAAAGAGGGCAGTAGGGTGGAACTGTACAAACTCCATATCGGCAACTGTTCCCTTGGCACGATAGACCATCGCCTCACCATCGCCTGTGGCAATGATTGGGTTGGTTGTGGTCTGATAGACCGCACCGCAACCACCTGTACACATCACAGTCACCTTGCTGAGATAGGTATCTACTTTCTGGGTATCAGGATTGAGGACGTAGGCTCCGTAGCAGTTGATGTAAGGAGTGCGACGGGTAACGCGTGCGCCCAAGTGGTGCTGGGTGATAATCTCCACTGCGAAGTGGTTCTCCTTGATGTCGATGTCTGGGTTGTTGCGTACGGCTTCCATCAGTCCTCTCTGGATTTCAGCACCCGTATCGTCGGCGTGATGGAGGATGCGGAACTCGCTGTGTCCGCCCTCACGGTGAAGGTCGAACTTGCCGTCCTGCTGCTTGTCGAAGTTGACTCCCCATTCCACCAGTTCCTTGATCTGTTCTGGTGCCTTGGTAACAACCTGTTTAACTGCTTTGTAGTCACTGATGTAGTCACCAGCAATCATTGTATCCTGGATGTGCTTGTCGAAGTTATCCACCTCCAGGTTGGTAACTGATGCGACACCACCTTGTGCAAATGAAGTGTTGGCCTCGTCGAGAGAGGTCTTGCAGATCATGCACACTTTACCTTTTTTCGCTCTGGCTACTTTCAGGGCGTAACTCATACCGGCAACTCCTGCACCGATAATCAGAAAATCATACTTATAAACCATTTGAGTTTATTTTATCAATTTATCTCTTATTCCTATGGAATAGAGTCTTCATTTTTATTTCATTTTGCGATGGTTTTACCCTTCACTTCCCTTAAGATTGTAAGGGATGAAACCTTAATTCGTTGCAAAAGTAATAATTTATCTTTAAAATGAGTAATAAGAGACGGATTTTTTGTAATTTTGCAGTGTTTTTTGTAAATCTAAACCCTTGTGAGGTGCTAATTGGTGGCTTCGGGGTGACTTAACATATATATAATAAGGTATGACAGACAGAACTTTTCATAAGCGTTTTTCGGTTCCTGCCAAATGTGGCGTGGCGGTATTTGCGCTCCTCACCGGTTATTTCTTCTGGGTGAAGGTGGCTATCATCGGCATCCTGCTTGCCATCGTCATTGTGGGCATGATCGAGCGCATTCTGAATACAACTTATACTTTCCGAAGGGTGCAACCTATAGACCGGGATGAGGAAATGGATTTCATCGTCATCAATGAGGGGCGATTCTCCCGAAACCAGACCATTCCCGTGTGCGATATTGTCAGCGTGGAACCTATGAAGACGTGTTGGGGACTCGACCATGCTCTCGTCATTCAGGTGGGAGCTAACAAGCTGGTCAGCCTGCAGCCTGATAATGAGGAAAGTTTTATCCGGGAAATCGAGAAAAGAATAAAAAATGAAGAATGACAAATAAAAAATGAAAAATTAGAAATGAATAAGATGATAAAATATGCGATGAGTCTTCTGATGGTGATGACGCTCTGTCTCCCCAATATGCAGGCTCAAATTGTAAAAAATCAGGAGAATCAGGACGTTCTGGTAAATGATGCGAATCCTGAGCAGGATGAGGAGGTAGTGGAGGATAGTGAAGATTCTGCTGTGGCAGACTCTGCGATGGTGGAGACAATTGCTGCTAATACTTTGCGATTGCCTTGGACGAAAACCGTGAAGGTGGGACTTGACAAACTCCTCAAGAGCAAAATGTTTGAAACTTCTCAGGTGGGTATCATGGTTTGGGACCTGGAGGCTGATTCCTGCATCTACCGCTTCCGTGAGCGCCAACTGATGCGTCCTGCCAGCACCATGAAACTCGTGACAGCGATTACAGCGCTCGATAAGTTGGGTGGTTCTTACCAGTTTAAAACGACCCTGAAATATACGGGCACGATTGATAATGGGGTACTCAAGGGCGATGTGTATTGCATCGGTGGTATGGACCCTCGTTTCAATAATGATGATATGACCGCCTTTGTCACCAGTCTCAAAGATATGGGCGTGGATAGTATTCAGGGCAGCATCTATGCCGACCGCTCGATGAAGGACGAAGACCTGTTGGGCGAAGGTTGGTGCTGGGATGATGATAATCCCGTGCTATCCCCATTGGTTTTCGGACGCAAGGATATTTTCATGGAAAGATTTCTCGCCAAGCTGAAGGACGCTGGTATCTTCTATGCCGGTTCCGGAACTTCCTTGAAGCGCTGTCCGGCAAGTGCTTTCACCATCTGTACCCGTTTCCATACCATGGACCAGATTTTGCATAAGATGATGAAAGACAGTGATAATCTCTATGCCGAAAGCATGTATTATCAGATTGCATCTTCTACTGGCAACCGTCCGGCAAGTGCCAAGAGTGCCAGAAATGTGCAGCGCCAGCTGGTTAGAAAGATTGGACTTGATCCTGCCCGATATAAGTTTGCGGATGGCTCCGGTCTTTCTCTCTACAACTATGTTTCTGCCGAACTGGAGGTCAAGCTCCTTCGCTATGCTTACCAGGACGAGAACATCCTGCCACATCTCAAACAGTCCTTGCCAATTGCTGGTGTGGATGGTACTTTGAAGAGGAGAATGCGCTCCGGTTTTGCTCATGGCAATGTGAAGGCTAAAACGGGCACGGTGACAGGTGTCATTGGTCTTGCCGGTTACTGCAAGGCGGCAAATGGCCACGATCTTTGCTTCTCGATTCTCAATAATGGTATTATGCATAGCAATAATGCACGCTCTTTTGCAGACAAGGTGTGTGAGTTGCTTTGCGAACCGTGAATTAAATGAGAAATGCAAAATGAGCTGGACATAAGGCTTTTAAAGACATAAGATATATGGAAGAAATACGTAAATTTGTGGATGAAATGATGGTGTGGGCTGGTGTTTCGGGCGATTCCGTACCCGTTCTCCGCCATCTGTTGCTTACAGTTACCGCTATTCTGCTGGCAATTATAAGCGATTTCCTTTGCCGTAAGATTCTCGTGCCGCTTATCTCCAAGATTACGGAGAAGACGGAGGCTTCCTGGGATGATGTGCTTTTCAATAAGAAGGTACTCAACTCGGCTTGCCATATTGTGCCGGCTGTCGTCATCTGGTCGCTCATGCCACTCATCTATCTGGAATATCCGATTTTCAAGGAAATCCTCGAAAGGGCTACGGGCATCTATATCGTGGTGATGTCTGTGAGAACCGTCCTGGTTTTCATCGGGTCTTTCAAAGGACTGGAAGATGCCAAGGATCGCCGGTCCTCTGCTCAACAGTATTTTCATACTTTCTGTGGCGTGCTCAGGGTTCTCATGCTCTTTGTAGCAGGTGTCGTGGTAGTGGCCATCCTGTTGGGCAAGAGTCCGCTTACCTTGTTTGCTGGATTGGGTGCCACTTCTGCAGTCCTCATGCTGGTTTTCAAGGATACGATTACGGGTTTGGCTTCTGGTGTCCGTCTCACGAGCAACGATATGCTCCATAAGGGTGACTGGATTACGGTGAAGTCGGTGGATGCCAACGGTATCGTGGAGGAAATGTCGCTCACTACTGTCAAGGTGCGCAACTTCGATAATACCATCGTCACCATTTCTCCTACCACCTTGGTGAATGGTTCTTTCCAAAACTGGATTGGTATGCAGAATAGTGGGGGACGACGGGTGAAACGCCTGGTTTACTTCGATTTCCGCAGCATCCGACTGGTAGATGACTTGCTGAAACAGAAGTTGATTTCTAAGCATTTTGCAACTGAAGATTCCTTCAAACTGAAAGAATCTCTCCAGAAGGCTTTGGAGAAAGACAGACAGGAAGGCAAGGATATAGAAGACCTGAAGAATCCGGCAGCTCTTGCCCCAACCAATCTGCAACTCTACCGTAAGTTTATGGAGAAATATCTGCGCCAGCGTCCGGAAATCAATACGGAACTCACACTGATGGTGCGCCATTTGGAAGCCACGCAGTGCGGACTCCCGATTGAGTTTTATTTCTTCATCAAGGATAAGGTTTGGGTCAACTATGAGCATATTCTTGCTGACATCATGGAGCATGCCTATGCGCTTGCCAATGAGTTCGAACTGAAGATTTATGAGCAATATCCGGAACAGTAATGTTTTAAAGGTAAAAAAGTAAAAAGGTAAAAAAGTAAAAAGGCAGGGATGGAATTTGCTAATACTATAATTTCTTGGTTTCGTGAAAACGGCAGGGCGTTGCCTTGGCGAGAGACTCGTGATCCTTATGCCATCTGGCTGAGTGAGATTATCCTGCAGCAAACCCGCATTGCCCAGGGGTGGGAGTATTGGGAGCGGTTTATGGCTCAATATCCCACTGTGCAGGATTTGGCGGCTGCCCATGAGGATGAAGTCCTGAAACTTTGGCAGGGATTGGGTTATTATTCCCGTGCCCGGAATCTCCATACGGCAGCTAAGCAGATTGTGGCACTCGGTCATTTTCCTGATACGCTTGAAGGCATCAAACAACTGAAGGGTGTGGGAGATTATACGGCAGCTGCTATCGGTTCCTTTGCTTTCGATATTCCGGCTGCTGTGGTGGACGGTAATGTCTATCGTGTCCTTGCCCGGTATTTTGGCATTAATACTCCCATCAATTCCACGCAGGGCAAAAAGGAGTTTGCAGCCTTGGCGCAGTCTCTGTTGCCTTCATCAAAGGCTTCCGATTTTCAATCGTCTTTATCTCTGGTTGCAGCCTATAATCAGGCGATGATGGATTTTGGTGCAATTCAGTGCACCCCTCAGTCTCCGAAATGTCTGCTTTGCCCACTTGCTGAAACCTGCGAGGCGATGCGAACCAATCGGGTAGCCGAACTGCCTGTCAAGCAAAAGACCATGAAGGTGAAGACCCGTCATCTTTCCTATATATATATAAGGTGTAAGGGTGAGACTGCCATTCATCGTAGGGGAGAGGGAGATATTTGGCAAGGATTATGGGAACCTTTCAATGCTTCAGATATCGCTGAAGCCTGTGCCTCTCCTTCTTCCGCACAGGCATCTCTATCTTCCACAAAGTTTTCGACTTCTCTCACGAAGCTTTCTTCTTTCAAGAAAGAACTTGCAGCAGACCTTCACTTGTCAAACGTAGATGCCCTGCAGCTGCTGGCTCAGGATGTGAAGCATGTCTTGACCCATCGCATTCTTTTGGCTGACTTTTACCTGTTGGAAACCGAAGCCCATCCCCAGCTTCCCGATGATTATATCTGGATCAAGGAGGAGGAAATAGAAGACTATGGTATTCCAAGACTGATAGAACTCCTGCTTGAAAAGATTTCTTGCAAATAATATCCCACATATTCCACAGATTTTTCTTCGTGGTGTTTTTTTTGTCCCACAGATTTCACTGATTAACACAGATCTTTATGAGATAAAAAATCTGCGTCATCAGCGAAATCTGCGTGAGAAAAAAACTCCGATGAATAAAAAAAACTATGTAAATCCGTGGGACTTTTAGATTGTATAGGATGTTTCAATCAAAGTTTACGCATAAAATATGTTAAAAAGAATAGAGAATCAAAATAAAATCCTTATATTTGTAGCTATAATAAGAACGTTTAGTGCCTATTGGTCATCCTCGCACTATAATTACTAACTAACTTGCTCTTGGGGATGGAGCGAGTATAATGCTTAAGATCCTATGAAGAATAAAAGTATTTTAGTTTCATTACTTTCCATGGCAGTGATGTTTTTCGCAGCATGTGGAGATAGTTCAAATGATCCAGTAGATCCAAACCCAGGAGGTGGAAATGAAGGTGGCGGTACCGAAACAATCGTTACTGCAGCCCAGGCAAAACAGAGTTTGGACAGAACCTCTCAGGAATTGTTGTCTAAAATCAGTGCCAATGAGTTTGAGGAATACAAACAGATGTTGGATGTAGATGTCAGCGATAAGGCAGGCGTTATCCAAGACTGGTTTGAGGCTTGTGTCGAAGCTTGCGAGATTAATGCCAACCCCGATAATCATCTTTGGAATGCCGCTAATTTCGTGGGTGAGTTTGAACTCCAGCAGGGTACTTGGGTACAGACCAAGAAAGGTGGCGACCATCTCAGCTTCATCTATCATGATGCTCAGCAGAAGAAATGTGTCATTACGCTGAAGGCAAGTGCTGAGGCTACAGAGATTCATCACTCTGCTTTTGATGATGAAGATTGGGAATGGACTGGTGGCCAGGAAATCGTAACAAGATACGAAAACCGCTTTATGCTCCCTAAGCAGGTAGATATTACGGCTACTCGTGAGGGCGTAACCAAGGGTACTGTTTCTGTGACTTCAAATGTGAAGACCGGTAAGGAAGTGGATTTGTCTAAGGACGAAGTGGATGTAACTTCTGTTGTTACCATCGGTGCTTACAAGGCTGAAGTGAAGAAGGCTGTTTATAAGGCAGGCAAGACTGCTTAGGCTAAGGTTGTGTTCAGCAAGAATGGTGAGGAACTCATCACTTTGGAAGGCAACGGCAATGGTAATATCACTCCAAGCGGTGAGAAATCTGAATTCGGTCAGATCAATATCACAATGAACATCTTGGGCAAGGCTAAGGTTGTCTATAAGATTCTGGATGGTAACTTGTACTATAATAATTTGAGTAAGGCTGATGATAATGATGGTGATGAGAGCATGTTTAAGCTGTTTGTAGAGAATGCCAACAAGCAGGTGGATGCAAAGCTCTATCTGGATGGTTCAGTTTCTCCTGCTGCTAAAATCTATCTCGCTCCATACTTGGCAGAGGATTATGGTAGCTATAAGTACTGGGATTATGAATATTGGTTGGAGTTCACCGATGGTTCTAAGTATTCTTATGAGGATTACTTTAATGAGCAGAATTTCAAGACTGTTTCAGACAAGATCCAAAGCCTCATCGATGATTTCAAGAATTTGTTCAACTTCGATGAAGTAGATACTGAATGCCAGCCCGGCATTTCAGGTAAGTAATTCCTGTATCAATACAGGCAAACCATCATTGTTTTAGATAAACAATCAAAGACAAATAGTGAATAGAAAGATATTCTTCTTATTCCTTTTGGGAATATTAAGTGCAGAGAAAAGCGTGTCGGCAATAGTTGCCGACACGCTTCATCATTATCAGCTCCAGGGAGTTGAAATCACCGGAAAGAAAGTGCGTTCTTCGCTCAAGGAGATAGAGGGTGCCAGCGTCATCAATATGAGTCTGATGGACGATATGCCCCGTATTCTCGGCAATGCGGACCCGATGCACTATGCCCAACTGTTGCCTTGTGTGCAGACCAATTCTGAATATGATGCCGGACTTCATATTCAGGGATGCGACAATTCCCACAATTTCGTTTCCATCGGTGGGGCTCCTGTCTATAATGCTGCCCATCTGTTAGGTTTCTTCTCCGTCTTCAATGCCGGACATTTCAATGACATGAGTCTGCGCAAGTCTTCTTCTTCAGCCGACTTCCCCAATCGTCTCGGTGGAAGCTTGGATCTGCGTACACCTACTTGGGTCTTGGGCGAGGATAGTATGCAGATGAAAGCCGTCCATGGTGAAATTTCTGTCGGCCCGATGTCCTCTCAGGGCACCCTCAAGTTGCCCGTAGGCAAGCGCTCCCTGCTCTTGCTTTCTGCCCGTGCTGCCTATCTCAACCTGCTCTATTCCAAATGGCTCGAAGTGGAGGGAGATAGGGTCAACTATGATTTCTCTGACTACAATTTTTCTTTCATCACCCAACTCAATGCCCATCATGTACTGAAATGGGAGGCTTATTGGGGATATGATCGTGTGAAACTCACCCAGGCTGACTATGGATTGAGTGCCAAACTGCGGTGGAACAATACGATGGCTGCACTGCATTGGTATTCGAAATGGGGAAATGTGAGTTCCGAACAGATGCTGTATTACTCCCGTTACGCCAATCGGATAGGAGTTGACGAACTTTCTTTTGATGTGGGCTTGCGTTCTTGGATCTATGATATAGGCTATAAGGGGGATGTGAAATGGGGAAATCTGAAAGGAGGTTTGGAAGTAATCAGACATGATTTCCAACCGCAGAAGATCTCTCTGGAGGGAGAGCTTGCCAATGATATTCCTGCTCAACCTACACAGTCTTCCGTGGAGTCGAGTGCTTATGCTCTCTATCGTCAACCGTTAGCGGCGAATCTCTCTTGCGAATTGGGCTTGCGGGCGAGTCTTTATCATCATCAGACCCGTTATTACGGTTTGTCACCTAACTTCAAACTCCTTTGGAATCTTACATCCCAAAGTAAGTTGAGCCTGCATGTGGGCATTCATCGCCAATATCTGTTCCAGACAGGGTTCTCCTCGTCCGGATTGCCATCCGAGTTTTGGTTTTCAGCCGATAGTCTGCGCCGTCCCCAGTATTCCTATAATGCCTCTTTGCAGGGCGAGTTCTGGCTTTTCGGCAAAGAATACCGCCTGAGTACGGAAATCTATTTCAAGTCGCTGAAACATCAGATAGAAAATATGGGCAATGTCTTTGACATCGTCTATTCCTCCTATTCCCTGGACGGTTCGTTGCTCTATGGCAAAGGTTGCAACTATGGTTTCAATCTGCTGCTGGAAAAGAGGAGGGGAAAGTTGACGGGTTGGTTGAGTTACTCGTGGGGAAGAGCCAGGAGAAAGTATGATGATGGAAATTATCAGGGCTGGTTTCCCGCCAATCACGAGCGCATCCATGAACTGAATGCAGTTGCCACCTATCATCTCGGTAACAGATGGAGCTTTGGCGGTACATTAGTGGTAGCTTCAGGCACTCCCTATACCCATATCAACTATGCCTACCTGGTGTCCAATAATCTCCTGACGGAATATGGTGAACATAATGCAGCAAGAATGAATCCGTATATCCGACTCGATCTGTCGGCAAGTTATGATTTCGTCAACAGGGGCGACCGCAGGAGTGGAATCAATCTCTCGCTCTATAATGCTACGCTTCATAAGAATGATTTGTTTTATCGCATCAAGGTGTATGATGGTCATGTCAGATATGGAGTGTTCCGTTTCCTGATGCCAATCATGCCATCCATTAATTACTATTATAAGTTTTAAACACGATGATCCGTTTTTAGATATGAAGGAAAAATTAAGATATTTTGCAGGGAAATGGCTTCTCTCAGTGGGCTGCTTGCAGGTTTTCATCCTGCTGAACTGCTGTCTGCTGAGCAGTTGTTATGATCATGTGGAGACCTCTACCGATAAGCTTCTTGTGGTGGAGGGCTGGATAGATGCAGGCGATTTCCCGAAGGTAAAGTTGACCAATACGGTTTATCTGAGCAAGAATGAACTGATGCTCGATAGTCTTTCCAACTATCTGGAGCGCTGGGCAAAGGTAACCATCTCCGACGGTACCCGTACAGAGATCATGGTGGGCAGGTATGATCGCAATTATTTCCCACCTTTCGTCTATACTACTTATGATATGCGGGGCGAGATAGGTAAGGAATATACATTGAGAGTAGAGACACCTGATGGACAGGTGGCAGAGGCTACAACGACTATTCCAAAGCCGGTAGTCATCGACAGTTTTCATGTAGAGCAGGCGATGGTGGACAGTTTGTATCAAATCTATGCTTACACAAGTTGCAAGCAGCGATGCAAACTCTTTTCCCAAGTGATAGGAAAGGATAAAGAATTTCTTTCTGCGGAATTGGGATTGATGAATGCTGGAATGATAGGAGCGGAGGGGAAAGTTTCCGTTCGCAGAGGTCGTTCCAACCTGATCAAGAAAAGGGATCCTTATTTCCGTGAAGGTGAAACGGTGCGTGTGAAGTTTGCCACGCTCGATTCCACCTCGTATGAGTATTGGCGCAGTTTTGAGGATTTGGCAGCTCTCTCCCGCGTCCCACTCGTACCCGTCAGCACCAATCTGAAGTCGAATGTCAGAGGTGCGTTGGGGTACTGGTGCGGTTATGGTGCCACTTTCTATCGGGTTCAAATACCGAAAAAAGAAAATGGCAGAAAAGTCAATGATTAATAATTCTGTGCTTCAATCTGGAAGTAGCTCTGTGGGTGGTTGCAAACTGGGCAAATCTCAGGAGCCTGCTTGCCAACTACGATATGGCCGCAGTTAGAGCACTGCCAGATGCAATCACCATCACGAGAGAAGACGAGCTTGTCCTTTACATTCTTCAAGAGTTTGCGATAACGCTCCTCATGATGCTTCTCGATTTCAGCAACCATTTCAAACTTGGCTGCAATTTCCTCGAAACCTTCCTCGCGAGCCTCTTTAGCCATGCGTGGATACATTTCAGTCCACTCATCGTGCTCACCATTGGCTGCAGCTTCCAGATTCTTCTCAGTATCCTGGATAGCACCGCCCTCCAGATACTTGAACCACAACTTGGCATGCTCTTTCTCGTTAGCAGCAGTCTCCTCGAAGATGTTAGCGATCTGAACATAACCATCTTTCTTTGCCTTGGAAGCAAAGTATGTATATTTGTTACGAGCCTGTGACTCACCTGCAAATGCTTCCTGTAAGTTCTTCTCAGTTTTTGTTCCTTTTAATTCTTTCATAATGTATCTGTTTAAAAGTTAATAATCTTATTCCTAACTTCTTT
>OGKS01000822.1_pt1 | contig 16407 bp, 10 predicted proteins | sample 1572491 | NCBI WGS metagenome assembly OGKS01 (sample SAMEA2582153, study PRJEB24529) | metagenome | biome: Human gut stool | place: China | collected 2011
TCGACCTTTCTCAGCACGAGAAGTACAGCGGCCGCTCTATCAAGTACTTCGATCCAGAGAAGAACGAGAGCTATGTGCCTTACGATGTAGAGACATCTATCGGTGTAGACCGTATGTTCCTCAGCGTAATGTGCCACTCTTACTGCGAGGAGAAACTGGAGAATGGCGAGACACGTGTTGTTTTGCGTTTGCCAGAGGCTTTGGCACCTGTTAAGTGTGCTGTGTTCCCATTGGATAAGAAATATGGTTTGCCAGAGTTGGCACATGAGATTGTTGACGAGTTGAAGTTCCACTTCAACACTCACTATGGCGATCCTAAGGATTCCATCGGTAAGCGTTATCGCCGTCAGGATGCCATCGGTACTCCATTCTGTATTACCGTTGACCACGAGACTCCAAATGATCATAAGGTAACTCTCCGTTATCGTGATACCATGGAGCAGGAGCGTGTTGCAATCTCTGATCTCCGCAGCATCATCGAGGAACGCGTAAGTATTACTAGCGTATTAAAGAAACTTGGTAATGAAATTAAGAATTTCTAAATATCTCTTCTTGCTCGTGATGGCAGTGTTCGCCCTGTCATCATGCAGCGAGAACGATGACTCCTATGATGCGTATGCCAACTGGCAGGAGCGCAACGAGCAGGCTTTTGCCGATACGCTGGCTTACGCAAAGAAGATGGGAGAGAGCCAGGGATGGTATGTGTACCGCAACTGGAGCCTGGAGAACCAGACACCAAACAAGGATGTCAACGGCGTGAATGTGCCGCTGACCTACAAGGATTGCGACCACATCATCGTTCATGTGCTAGAAAAGGGCGAGGGTACCACAAGCCCGATGTACACCGACTCCGTGCGGGTGAGCTATCGTGGAAGCCTGATTCAGACTACTGATAAGGATGGTAGCGTGAATGCGGGATACGTGTTTGATAAGACCTTCGAGGGTACTTACAACAAGCAGACCGCCATGCTTTCTACCTTTGCCGTGAGCAAAGTGGTGGATGGCTTTGCCACAGCCTTGATGCGCATGCATCCGGGCGACCACTGGATGGTTTATATTCCATACCAGTTGGGGTATGGTTCCGCCACCAGCAGCAGTTCTACAATTCCTGCCTATTCGATGCTTCGCTTCGAGATAGTGCTGGATAGCTACTTCTCCAAGTGATATTCAGTGTGATTACACCTTATTATATATAGGGGAGGTATTCACCTTATTATATATATAAGGAGATATATGGGGCGTTCCCAGGTATGCCGGCAAGGCAACCTGGGAACGCTCTTTGTGTTAACAAGCATTTCGTTAGTGTTAACAAGTGTTTGTGTTCGCACACAATTTGCTGACTTACGTCAAAAAATGTTAGTTTCATGCATTTTTTTCGGGAAAAGTATTGTGGTTTCAGAAATTTGTTGTACCTTTGCATCAGAAAAAATAAGTTTTAGGTTTTTAGTTAGGTAATAGATTTTATTAGGTTTTAGTTGTTAGGTAAAAAATAAGTTAAGATTGTTGTTCATAGGTTAGGTTTTTAGTTTAGGTAAAATTAGATTGTTTATTCAAAAATGGGTGTTAGTTAAGGTATAGAAAGATTGATTTATTCAAGGATGACAAAAACAGTACTGTTCTGCTACGGCGGAAGTAAAGTTTTGGGAAAAACAAAGGTACGACAAATTTTAAATTTAAATAGAAAGTGGCGTTCCTCTTTTGAGGATCGCCACTTTTTGTGTCATTTCATTAAAAGAGAAAAATATGTTATTCAAGAATAAGACAGATTATCTGATGGAGTCGATTCGCAAGGGAAGGGCGATGACTCGAAGGGAGAAACTCAATCTCATCGTGGGGTTGAGCGTGCCGTCAATGCTGGCGCAGATTTCCACCGTGATGATGTTCTTTATCGATGCATCGATGGTGGGACATTTGGGAGCTGAAGCCTCGGCTAGCATCGGACTGATTGAGTCAACCACTTGGCTCATAGGAAGTTTGCTTTCGGCAGCAGCTACGGGATTCTCGGTGCAGGTGGCTCATTTCATCGGTGCCAACGATTTCAGGAGGGCACGCCAGGTATATCGCCATGCCCTGATATGCGGTTTGGCGTTCAGCCTGATGCTCACCCTGGTGGGTGTGGGCATCCATGGCTATCTGCCCTATTGGCTGGGTGGCGGCGACGACATCGCTCCTTATTCCTCGAAGTATTTCCTGATATATAGCCTCGTGCTGCCCTTCGTGTTCCTTTATCACATCTCCGAGATGATGCTCAAATCGGCAGGCAACATGCATACGCCCAGCGTGATGGCGGTGTTGATATGTATCAGTGATGTGGTCTTCAACTATCTCTTCATCTATATCCTGAAGATGGGCGTGGTGGGAGCCGCCTGCGGCACGGCGATGGCCTACTTCTGCATCTCGCTGCCCAATCTCTGGATTTCGGCATGCAGCAACAGGATTCTGAACCTGCGGCAGGATAAAGAGCCGTTCCGCTGGGTGAAGAGCTACGTGAATCATGCCTGTCAGATAAGCATCCCGATGGCCATTCAGAACATCCTGATGAGCGGAGCGCAGATAGTGAGCACCATGATAGTGGCGCCATTGGGCAATATCGCCATCGCTGCCCATTCCTTCGCCATCACCGCCGAGAGCCTCTGCTATATGCCGGGTTACGGCATCGGCGATGCGGCAAGCACCCTGGTGGGACAGACGCATGGAGCCGGGCGCATCGACCTCTGCAAGAGCTTCGCCTATCTCACCGTGGGGTTGGGCATGAGCGTGATGGCATTGATGGGCGTGGTGATGTTCGTCTTTGCACCCGAGATGATAGGCGTGCTGTCGCCGGTGGAAAGTATCCGCGAATTGGGCACCATCTGCCTGCGCATCGAGGCATTCGCCGAACCGTTCTTTGCGGCGAGTATCGTTACCTATAGTGTCTGCGTGGGAGCGGGCGATACGAAGAAGCCTGCCGCCATCAATCTGGGAACGATGTGGCTGGTGAGGCTCACCCTTGCCTACGGGCTTTCGAAGAGCTACGGATTGGAGGGCGTATGGATAGCCATGGCCACGGAGCTTACGCTGAGAGGATGCCTCTTCCTGGTGCGCCTGTTCAGAGGTTCATGGCTGAAGAGCTTCAGAGTTGATAGTTTATAGTTAAAAGTTGATAGATTTGCAGGTATTTGGGAAGATAATCTCCCAAATACTTGCAAATCATTTTTATTTTGAGTAATTTTGCAGTCGAAATAACTGATAATGCATATTTATTAATATTCAGCAGAGAAAAAATGAGATTAAAGAAGATTTTCGCAGCGGCGCTGCTGCTGCTCTCTGTGGGAAATGCGACGGCACAGCAGATGCCTCCTATCCCAGTGGACAAGAATGTGAAGATAGGCCATCTCGACAATGGATTGACCTACTACATTCGTCATAATGCTTTCCCTGAGCATGTGGCAAGTTTCTACATCGCTCAGAAAGTGGGTTCTATCAATGAGAATGATGACCAGCGCGGTTTGGCTCACCTTCTGGAGCACCTCGCCTTCAACGGTACCGACCACTTCAAGGGCAATTCCCTGCAGGATTACCTGCAGAGCATCGGTGTGGAGTATGGCAGAAACCTGAATGCCTATACCAGCATCGACAAAACCGTTTATTACTTCACCGATGTGCCTACCACCCGCACCTCGGCAGTGGATTCCTGCATGCTCATCCTCAAGGATTGGAGCAACGGCATCTCGCTGACCAAGGAGGCTATCAACGACGAGCGCGACGTGGTACACAACGAGTATCGCATGCGCATGGTGGGTCAGCAGCTCATGCTGGAGCGCAATCTGCCTAAGCTCTACCAGGGCGACAAGTATGGCTATCGCATGCCTATCGGATTGATGAGCGTCATCGACGGATGCAAGCCAGAAACCTTGCGTGCCTACTATCGCAAATGGTATCGCCCAGATAATCAGGCTATCATCATCGTGGGTGATGTAGATGTTGACCATGTAGAGGCTCAGATTAAGAAGCTCTTTTCAGGCATCAAGGTGCCTAAGAATGCAGCCAAGGTGGTGCCAGTGCCAGTGGCCGACAACGATACTGCCATCTACGTAATCGACAAAAACAAGGAGCAGAAGTTCGACATGATCAACATCATGATGAAGAGCGAAGCCTATCCTGATTCGCTGAAGAACGATATGAATTATCTGGTAGAGGGCTATGTGCGCAGCGTGGTAAGCAGCATGTTTGATGCCCGCCTGTCAGAGCTGGCACGAGAAGAGAACTGTCCGTTCCTGCAGGCAAGTGCCGGCATGGGAAGCTATCTCATTTCGAGCACCAAGGATGCCTTTTCTATCTCGGGAGTGGCTAAGCCTGGAATGGTAAAGGAGGCTTATGCCGCTATGCTGCGTGAGGCTAAGCGTGTGCGCGACTTCGGATTCACAGCTACGGAGTATATCCGTGCCAAGGAGAACTTCATGAGCAGCATGGAGACCATGTACGAGAACCGCAACAAGATGAAGAACGAGCAGTTCACTACCCAGTATGTAGACCATTTCACAGACAATGAGCCAATTCCATCGTTGGAAGATGAATATAAGATTTATCAGATGATGGTTCCTAACATCCCTCTCGAGGCCATCAACGGTGCCATGAAGCAGGTGATAGCAGAAACCGACACCAACTTTGTGAGCATGGTGTTCATGAAGGAGGCTGAGGGCGTGAGCTATCCTACCGAGCAGCAGCTTGCCCAGATTGTGAAGCAGGTGCGCGGCGAGAAGCTGGAGGCTTATGTAGACAACGTGAAGCAGGAGCCACTGATGGCAACGCTGCCTCAGGCAGGAAGCATCAAGAAGGTTGAGGAAAACAAGGAGCTCGGATTCAAAAAGCTCACCCTCTCTAACGGAGCCAAGGTGATATTGAAGAAGACTGACTTCGAGGATAATGAAATCCGATTCTCAGGAACAGCCAAGGTGGGTTATTCCGCATTCCAGAACGACCCTGTGAACGCAGCCAATGCTTCTACCGTATGGGAAGTAAGCGGACTTGCCGGTTTTACAGGCAACGACCTGCAGAAGATGCTTGCCGGCAAGCAGGTGAGTGTAGGTCTCACCATGAGTCCGTTCCGTCATGGCATCGCCGGTACTTCTACTCCTAAGGATTTGGAGACGATGATGCAGCTGCTCTATCTCTCGATGACCAACCTTACCAAGGACGAGAAGGCTTTCGAGAATCTGAAGAATACCTATACCACCGTGCTCTCCAACAAGAGCAATAACCCTAACATGGTATATCAGGATTCTATCCAGAGCACCCTCTATTTGGGTAACAAGCTGGCGCTCCTGCCAGAAGCTGAGGATATCAAGAACATCAACTACGACCGTGTGCTCGACATGCAGAAGCAGCTCTATGGCAACGCCAAGGACTTCACCTTCTACTTTGTGGGCAATTACGACGAGAAGGTACTCCTGCCACTCATCGAGCAGTATATCGCTTCCCTGCCAAACAAGGGCATGAAGCTGAAGAACCAGAAGATTCCTACAGCCAAGGGCGAGGTGAAGAACATCTTTACCAAGGCGATGGAGAACCCTCAGAGCCAGGCACGCGAGATGTGGTTCGTGAAGTTGCCATCTTATAATCCTAAGACAGCGGTATTGGCAGATGTTGCAGCCCGCCTGTTGGAGATGAAGTATCTGCGCAGCATCCGCGAGGAGCTGAGTGCGGCTTACAGCACAGGTGCATCCTGCGGCTTGTTCTTCGACTACGACGGCAAGGTGGCACTCACCCTCAACGCCATGGCACAGCTGAATCCTGATAAGGTAGATGTAGCCGTTCCTTGCTTCTTCAAGGGCTTGGACGAGACGGTGGCAGCTCCTGATGCCAAGGACTTGCAGAAGGTGAAGGAAATCCTTTTGAAGCAGGCTGGTGTTGACGAGAAGACCAACAGCTACTGGATGCAGGTGTTGAGCATGTATGATCTGCACAAGGTGGATACCCACAGCAACTACCGCGAGCTGGTGAAGGCTGTGGATGCCCAGCAGATTTCCAACTTCCTGAAGAACGTGGTGCTGAAGAGCGGCAACCACTTCGAGGTAATCATGAAGGCGGAGAAGAATAAGTAACTTGAATAAGAAGTAAGATATGAAAAAGCCCCGTTGCCAGACGAAACGTTCCGGTAACGGGGTTTTTTACTTTTTCTTTCTTTTCCCAAAAACTACTTTTTCAAATTAAGAGTCATTCTGAAAAAATCTCTCTTCGAAGGATTCAAATCCTTGTCAGCTTCATAAACCTAGAAGAAATTCATCTCTTCTCTTTTTGCTGTGAAGGACTTAATCTCTTCTCTTTGCCTTAGAGGCAAGGGCCTCGCGGCGATCCTGAAGAATCTGCTGGCACTTGTTCAATGCCTGATTTTCATTACTCGTGTTTACCTTAATTAAATCATTCATAACCTATTGTATTTTTATTAACGCTGCAAAGATATTACATTCTGATAACATTTCGGTACACAAAACGATATTTTTGGGGTAATTATTATTCTTTTTTGATTTAAGTCAAAAAGATGAATCATTTGCACTAGCTTTTGCACGAAAATCAGCATTTGAATAAACCATCTGCACTCCCATCCGTCTATAAATCGTGCAGGGTGATTAGAAGGGATGCTGATGATGAACAGAGGATGAATAGGAAAAATAGGAAAGCTGGAAGAGAAAAAAAGGGGATTCTCTTTGTTATTTCCCAAAAAATGCCGAACTTTGCACCCCGAAAGCGTGGATATCGATATAAGATATATGGTATAAGAATAAGATAATATAATATAGAAAGTAAAAGGAAAGTAAAATGAAAAAGGTAATTCTGATGGCTGCCCTCGTGCTCGCATGCACAGCAGGCAGCAATGCTAGCGCCATGAACGAGGCAGCGCTCAATGCCTCTAACTCGGAGTTGATGCCAGTGAAGAAGACTACAAAGAAATCAACTAAGAAATCTTCTTCAAAGAAATCAACCACCAAGACTACCAAGAAGTCAACCACCAAGACTTCTACCAAGAAATCTACATCCACTTCTGTAGATGCAACCACTGGTGCTACAACTTCAGCCACTGCTGCTACCACCACATCTATTGGCAGCATCATCGGCGGCTTGCTGAACAACGTAATCGGTTCGGGCACATTTTCAAAGGAAGATCTCTGTGCTCATACCTGGAAGTACAGCAAGCCAGGTTGCGCCTTCACTTCAGAGAACCTGCTTGCTAAGGCTGGCGGCGAGATTGCTGCCAGCAAGGTGGAGGAGAAGTTGAGCACCTATTATAATAAGTTTGGCTTCAACAGTTCAAACACCCAGTTTACCTTCACCACCGGCGGCAACTTCTCTGCGCAGATTGACGGCAAGCCATGGCAGGGCAGCTATACCTTTGATGAAAAGACTCATGCCATCCATCTGAAGGGTCTTCTGCTGAGTGCTTCTGGCTATGCCACCAAGACCACCAATGGTATCAGTCTTCTCTTCGACCAGAAGAAGCTTCTCAACCTCATCAAGATGCTCAGCACCTTCAAGGGCAGCTCTACTCTCAGCGCAGTGGGTACCATCGCCAACAACTACGATGGCATGCGCGTAGGTTTCGAGATGACAAAGTAAAGAATAAAGTGAAACGTTGAAATATTGAAACGTTCCGAGATATTAAAAGGGTGTGTCATGAACTCATGACACACCCTTTTTGGTTGGTTTTTATCCTATTTTCCGTAGCTGAGTGTAGAGGTTTTGGTAAATTATACCACGATTGTGGTATCAAAATGTTATGCGATATGGTATTTTGAAATCAAAAGTTAACTAAAAGTTTTGTAATATTGTGAAAAAGTTATACCTTTGCAGTCGATTTTAGACATAGTGTAATATTGAATTTTAAAGATGTTAGTATGGTAAAGAAGATCATTTTCGCATTATCTCTGTTGACTGCTGGCGCTTCTTATGCCGCAGCACAGAGTCAGGGGATAACTATCAATGTTACTTCTGCCGATGATGGCGAGCCAGTAGTTGGTGCAGCCGTCCTTATACAAGACAGCAAGGTGGGAGGTGTAACGGATGTAGATGGCAAACTGACCATTTCAAAACTTCCTGTGGCAGCCAAGAAGCTCACGGTTTCATATCTCGGTATGCAGACACAGACCGTGACTATCAAGGGTAATGTCATCAATGTGGTGCTTGCTCCAAACGCTACCGACCTCAACGAAGTGGTGGTTACTGCCATGGGTATCTCCCGACAGAAGAAAGCTTTGGGTTATGCCACACAGGAAGTATCTTCTGACCAATTGACCACAGGAAAGGATAACAATATTCTGAATTCACTTTCTGGTAAGTTGGCAGGTGTCCGCATTACCAATAGTCAGGGTGATGTGGGTTCCAGTCGTATAGTGATACGTGGCGAGACTTCCATCGCCGGAGAGAATCAGCCTCTTTTCATTGTAGATGGCATCCCGGTGGATAACTCGCAGCTCAATACCAAGGGTGTGGGTCGCGATTTCAAGAATGCCATTGCCGACCTTAACCCTGAGGATATCCTTTCAATGTCTGTGTTGAAGGGTCCTAATGCGGCAGCCCTCTATGGTGCCCGTGCGGCACATGGAGCTATCATCATAACCACCAAGACAGGTAAGGGACAGAAGGGACTGGGAGTTACCGGTCATCTTTCAGCACAGGTTTCATCAGCCACCAACTTGCCGGAGTTCCAGAATCTCTTCGGACAGGGTGCAGGTGGTCGCTTCAGCTATGTTGATGGAAAGGGTGCTGGTATCAACGATGGCGTGGATGAAAGTTGGGGACCTAGACTTGATGTGGGCCTTAATATACCTCAGTTCGACAGTCCGCTTGATGCCAACGGCAACCGTACCGCCACTCCTTGGGTTTCCAATCCCGATAATGTGAAGGACTTCTTCCGCACAGGTACTACCTTGAATTATGGTGTAGCCATAGCCAAGGCGGACGACAAGTATCAGTTCCGCATCAGCTATAACAATGAGCATCAGCGCAGTATCGTGCCAGGTGCTTCTACCAACAAGTCGAATTTCACTCTCAATACCGATTATAAGTTAGCTCCTTGGGTATCTGTAGGTGCCACAGCCAACTATATTCTCTATTCAGCACCTAGTTTGCCTGGTTCTGCCATGGCATCCGGCAGCAATGCCCGAAGCAACAGCACCATGTTGCAGTTTCTCTGGTTTGGCCGTCAGGTGAATACCCAGTCGTTGAAGGATGATTATTCCCGCAACTGGAACAGCAGCTACTACAGCAATCCTTACTGGAGTGCCTATTACAACACCCAGAGCCAGGATCGCCATCGTCTGATTGGCGATTTCCATCTGGCCTTCCATCTTCTCGATGGATTGGATTTGCGTCTCCGTACCAGCACCGACTGGTATAATGATAAGCGTAAGTCGAAGGTGAAGTGGGGTACCAGCGGAACCCCTTACGGTACCTATAATGAGGAAAACTATACTGTTCAGGAGAACAACTCCGAGGCTGTTCTCACTTATCAGAAGCAGCTGAATGATGATTGGAATGTGGATGCCCTGGTGGGTTTCAATGTGCGCAACAAGAAGTATGAGTATAATTATCAGGCAGCCCCTCGTCTGGCTGTGCCTGATCTCTATACCCTTACCAACTCCCGTGACCAGCTCACCTCATCCAATGATTTCTATCGTCTCCGTCAGTATGGTGTGTATGGTTCTGTCACCGTCAACTACAAGAACTGGGCTTATCTCAGTCTCACCGGTCGCAACGACTGGTCGTCTACGCTGCCGGTGGATAACAATTCCTACTTCTATCCATCTGTTACGGCGAGCATATTGCTTAACGAGGCTCTGGGCTTTACCAGCCGACAGGTGAATTATCTGAAATTCAGAGGCGGATGGTCGCAGGTGGGTGCCGATGCCAATCCATATTTGCTTGCCAATGTGTACAACATTCAGACAGCCTTCAATGGCAACCCTATGTTGACAGCCTCTACTGAGGGTAAGAATCCAAACTTGAAGCCAGAGCAGACCAACTCTACCGAGGTGGGCTTGGAAGGTGCATTCTTCGACAGCAGAGTACGTCTTGATTTCTCCTATTATCAGACCGATAGTAAGAATCAGATATTGAGTCTTGCCACTTCTGCAGCCAGCCGATACACCTCTCAGGTGGTGAATGCCGGCCATATCCGCAACCGTGGTTATGAGATTCAATTGGGGCTTGTACCTGTTCGCATCAAGGATTTTGAGTGGAGCACTGATATCAACTACAGCAGCAACAGAAGCAAGGTGGTAAAGTTGGATGATGCCGGCCAGATAACCAGTTACCAGCTCTATTCATCCGGCATCCAGATTCTGGCAAAGGTAGGTGATGCTTATGGCACACTCTTCGGAAGTGCCTACACCCGTGATAATCAGGGAAGAATCGTGGTGGATGACAACGGATTGCCAAAGATTTCTTCCACATCTAAGACCCTGGGGCACTTTACTCCAAACTGGCAGGGTGGTATCACGAATACCTTCCGCTACAAGAACCTCACCTTCTCGTTCCTGATTGATGCCAGCTTTGGTGGAAAGATTTTCTCAAATACCAACAAGACGGGTCTCTATACCGGTGTGCTGGCAGCCACCTTGCCTGGTCGTGATGCCGATCATGGAGGATTGTGGTATTATAAGAATGGTGATGTGAATCAGCAGATTGATGCTCCGCAATATACCATGAGCAGCGATGGCTTGTACTATGCCACCATCAATGGTGAGCAGACCCGAGTTTACCAGGATGGTATCATTGTGGATGGCGTTACTGCCAGTGGCGAGAAAAATACAAAGGTGGTTTCTGCAGAAAACTATTATCACCGTCTGTACAGCATTGCCGAGGCTAACGTCTTTGATGCAGACTACGTGAAGTTGCGTGAGGTATCATTGACCTATCAGTTGCCAGTGAAGTTTGTCCGCAAGTTCCATCTGCAGGATGCCAGCGTGGCGCTTACAGCCCGCAACCTTTGGACCATCCATAAGGATGCAAAGGATATAGATCCAGAGGCAGCCATCTCTTCGGGCAATGCACAGGGCGTGGAGGCATATACCTTGCCAACTACCCGCCAGATTGGTATCAACTTGAATGTGAAATTTTAATTGAGGGAGATTACGACATGAAAAGAAACAAGATCATATTGATAGGAACATTGGCGCTTGGGCTTGCAGCAAGTTTCACTTCTTGCGATGATACCTTGAGCGATATCAACCGCAACCCAAATGCCACAGAGGTTCCTGACCCGGCATATTTGCTCACTTCCACTGAGTATCAGAGTGCCCAGACCTACTGGGGCAGCACCGCCAATTACAACAGCACGCTGCTCTGGGTGCAGCATTGGGCTAAGATTCAATACACAGAGCCAGATTGCTATGATGTGGACAACACGGATTTCACCAGCACCTGGAACACCTTCTATTCTACCATCATCTCCAATCTTCAGGCTATTGATGAGCAGTCATCAAGTTCTCAGAACGAGAAGGCGGTGGCAAAGATCTGGCGTTCATGGGCCTATCTGCAGCTTACCAACTTCTATGGAGCCATTCCTTATAAGGAGTATGGCAAGAGTACCACACCTGCCTACGACTCTCAGGAGACCGTGCTCCGTGGCTTGCTCACCGATTTGGCAGATGCCGATGCAGCCTTGTCTGCAGGTGGTGGTAGCCTTGAAGGAGACCTGATTTATGATAACGATATCAATAAGTGGAAAAAGCTTGCCAAGAGTCTTCGTCTGCGCATCGCCCTTGAGATAGCTGACCGTGACGAGACCACCGCCAAGGGAATCATCTCTTCGCTCTATGCCGACCGCAGCAATCTGATCAGCAGCAATGCTGATAATGCCAAGTTCGTCTTTGCGGCATCTCCACAGTGGAACCCATGGGCATCGGCATTCTCAAGCCGTGATGACCAGCGAGTATCCAAGACGCTCATCGACAAGTTGAAGTCCTTGAACGACCCTCGTCTTGCCATCTATGCCCAGAAGCCACAGGATGAGACAGTCACCACCTACGAAGGTGCTGCCAACGGACTTTCTGCCGACCTTGCCAATAACCAGGGTTTCTATAAGGTATCCCGTCCGGGCACAGCCTTCTTGCAGGATGAATCACCGGCAGTATTCGTAACCTATGCCGAGGTACTCTTCATCTATGCCGAGGCAGCAGCCAGGGGATGGATATCAGCAGATGCAGAATCACTCTATCAGCAGGCAGTCACAGCTTCCCTTCAGCAGCAGGGTGTTACAGATGCCTCCGCTATCTCTGCTTATCTCGCTCAGGATGGTGTGAAGTATGATGCTGCCCGCTGGTACGAGAGCATAGGATGGCAAAAATGGATAGCTTTCTACGGACAGGGTCCTGATGCCTTTACCGATTGGCGTCGCTTGGGTTATCCTGATTTGAAGCCAGGTCCTAAGTCGGTATTGTCTCATGGCGACCATCCTCATCGTTTCTTCTATCCATCCACAGAACAGTCTTTGAATGGTGAAAGTTTCAAGCAGGCAGTAAGTGAGCAGGGTGAAGATGAAATCACCACCCGTTTGTGGTTTGATGTGGCTGATAAGAAGAGATAGGAAAATTGGTTAAACAGCAAAAAAAAGGCAGCTGCAAGCATTTTCACAATGCTTACAGCTGCCTTTTCTGTATAATATATATGGAAACTTCTTATTTCAATTCTCTCAAATTTTCAGAAAGCCTCGCTTGTTAAGCGAAGTTCTTCATGTTGGTTCTTGCACCGTATTCAGCGCATCCTGCAACAACCATTGCTAAAATCATTCCTAAAAACATCATAATCTTATCCTTTCTCTATATTTGTTGTTATCCAATCTTTACCTTATCAGAAGCTTTATTTGGAAGCATCCTAAGATGCCTCTCAAAGCTTGTTTACTTGCCGAGGCTAATCTTCTTGTTTACATTTACAACCTCTGCAAAAAGAGCAGCTACAACTGCTAATGTCATTCCTAATACCATCATAATCGTTATCCTTTCTTTACTTTAATTATTCGTTATTTATCTTTTCGAGTGCAAAGGTAATGCCTTTTTGTGTACGCACACAATTTTTTAGTCGGAAAATGCAGAAAAGGCTTGATTTCTTGATTTTCATCAAATCTTGTCATGCCAAATGGAGCATAATGGCATATCTTCTTGCAAAGTTGATAGTTCAAGAAAGTTTTTCGCTGTTTATTTATTGAGTTTCATTAATAATGTGTATCTTTGCAATGTTAATTGGAATTTACTTTTTAATCATGAAAGCATTTACATATATCAAGCAGGGAGAGTTTGGCTTCACGGAAAAGAAGAAGCCAACGTTGATAGACTCGCATGATGCCATCGTGCGAGTAACGCTGAGTAGCATCTGCACAAGCGACCTTCATATCAAGCATGGTTCTGTTCCTCGTGCCGTACCGGGAATTACTGTCGGACATGAGATGGTAGGTGTCGTGGAGGAAGTGGGGGAGCAGGTTACCCACGTTAAACCGGGTGACAGGGTGACCGTGAATGTGGAAACCTTCTGCGGAGATTGCTTCTATTGCAAGCATGGCTACGTGAACAACTGTACTTCTCCACATGGCGGATGGGCATTGGGATGCAGAATCGATGGCGGACAGACGGAATACGTGAGGGTTCCGTATGCTACCACGGGACTGAACAGAATTCCGGATTCGGTGAGCGATGAACAGGCTCTCTTCGTAGGTGACATTCTTGCCACTGGATTCTGGGCGACGAGAATCTCTGAAATTACCGAAGAGGATACAGTTCTGATCATTGGTGCCGGACCAACGGGTATCTGTTGTTTGCTCTGTACCCTGCTCAAGAAACCACGTACCATCATTGTTTGCGAGAAGTCACAGGCCAGAAGGGAATTCATTCTGGAGCATTATCCGCAAGTGATGGTTGTAGAACCTGATGATTGTGAAGCTTTTGTCCAGCGTCATAGCCAGCATGGAGGAGCCGATGTGGTGATGGAAGTAGCAGGTGGGCAGAATACATTCCAGCTTGCCTGGAAGTGTGCCCGTCCTAATGCCATCGTCACCATTGTCGCCATGTATGACAAGCCGCAGATTCTTCCACTTCCTGATATGTATGGCAAGAACCTTATTTTCAAGACGGGAGGTGTTGATGGTTGTGACTGCGAGGAAATTCTGAGTTTAATAGCTCAGGGAAAGATAGATACCACCCCTCTGATTACTCATCGTTTCCCGCTTTCAAAAATAGAGCAGGCATACGATGTTTTCGAGAACCGAAAGGATGGTGTCATCAAGGTGGCGATATTTCAGATATAATCTTCTCTTCCTATTTTACTTCAACCCCGAGTGGAGTTTTCAGCGCATCCAGGTATTCCTTGATGCGAATCTGCCATTCGGCATAGCTTTTCACATCATATTTGCTCCATGCTGCACCGAAGTAATAGCTGTATTTCTCCTGGTTCTTCAAGCCGCGCTTCAAGCCCAGGGCATGACCGGTGGCACCATCGTGCTTCTTGTCGAAGAGCTGGTAGTAAGTGTTGTCGATGCCCTCAGGGAAGAGTACACCCACGAAAATCTGCGAGTTGTTCACCTCGATGTTATCGGTAGGGTCGGCATAGCTTACGTAATCCTTGGCAAAGGTCTTGCTCTCGGTATCTTCCTCATGGATAGGGAAACCGGTGGCGAAATCGGTGGCATGGGTCAAGCCATCATACCAAACGGTCATCTTGTTGAAGTTGCTGCCCTTGTCGAGTGAGATGATGCGATGCTCCACCACGTTCTTCATATCGCCCACGGTAGATGGATTGTAAGTCAATTCCACGGTAAAGCGGAGCGGACCGTTATCCAGAATCCTGTAATCCTTATAGCAGTAAGGCAATACCTGGTTCTTGCCTACCATGAGGCTTGGTGCACCCAATCCCAGGGTAGCGCCCACGCGATAAGGATCCAATCCGTTGCCATGGTCAAGATGGAAGGAGGTGAGGATATCCACCTCGTTTGATTCTGCCTGAAGGACCTTGATTTGCTTGGCAAGGGCTGCTGCCTTTGCTTTGTTCTTCTCAGCCTTCTCCTGCTTCTGCAGAGCTCTTACCTTGGCATCAATCTTATCACCCTTGATATTTCCGTTCATATCCTTTACGTATCGCTCGTAAACCACGGTGTCGGGGGTATTCTTCACCCATACATCGGTGCCGAAGGAGCGTTCGCCGGTGCGCTGCAGGGCAGGACCATATACACGATAGGCGCATCTGTCGTTTTCCCAGGCGATATCATCCTTTCTTATCTTATAGAGAGCACCGGTAGCCCATACCTTCTGCTGGTAAGGTTTGCCGATGGTTACGTAGTAGGTGGCGGAACCGTTAGGGCGCACGCTGGCATCGATGAGCAGATAGCCATCGTGGGTAATCTGCGAACCAATCTGCTGTCCGCGCTTATTCTTCACGATGTAGGTCTCGCCCTTTTTAGGGGCTGCATTGCCCAGTTTTGCCTTCACCTCGTTCATGCTCAGAGAGATAAGCTCCGTGCGGGGGGCGGAAGTAGGGTTGCTCACCACGATGGTGGCTTGTTGAGCATGGCAGTAGTTAGAACCTGCCAATGCCAGGAGCATCATCAGGCTTCTTTCCGTGATGCCCTTCATCATTTTACCATGAATCTTTTTCATTTTGATTTGTTTATTTTAAATCTTTATTTTATAAATACGAATGAATAGTTGCTGATACTTAATAAAAATTTCTCGCAGATTTCATAGAAACCTGCGAGAAATGCCTTTTATTCTTCTATAATAGAAACCTGCATGCTTATATCCTCCTTAGGTCTATCTCCACGCATGGTTTCGCAGTTCTGAATCTTCTCTACCACATCAAGGCCTTCCTCCACCTCGCCAAACACGGTATACTGGTTGTCGAGGAATGGGGTGCCGCCCACCTCGGTGTACGCCTTCTGCTGCTCCTCGGTAAACTTAGGATAACCCTGCTCCTTGCAGCGCTTCTTGGTTTCATCCACCAGTTCATCCTGCAGCTTCATCAAGCCCTCGCGGTCGCGGTTACGGCGGAAGTTCATAATCTCATCATGATGCTCCTTGGCAAGCTGGTTGAAGATGTTCTGCTCCATCTGCATGCCCATCTGCTTCTCCATCTGCTTCAGCTCGTTCTGCTTGTATGTCTTTCCCCAGACGATATAGAATTGGCTGCCGCTGCTCTCACGCTCAGGGTTCACCTCGTCGCCCAGACGGGCAGCGCTCAAGGCACCACGCTTGTGGAAGAGCTGTGGATAAACAAACTCGGCTGGGATGGTGTAATCAGGTCCGCCCGTGCCCAGCATCTTGCCCTTTGGAGCGCCCTTGCTGTCAGGGTCGCCGCCCTGGATCATGAAATCCTTGATGACACGGTGGAAGAGTGTGCCATCGAAATATCCCTCCTTTGCCAACTTGATGAAGTTGTCACGATGCTGAG
>OGKS01000828.1_pt1 | contig 16344 bp, 10 predicted proteins | sample 1572491 | NCBI WGS metagenome assembly OGKS01 (sample SAMEA2582153, study PRJEB24529) | metagenome | biome: Human gut stool | place: China | collected 2011
CTCTCTGCACAATGGTACAGCTCAACCAGAACAATGAGGAGGCTGGTCATAAGGTAGCTATGCAGGTAGCTGCTATGAAGCCTATCGCTCTTGACGAGGCTTCAGTACCTGAGGAAGTTAAGGAGGAAGAGTACAAGGTTGCTGTTCAGAAGACTAAGGAAGAGCAGATCGAGAAGGCTGTAGAGGTAGCTGTTAAGAAGGCTGGTCTCAATCCTAACCACTTCGACTCTGAGGACCACATCGAGTCTAACCAGGGCAAGGGCTGGATCACAGCTGAGGACGTTGCTAAGTTCCGCGAGATCAAGGAGACCGTTTCTGCTGAGAAGGCTGCTAACCTCAACGAGAATATGATCCAGAACATCGCTAAGGGTCGTGTTGGCAAGTTCCTTAAGGAGAACTGCCTCGTTTGCCAGGAGTTCCAGTTCGGTGACGGCGACAAGCAGAGCGTTGCTGACTACCTGAAGAAGCAGGACAAGGAGCTGAAGATTGTTGCTTACAAGCGCTTCACTCTTGCTGCTGAGTAATTGGAATAATCAATTACACATATAATTAATATAGGAGCCGTGAAGAGTGAAAACTCTTTCACGGCTTTTTGTTTAATATCGACGTTGTTGCGAAGGGTTTCGTCAGCACGTCATCTTGTCAACTTAGATAAAATGAAGATTTTTGCCGTAGGTATGAACTACCTTGAACACAATAAAGAGCTCCATGGTTCGTTATTTAAACCAGAGGAACCGGTGATTTTCACCAAGGCCGACTCGGCAGTGCTCAAGGACCATAAACCATTCTTTATTCCCGACCACATGGGACGCATTGATTACGAGACAGAAATCGTAGTGCGAATCAGCAAGTTGGGAAAGAATATTTCCGAGCGTTTTGCCCATCGCTATTACGACGCCGTTACCGTCGGCATCGACTTTACTGCTCGCGAGTTGCAGAAAAAACTGCGTTCTGAGGGTAAACCTTGGGATTTGTGTAAGGGATTTGACGGAAGTGCAGCCCTGGGCGAATGGGTTTCGCTGGACAAATTCCGTGATATACAGGCCATCCATTTTCATCTCGACATCAACGGCAATACCGTTCAGGAGGGATGTACGAGCGATATGCTCTATCGTGTTGACCAATTGATAGCTTATATATCACAGTATTTCACACTAAAGACCGGTGATATCCTCTACACCGGAACGCCTGCAGGAGTAGGTCCCGTACATATCGATGATCATCTTGAGGGATATATAGAAGACCGCAAGGTGCTCGAATTCAATTGTAAATAACAATATTAAACGAATATGCGCAACATATACATAGTCTTGACCCTGCTTCTTGCCACTGTTCAGGCAAGTGCCCAGAAGTTCTATAATCTCACAGCCAAGGAGGTGAGGGTCGACTCTGTATTGCCCGTATTCTGCCATACCGAGTCGCTGCCTGTCAATTACCGCGACTCGGTTTATTCTTTTAGTATTGCTTATGCCGAATATGCCGACATGCCGCATGCCGACATTGAGGCATACCAACGTATAGAAAGCAAGCTACCGTCAGCTGAACCGCGCCTCGAAACAAGCGTTGTGATGGACCGCAAGCAGCCGTCGCTGCTCACAACGTTCTGTCCCGTAGTGTTGCGTGGCGGCCGCTGGCAGGTGTTGGTGAGCTTTATGCTGCGCCGTTCGGCCACTGTAGAACGTATGAGCCGTGTCACTTCGCTGACTCGTAATGGTGAGTCGCCTCTTGCTGATGTCGTAGCTCCACAAGACCGTTATGCTCAGCACAGCGTGTTGCGCGAAGGACGTTGGGTGAAGATACGCGTGCCGTCAACCGGTGTGTATCAGCTCACTTCCGAGCTTATGCGCAAAGCCGGATTCAGCAATCCCGACCGTGTGAAAGTGTATGGTTATGGAGGGAACTTGCAGAGCGAGACTCTTGACCCCGATTATCTTATTGCCACCGACGATTTGCACGAAGTGTCCACATGTACCATTGGTTCGCGTAGGTTGATGTTTGCTCGTGGTCCTGTGTCGTGGAACAGTAATAACGCAACATGCCGTACACGCAACCCATATTCCGACTATGGCTATTATTTTTTGACCGACGATGGTACTGAACCGCAAAAGATAGATTCGGCAGACTTTGTTTCTTCTTTTTATCCGTCGGCTGATTATTATCACGACCTATACGAAGTGGACGGTTTCAGTTGGCATCATGGCGGCCGGAACTTGTACGATTCGCGCCAGGTGCAGTCTGGCGACTCGCTCGTTCTAAACTTTAATGCCCCTAATAAAACTGCGACAGGGCGTATGATGGTCAATGTCACGTCTGGCGGCGCTATGTCTGTCGAGGTGAGATTGAATGGCCGTCGACTAGGCACGCTCAATACAACAGTAAGTGAACCGCTTTATGTTTTTGGTTTTCAGAGTAGCGGTACTTATGACATAGAGAGTGACAAGTCGCGTGAACAGCAGACCGTAAGTCTGCATGTGCTCAATGGCGAACCTATGCGACTCGATTTCGTGTCGCTAACATGGTCTGTGCCCCATCAGCTTGGCAATCTTGCCACCGACGCTCTGCCGGTTCCGGAATATGTTTATGCCATAACCAATCAGGACCATCATGCTGACCCTCAGGCTGACATGGTGATAATAATCCCCACATCGCAAAAACTGCTTGCCCAGGCACGTCGTCTGAAGCAACTACATGAGAATGCCGATGGTATGCGTGTCAATATAGTGCCAGCCGACGAATTGTATAATGAGTTCTCAAGCGGTACGCCTGACGCCTCGGCATACCGCCGTTATCTGAAGATGCTGTACGACCGCGCCACAACCGCAGCCGACCAGCCCAAGTATCTCGTGCTTTTCGGCAGCTGCATGTGGGACAACCGCCTGCTCACGTCCGAATGCCGACAAATGAAGGCTGACGATTATTTGCTGGCATACGAAAGCGAGGAGTCGTTCGACAAGCGACTTAGCTATGTCGACGATTCGTTTTACGGCATGCTTGACGACGGCGAAGGACTGCGCCCGTTGTATGTCGACAAGGTGGATGTGGCAGTCGGACGTTTCCCCGTGACCACAGCTGCCGATGCCAAGACAATGGTTGACAAGATAGAGAGCTACATGAAGAATGCCGGAGGAGCGGCATGGCTCAACGAAATAATGTTCATGGGCGACGACGGCGACGACAACCGCCACATGAAGGATGCCGATGCCGTAGCCGAACAGGTGATAGCCGAGAATCCGGCGTTGCGTGTCAACAAGGTGATGTGGGACTCTTATCCAGCCGTTATACAGACTTCGGGAGTGACATATCCCTATGCCAGCAAGGCTATAATGCGCCAACAGAACAAGGGAGCGCTCATAATGGACTACACCGGTCATGGTTCGGAACACCAGTTCTCGCATGAGAACGTGTTGTTCCTTAAAGATTTCAGAGAATTTTCGAATACCAACATGCCGCTGTGGGTAACGGTGGGCTGCGACTTCATGCCCTTCGACGCCCCGGTGGACAATATCGGAGTAACAGCGGTACTCAACGAAAAGGGTGGAGTAGCTGCATTCATCGGCTCGACGCGCACCGTATATTCTACATACAATGCTGAGTTACACTCACCGTTGATGCGTTTCCTGCTCTCGCACGACGACGACGGACGTGCAATGCCGGTTGGTGAAGCGTTGCGTCGTGCCAAGAACACTGCCTCATACAAGCGTTTGGCAGAAAACTCGCGACAGTTCTCACTTCTTGGCGACCCTGCAATGCGACTTTGGACACCGCGCCAGCTTATAGTAGTTGACTCCATCGGCGATGTAGATGTGGCCAAGGGAGGTAAGGCTGAGATGCGTGCCGGAGCACTGGTAAAGGTAAAAGGCCATATTGAAGGAATGGAAAATTTCTCAGGTACTGCAACGCTTCTGGTGCGCGACCGTAAAGAGACGGTGGTATGCTACAACAATCAGAATGCTGCCGACGACCCAATGGAGTTCACCGACCGCAAGGCTGTGCTCTATAGTGGCGACAGTAAGGTTGTGGACGGTAAGTTTGCATTCACCTTTGCGGTACCCAAGGATATCAGTTACTCTGGCGAAGAGGGACTCATTAACGTCTTTGCCATCGATGACGAACATACAATGGTGGTGAACGGCTACAGCAACAGCTTCACCGTAGGAGGCAGCGACATTGCCGACAACGACTCTATTGGTCCGTCCGTGTACTGCTATCTGAACTCGCCTTCGTTCCAGAATGGCGACAGAGTGAACTCTACGCCGTACTTTGTGGCTGAGATAACCGACCGCGACGGCATCAACGCCGCCGGAGCAGGAGTGGGACACGACATGCAACTCGTAATCGACGGCAAGACGGAACTGACATATACGCTCAACGACAACTTCCAGTACGACTTCGGATCGTACACCACAGGCACTACATACTACTGTCTGCCGGAACTTGCGGAGGGTGAACACCGCCTGAAGTTTACCGCTTGGGACATACTCAACAATCCCACTACGCAGGAACTCCGCTTCCGTGTGGCAAGAGGACTGAAACCTACATTCATCATTTCGTGCACAGACAACCCCGCAACGACCTCTACCACATTCGTCATAGCCAACGACCGCACTGGCAGCAATGTGGATGTGCGCATTGAAGTGCTCGACATGAGCGGACGGTTGTTGTGGCGTCACGACGAGAGCGGAGTGTCAACGGCCTCTGCCTATACCGTCAATTGGGACCTGAAGCTCGACAACGGCCAGCAGCTCGACACCGGAGTCTACCTCTATCGTGTACGTCTTTCGTCCGACGGAGCGTCGCGTATGTCGAAAGCCAAGAAACTGATAGTAGTGGGCAATAAATAAATTAAAAAGTCGTTTGCATAATAAGCATTTACAATATAAATATATACAACGAATGAAACACGGAATAAGATACATCCTGCTTGCAGCCTTCGCAATGCTGTCGGCATACGCTTCGGCTCAGGATTACAAAAAAGAGATGTTCAACCCGGTAAAGACATCGGTGACATCGCAGACCATTGCGCCCGACGCACGAGCCGCCGGTATGGGCGATGTGGGCGCTGCCACCGACCCGGACGTAGTGTCACAGTACTGGAACCCAGCCAAATATCCGTTCACAATATCGCGTGCCGGAGTTGCCCTGAACTATACGCCGTGGCTGCGCAGCCTTGTCAACGACATCGATTTGGCTTATCTTGCCGGCTATTATCGCATAGGTGACTACTCGGCTGTATCGGCCTCACTGCGCTACTTCTCGTTGGGCGAAGTGTTCACAAGTACAAACGAGAGTGACGACGGAATGACTATCAATCCGTATGAGATGTCTTTGGACGTAGCCTACTCGCTTATGCTCAGCGAAAAGTTCTCGATTGCAGCCGCAGTGCGATGGATTTACTCCGATCTTACGTATAATTATACTGACGACACGTCGCCGGGCTCGGCATTTGCAGTCGACCTTGCCGCCTACTATCAGAACTATATCAACATTGGACAGCGTGAATGTCAGTTGGGATTGGGCTTGAACATATCCAACATCGGTTCGAAGATAACCTTCGGTGGCGACGACCGTGCGGAATTTATACCTACCAACATGCGTCTGGGAGCCTCGCTCATGATTCCGCTCGACGAATACAACCGACTCACCATTGCAGCCGATGCCAACAAACTGCTTGTGCCTACTTATCCGAAGCAGGAGGAAGGTGAGGACACGCAGGACTATGAGGACCGTGTTCAACGCGACTACTATGACGTTTCGTCAATCAGTGGTATCTTCAAGAGTTTCAGCGATGCCCCCGGCGGATTCAAGGAGGAGCTGAAGGAGGTGCAGTGGAGCATCGGAGCCGAGTATACCTACAATGATAAGTTCACCCTTCGCGCCGGCTATCACAATGAGGCAGAGAGCAAGGGCAATCGTAAATACTTCACCGTGGGAGCCGGATTCAAGATGAACGTATTCTCGCTTGATGCCGGCTACGTTATCGCTACAGCCAAGTCGAACCCGCTCGACCAGACCTTGCGCTTCACTTTGGCGTTCGATATGGACGGTATCAAGGATATCTTCAAGCGAAGATAATGGAAGTTAGGAATTAGGAGTTAGGAATTAGTCGGCTTTGCCGATTATAAATTATGAATTTAGAATTCGTAATTAAAACAACTCGTAATTCGTAATTCCTAATTCGTAATTAAAATAACTCGTAATTCCTAATTTAAAGAAAATTCAAACACTCATGAAAATAAGAACTGGTTTCGGATATGATGTCCACAAATTAGTAGAGGGTCGCGACTTGTGGCTCGGAGGAATAAAGCTCGACTACGAGCTTGGTCTTCTCGGCCATAGCGATGCCGATGTACTGATACATGCTATATGTGATGCACTGCTTGGTGCTGCCAATATGCGTGATATTGGTTATCACTTCCCCGACACAGCAGCCGAGACACTCAATGTAGATAGCAAGATTTTGCTACGCAAGACCATCGAACTCATTGCCACAAAGGGCTATCGTCTGGGCAATGTCGATGCTACGGTGTGTGCTGAGCGTCCAAAACTCAATCCGCACATTCCTGCAATGCAGAGCTGTCTTGCCGAAGTGATGAATACGGATATAGACAATGTTTCAATCAAAGCCACCACAACCGAGCGACTTGGTTTTACCGGTCGTATGGAAGGAATATCGGCATATGCCACTGTTTTGATAGAGAAGGACTGATAAAGTTGTGGTATGCTGATAGAATAGGAATGATATTGTTTGGGTATGGAAAACGATAAAACCCCTTGTTTTTCGTGTTTTTGACCCCTAAAAACACGAAAAAACAAGATTTTTTGAAGTTTTTGATAAATTTCTTGCAAAAACATTTGGAGGTTACATAAAAAAGCCATACCTTTGCACTCGCTTTAAAGAACTAAGCAATACTGCTAAGAGTAACAGTTAAAGTAATCGGGCGTTTAGCTCAGCTGGTTTAGAGCATCTGCCTTACAAGCAGAGGGTCGGCGGTTCGAATCCGTCAACGCCCACAGGGGTGTTTCCTCGTGGTCTTCTCTTCGGAGAGACTGCGGGGATTTTTTTTGTTTATACTTTTCTGCTTTTTTTACTGTATTCACCCCAACAATTAGTTTGAGGCATTATACATTATAATAATGTCTAAAAAATCACCGTACGATATCCACTTGTCAATTTAAATTCGTAAATTTGCACAAAAATCATATTTTAAAGATTTAGTATATGAAACTTGATTTGCTGACAGCCATTTCACCAATCGACGGTCGTTACAGAGGCAAGACAGAGCCGCTTGCCGATTATTTCTCAGAGTATGCACTCATTCGTTACAGAGTGCGCGTAGAAATCGAATATTTCATCACTTTGTGTGAGTTGCCATTGCCGCAGCTCAAGGACTTCGATCATGCCCTGTTTGAAACATTGCGTGGCATCTATCTCAACTTCAATGAGGAGAGCGCACAGCGTGTTAAGGACATCGAGAAGGTGACAAATCATGATGTTAAGGCTGTAGAGTACTTCATCAAGGAGGAATTCGACAAGATTGGAGGTCTCGACGCTTACAAGGAGTTCATCCACTTCGGACTCACATCGCAGGACATCAACAATACCAGTGTGCCTCTCTCAATCAAGGAGGCTCTCGAAGAGACATATTATCCGCTCATTGAGGAGCTCATCGCACAGTTGCAGCAGTATGCCGACGAGTGGAAGGACGTGCCTATGCTCGCCAAGACTCACGGCCAGCCGGCATCTCCTACACGCCTTGGCAAGGAGATTATGGTATATGTATACCGTCTCACCGAGCAGTTGCGCCAGCTCAAGGAGTGCCGCATGACTGCTAAGTTTGGTGGTGCAACTGGCAACTACAACGCCCATCACGTAGCTTACCCCCAGTACGACTGGAAAGCCTTCGGCAATCGCTTCGTGAGCGAGAAGCTTGGATTGGAGCGCGAGCAGTATACAACACAGATAAGCAACTACGACTGCCTTGGCTCAGTGTTCGATGCCATGCGTCGCATCAATACAATCATCATCGACCTCGACCGCGACTTCTGGATGTACATCTCAATGGACTACTTCAAGCAGAAGATTAAGGCAGGCGAGGTAGGTTCGTCGGCAATGCCTCATAAGGTCAATCCAATCGACTTCGAGAACTCAGAGGGCAACCTCGGTATCGCAAACGCTGTACTGCAGTTCCTCGCCATGAAGTTGCCGGTAAGCCGTTTGCAGCGCGACCTTACTGATTCAACAGTATTGCGTAACGTTGGTGTACCTTTCGGTCATGGTATGATTGCCATGCAGAGCACACTCAAGGGTCTGCGCAAGCTCATCCTTCACGAAGAGAAGATTGAGGAAGACCTCAACAATACTTGGGCTGTAGTGGCTGAGGCCATTCAGACCATCCTGCGTCGCGAGGCCTATCCGCACCCCTACGAGGCGCTTAAGGCACTCACACGTACCAACAAGAAGATGTCGGAAGAGACCATACACGAGTTCGTTCAGACACTCAACGTTAGCGATGCCGTTAAGGCAGAGCTTATGGCCATCACACCGCTTAATTATACAGGCATCTAATTTCGGCCTATGTATTGCGTGCCGCATATAGGGCGGCACTTGGCAAAACAGGTTTCAAAATATAGACTATTAGTAGTAAGTAACAATTTTATTCAAGAACAGAAGTGCATCTATCCTTCCCAACCCTAAACAAGATCCACAAACGGGAGGGAATGGGTGTCACTTGCCGTGAGGCGAAAAAAGTAAAGTATTATGGATTCAGAATTGGAAAAGAGTCAGGAACAGAGAACAGCGGATCAAACTACAGGCAATAGCGAGAGCTACGGTCGTCCCGCAGGAAATTATCAGAGAGAGTATCGTAGTGTAACCGGACGTCGTCCGCGCATCCACACACAGCGTCCTTACAATGCCGAGCGTACAAGCCAGGCACAGGGCGAGGATAGCGGTTTCCGTCCTGAGGGATTTGGCAGCAACCTTCAGAGTGGTGCTTCATCCAACGGCGGCTATCAGCCACGTCAGAGTGGTTATCAGCAGCGCCAAGGCGGCTACCAGCAGCGTGGTGGTTATCAGCAGCGTCCTCAGCAGGGGTATCGTCCTCGCTACAACAATCAGGAGGGCGACGACCAGCAGCAGGGTGGCTACCAGCAGCGTGGTGGTTATCAGCAGCGCCAGGGCGGCTATCAGCAGCGTCAGGGCGGCTACCAGCAGCGTGGTGGTTATCAGCAGCGTCCCCAGCAGGGCTATCGTCCTCGCTACAACAATCAGGAGGGCGACGACCAGCAGCAGGGCGGCTATCAGCAGCGTCAGGGTGGCTACCAGCAGCGTGGCGGCTATCAGCAGCGCCAGGGTGGCTATCAGCAGCGTGGCGGTTATCAGCAGCGTGGTGGCTATCAGCAGGGCGGCTACCGTCAGCGTTCGGCCGATTATGATCCCAATGCTAAGTATAGCATGAAGAAGCGTATCGAATACAAGGAGGAGAACATCGATCCCAACGAGCCGATACGTCTCAACAAGTTCCTTGCCAACGCAGGCATTTGCTCGCGCCGTGAGGCTGACGAGTTCATCCAGGCAGGCGTTGTGTCGGTAAACGGAGAAGTAGTTACCGAACTCGGAACAAAGATAAAGCGCACCGACGAAATCAAATTCCACGACCAGCCGGTAAATCTTGAGAAGAAAGTTTATGTGCTGCTCAACAAGCCGAAGGATTGCGTTACGACAAGCGACGATCCTCAGCAGCGCAAGACTGTAATGGATTTGGTTAAGAACGTATGCCCCGAGCGTATCTACCCTGTAGGACGTCTCGACCGCAACACCACCGGTGTGCTCCTGCTCACCAACGATGGCGACTTGGCTTCGAAGCTTACACATCCTAAGTTCCTCAAGAAGAAGGTCTACCATGTATACCTCGACAAGAACGTTACAGCTCACGACTTGCAGCAGATAGCCGATGGCATTGAGCTTGAGGACGGCGAGGTACATGCAGACGCTATCGAGTATGCAAGCGATACAGACAAGAGCCAGGTAGGCATTGAGATTCACAGCGGCAAGAACCGTATCGTTCGCCGTATCTTCGAGCACCTCGGCTATCGCGTTGTTAAGCTCGACCGCGTACAGTTTGCAGGACTTACAAAGAAGAACCTCCGTCGTGGCGACTGGCGCTTCCTCACTGAGAAGGAAGTAGAGATGCTTCGCATGGGAGCGTTTGAATAATGTTTAATGAGTTGAGTAATGTTTAATGTTTTTATTGTACATATCTTTATGTGTAATAGTACATATATAGATGTGTGTAATGCAACATTAAGCATTACTCTTTCTTGATTAAACATTAAACACTGAATATTAATCAATTAAATAATGGAAACAATAAAGAGAACAAAGATTGTTGACGCTCTTCAGCGCACCGACTTTGGCGCTACCGTCAACGTGAAGGGATGGGTACGTACCCACCGCAGCTCAAAGGCTGTCGACTTCATCGCACTCAACGACGGTTCTACCATCAAGAACATACAGATTGTTGTTGATCCTGCTAAGTTCGATGCTGAGCAGCTCAAGCAGATTACTACTGGTGCTTGTATCAGCGCTGTAGGTACTCTCGTAGAGAGCCAGGGCAAGGGTCAGAGCTCAGAGATACAGTGCGAGAGCCTTGAGATATACGGACTCTGCGGCAGCGATTACCCGATGCAGAAGAAGGGTCAGTCGTTCGAGTATATGCGCCAGTATGCTCACTTGCGTCTTCGCACCAATACTTTTGGTGCCGTAATGCGTATTCGCCACAACATGGCTATGGCCATCCACACATACTTCCACGAGCACGGCTATTTCTACTTCCACACTCCGCTCATCACAGCCAGTGACTGCGAAGGTGCAGGTCAGATGTTCCAGGTGACAACCAAGAACCTCTACAACCTCAAGAAGACAGAGGATGGCAAGATTGACTATAGTGACGACTTCTTCGGCAAGCAGACTTCGCTGACTGTGTCTGGTCAGCTTGAGGGCGAGCTTGGTGCCACAGCTCTTGGAGCCATCTATACATTCGGTCCTACATTCCGTGCCGAGAATTCAAACACTCCGCGCCACTTGGCAGAGTTCTGGATGATTGAGCCTGAGGTAGCATTCCTCGACCTCGCTGGTCTGATGGATCTTGAGGAAGACTTCATCAAGTACTGTATCCGTTGGGCTTTGGAGCACTGCAAGGACGACCTTGAATTCCTCAACAAGATGATTGACAAGGGACTTATTGAGCGTCTTGAGGGTGTGTTGAACTCTGATTTCGTTCGTCTGCCTTACACTGAAGGTATCCGCATTCTTCAGGAGGCCATAAAGAACGGCAAGAAGTTTGAGTTCCCGTGCGAGTGGGGCGACGACCTTGCTTCTGAGCACGAGCGCTTCCTTGTTGAGGAGCACTTCAAGAAGCCGGTTATCATGACCAACTATCCTAAGGCTATCAAGGCATTCTACATGAAGATAGATGCTGAGGAGTCAGGATTCGGTGGCAAGAGCGGCGCTACTGTTCAGGGCACCGACGTGCTGTTCCCGCAGATTGGCGAGATTATCGGTGGTTCGGTTCGTGAGGAGAGCTACGATAAGCTGATGAACGAGATTGAGGAGCGCAACATCCCGATGAAGGATATGACATGGTATCTCGATACACGTAAGTACGGATCATGCCCACACGCTGGTTTCGGACTTGGTTTCGAGCGTCTCATTCTTTTCGTAACGGGTATGCAGAACATTCGCGACGTCATCCCGTTCCCACGTACACCGAAGAGCGCAGAGTTCTAAAAAAACGGAATATATAGTTCTGATAAATACACAAAAAACTTCAAATTGAATGGATTGAAACATTCAATTTGAAGTTTTTTTTGTGCTTTTATATTTGCAGCCTATTTGCTGTTTTAGCTTTTTTGCTTTTATTTGTCCTTATACTCAACCTTCACTACTACTACGCGTATTTTCTGGTCCGCCTTGTCGGTCTTTATTTTGGCAATGTGCCAGTCGCCAGGGTAGAAGATGAAGAACTTATCGGGAGTAGAATCCACAAACTTGGTCTTGTCCACCTCATAATCGTAGTTGATAATGTCGGGACGATAAGGAGCTTTCGGTCGGCTTGTCACGTGGTCGAGCAGTCCGAAGCGTTCGCTGCCCTTCACTACATACTGGAAGTCGACATATTGACGATGGCTCTCAGTGCCGCGTTTTTCAAGGTCGCCATTCTCACCGTCCTCCACGTTAGCCTTCATTGTAGTGCCTGGAATCGGGTGCAGACCTGCGGGTAGAGCCAGAAGGTCGGTTTTGGCGAGCCAAGCAAACATGGCTTTCCATTGTGGGTTGCGCTTATATTGTGTGTAGAACTCGGCAGCGTTGACTGTCTCGTGAGGCGAAGCTGCAGTAAATCCGTTGCGCCACTTGTTGGAGTTCTTCCATTTGATAGCCTTTTTCTCGAGTTTTTTGTCCTGGCACGGCTGTGTGTACACGCCTTGAGCCATTGCGCTGAGCGACAGCACTACAGCTGCCATCAATGTCAATAGTCTGTTCATAATACTGTGATTTTAGTTTTTAGAAAATGCTTTACGAATATGTTTATACGAAAAAAGGTGCGCCATGTAAATGACACACCTTTATGTTCTTAGTGGGTGGTGATGGATTCGAACCACCGAAGGCATCGCCAGCAGATTTACAGTCTGCCCCATTTGGCCACTCTGGTAACCACCCTTGCTTCTTAAAAGCGAGTGCAAAGGTATGAAATAAATTGGATATTACCGCATGTTTCATTAAAAAAATGCATTAAAAGTAGTATTTTTAGTTATTTTGCGCTATCTTTGCAAGAAAATAAGCCATATTTTAATAAACAAACCACATAAAACCTAAGTTCACATGAATAAAAATCTTATTTTCTGTGTCGCAGCAATGTTGGGCTTGATGGCATGGCAGGGAGCCAGTGCGCAGTCAAAGTCACGCAAGGCGGCACGAAAAACAATGGTAGCGAAGACTTACACCGTGCAGGTGGCAGGCCCTTCAGTGGCGTGGGTCGAGGATGAGACCAAGTTTGAAGACCGCAAAGAGAAGGCGCATGCCACCTTTATGCCCTACTCGTCGACTTCGGAAATGATGAAGGACGAGTATTTCCGATTCCCCTGGCTTACTCCCGACCATGCCGACTGGCTGTCGCTCAACGGTCAGTGGAAATTCCATTACACAGCCGACTGGAAGTCGCAGGGCGTGCCCGAAGAGCAGAACTTCTACGGCGACAACGCCGACGTGAGCGGCTGGGACAACATAGCTGTGCCTCTTAATTGGGAAATGGCTGGCTACGATGTGCCCGTATATAATAATGTGGGATATCCGTTCAAGAACGAACCTCCCCGCATTACCGCTTTCGACGACAACTTCGACAAGAACCCCGTAGGTTCTTATCGTCGTACCTTCACCCTGCCTAAGGGCTGGGAGAGCGGCAAGCGCGTGTTCCTTCATTTCGATGGAGCTTGCAGCGCCATCATGGTATGGGTGAACGGTCACTATGCTGGTTATTCGCAGGGAGCCAACACCGATGCCGAGTTTGATGTAACCGCTCTTGTTCGTGGTGGCGAAAATAATGTTTCGGTACGCGTTTACCGCTGGTCGGACGGCTCATATCTTGAGGGTCAGGACATGTGGCACCTCGCCGGTATTCACCGCGACGTTTACCTTGTTGCCACACCTAAGGCATTCATCAACGACCACTACATCACATCACATCTCAACGAAGGCTATACTTCAGGCTCGATGAACGTAGAGTTGACGCTCAACAATGCCGAGCATCAGAAGGGCACAAAGACAGTTGAGGTGGAACTGCTCGACCAGAACGGTGTGCGTGTGGCAAGCCAGACCTCTGCCTTGGCATTTGCAGCAGCCGATGTTGAGAAGAAGTTGGATGTTAAGTTCGACAACCTCAGCAATTTGAAGCCGTGGTCGCCAGAACATCCTAACCTCTACACCGTCATTGTTCGTCAGAAGCTCGAAAATGGTCAGGAGGAGATGGTGTTCTCTACACTCTATGGTTTCCGCTCAGTAGAGCAGCGTGGCAATCTGATTTACGTCAACGGCAAGCGCGAATACTTCAAGGGTGTAAACACACAGGACATCCATCCGCTTCTCGGCCACGCCATCGACGTGCCCACAATGCTCAAGGACGTGACGCTTATGAAGCTCGCCAACGTCAATACCGTGCGCACAAGCCACTATCCGCGCCAGCCCAAGATGTATGCAATGTTCGACTACTATGGTCTCTACTGCATGAATGAGGCTGATGTTGAGTGCCATAACAACCACTCTCTATCTGACAATCCTACATGGCAGGCCGCTTATGTAGACCGTACACGCCGCATGGTATTGCGCGACCGCAACCATCCGAGCGTAGTATTCTGGTCGCTCGGCAACGAGTCGGGAGGCGGACAGAACTTCCAGGCCACCTACGACGAGGTGAAGCGACTCCTCCCAGGACGCGATGCTTGGGTGCATTATGAGGGCTACAAGCATGGCGAGAAGTATTCCGACTTCGGTTCGGACATGTATCCCATCATCAACAATGTCATAAAGCACCGTGACGGACTCAACGGCAAGCCTTACTTCATTTGCGAATATGCACATGCTATGGGTCAGGCTGTAGGCAACTTGCAAGAATACTGGGACATTATCGAGGGTTCTAACGGCATCACCGGTGGATGTATTTGGGACTGGGTAGACCAGGGCATTTACGACACACGCCGCATCAAGGCACGTCAGCCGCTCGTCGACCCACAGACCGGACTCCATTACTATACCTCTGGTTACGACTATACAAAGATGAATCATGGACATCTGGGCTTCCAGGGCGACTTTATGTCTAACGGAATCATCACTCCTGGACGTGAATGGACTGCAAAGCTCACCGAGGTGAAGTACGTTTATCGTTACGTCAACTTCGAGAGCCTGAAGGACCACAACCTTGTGCTCCGCAACAAGTACAACTTCACTGACCTTGCCGACCTTCTCTATCTCTCTTACGAAGTTCTGAAGGACGGACGCTCAGTAGAGCATGGCAACCTGCAGTTGCCCAACTGTGCTCCTGGCGAAACCTGCAACGTAAGCATTCCTTACACTACAGAGGTGAAGAACGACGGCGAGTATATCATCACATTCAGCCTTCGCTTGAAGAACGATTGCTCATGGGTGAAGCGCGGATATGCTGTAGTAGAGCAGCAGTTCAAGCTCAATGCCGACGCCAAGGCAAGCTGTGTATCTGTAGCCGACCCGACATTCGTACAGCAGCAGCACCGTCAGTTGCCGGCTATTGCCGAGAAGGGCAAGCTTAAGGTAAAGGGCAACAGCGTAACGGGCGAACGCTTCAAGATAAGCTTTGCCGATGACGGCACAATAGCCGAATGGCTGTACGATGGCAAGAGCCTCGTTGAGTCTGGCACGGGTCCCGACTTCAACGGATTCCGCCGTATTGCCAACGACAACATTTCGCTTGGAGCTACAGGTGGTGTTGCCGAGAATGACAACAAGGAGGAAGGTGCTCTCACCGGCAGCAAGAATCTCGTCAGCGCTCCGAAGCGTGTTGGCAAGAATGTGGTTGCCCAGACATCGGTAAGCAACGGCAAGGACACTCACAACATACAGTATACTATCTATCCTGACGGACGTGTTGACATGCGTATAGCATTCAACAACTCAAGCACTGAGACACGTCGTGTAGGCGTAACGATGCAGTTTGCTCCGGAACTGGAGAATGTAGAGTATTATGCCAAGGGTCCGTGGTCGAACTATATCGACCGCCAGCGCGGCTCATTGCTCGGCCGTTACACCACAACCGTAGCCGGAATGTTTGAGGAGCAGAGTGCACCGCAGACAATGGGCGACCGTCAGGGACTGCGCGACCTTACTCTCTCGGGCAATGGCCTTAATCTCAACGTGCAGACAGAGGGTCAGGTAGCCTTCTCACTCTCGCACATCGACGACCGTCAGTTCAACTACGACGTGTTCTACGGAGGCAAGCATCCTTACGACCTCACACCGAGCCGTCAGATCTTCGCCCACTTCGACTACTGGCAGCGTGGCATTGGCAACCGCTCATGTGGTGGCGACTCATGCCTGCCGCAGTATCAGACACCTACAGGCGAGCACGTAGTGACATTGCGCTTTACTCCTTCAGTGAAGTAATCGCGCCGTAAGGCAACATCAATTAGCAGTAATGCAAAAAAAGAAGGAGGTTATGGCATTTTCGCCATAGCCTCCTTCTTTTTTTGTGTTAATAAATTATTAACCCAAATCGGTCATTAGGATTTCTCTGTGTCGTACGGCAAAGAGAAATCCTTTAA
>OGKS01000829.1_pt1 | contig 16341 bp, 15 predicted proteins | sample 1572491 | NCBI WGS metagenome assembly OGKS01 (sample SAMEA2582153, study PRJEB24529) | metagenome | biome: Human gut stool | place: China | collected 2011
GACTGTTGCTCAGTACCTCGCTTCTCAGAGCAAGGATCTCAAGATCGTTGCTTACAAGCGTTTCACACTCGTTGCTGAGTAATCCACGCTTTTAGCTGGATGGGATTATCACAAGATGACTCAACAACAACAACTATAATTTGACTTATAGTTAAATTAGAATATCCGGGAGTTATGGAGATAAAGCTCAGCTTTACTTCTAACTCCCTTTCTTTTTATCGGAAGTTTTGAGGGAATCTCATAGCTGAATTTCTCGGAATCTCACAGCTGGTTTTTCTCAGAATTTCATTCAAGGAATTTCTCGGAATTTCCCCCAAATTTTACTTTTTGGGTTATTCTTTCTTAAAATATTGATATTATGAAGATATTTGCCATAGGCATGAACTATGCCGAACACAATAAATCGCTCCATGGTACGTTATCTAAACCAGAGCGTCCTGTCATTTTCACGAAGGCAGATTCTGCCTTACTCAATAATGGCAAGCCTTTCTTCATCCCAGACCATCTGGGACGTATCGAGTATGAAACTGAATTGGTGGTGCGCATCTGCAAGTTGGGAAAGACGATTCCGCAGCGTTTCGCTCACCGCTATTATGATGCTGTGACTGTGGGTATTGACTTCACAGCCAGGGAAATGCAGAAGAAACTAAGAGAGGCAGGACAGCCTTGGGAGTTAGCGAAAGGATTCGACGGTTCTGCCGTTATCGGTGAATGGGTAGATGTACAGAAATTCAGAGACATACAGGCTATTCATTTCCATCTCGACTTGAACGGAAAAAATGTGCAGGAAGGTTGTTCCAGTGATATGCTCTACAAGGTGGACGAAATTATCTCGTACATCAGTCAGTATTTCACGCTGAAGACGGGTGACTTGCTCTATACGGGTTGCCCTACGGGTTGCGGACCTGTTAAGATAGATGACCATCTGGAAGGTTATTTAGAGGACAGGAAGGTGCTCGACTTTATGTGTAAGTAATTGTGTAAGAAGTGATTTGAAAAATATGGTTACAAAGGTTTGGAGATATTTGATAGCAACTCTATTGCTGATGCTTGTCTTACCTATGCAGGCGCAGCAGTTCTTTAATCTGACCGCAGATGAGGTCAGGGTAGATTCCGTGTTGCCGAGATTTGTGTATTCCAAACCTTTATCCAATCATTACCAGGATTCTATTTATACAGCAACGGTCAAATATGCAGAGTATGTAGATATGACCGTTGCTGATATTGCCAACTACAATCGTCTCTCGGGTGCGGCACTTCCATCGCAGGTTCCTGTAGAGACTCAGGTTTCGCTTTGTCGCAACGAGGCAACGCTCCTCGTCAATTTTTGTCCGTTGGTATTCCGCAACAACAAATATCAGATATTGGTTAGTTTCATGCTCGACATCAAGGCCAAGCCTATCAGTCGTTCAATGGCGAAGGCAAGAGCCTTGACCCGTGCTTCTGAAACAGAAAAGGATTATGCGGCTCATTCTCTTTTGGCTACGGGCAGATGGGCGAAAATCAGAGTAGGCGAGAGTGGTGTTTATCAGCTTACTGACCAAGTTATCCGACAGGCTGGTTTTTCTAATATTGATAAGGTGAAAGTGTATGGTTATGGAGGTAATCTTCAGAACGAGGCACTCTATGCGTCAGAAATCTTAGCCAATGACGATCTGAAGGAAGTGCCGCAGTATGTGAGAGACGGCAAGCATTACTTCTATGCCAAAGGTCCGGTGAGCTGGAGTAGCAATACTGCCACCCGTCGTACTCGTAATCCTTATTCTGACTACGGATATTATTTTATCACACAGAGCGACGAGGCTCAGCAGACCGTGGATTCAGCTACTTTTGTGAACTCATTTTATCCTTCCAGCGATTTCTATCATTCTCTCTATGAGGTAGATGGTTATGCTTGGTTTTCTGGTGGAAGAAATCTCTATGATTCCAAAGCGCTCAATCAGGGAGCCAGCGAGCAGATCGTCTTTACCAATACTACTGGAAATGCAGGCGGAAAATTGGCCGTCAACATCTCTACGGGTACTTCTGCTACGGCTGATGTGGCTTTGAACGGCAGGACCTTAGGCAAGGTTTATGCCCAAGTTTCCAGTTCGGAATACGATTTTGGAGCGGAAGGTTCGACTATTTTCACCCTCAAGAACCTGACTATCGGCGGCAATGATACGATTACGATTACGAATGTTTCAGGCGGAACCATGCGCCTCGACTATGTGGCTATGGTGTGGAATGCGCCGAAGGCATTGCCGGAATTCTCTGGAAAGATTCCTGCAGCGCAGTTCGTTTATAATATTACCAATCAGGATCATCATGCCGATGCACAGGCCGACATGGTGATCATCATCCCTACTTCCCAGAAACTGCTCAAGCAGGCAAAGAGGCTCAAGACTTATCATGAAACCCATAACGGGCTGAGAGTCAACTTAGTGCCTGCTGACGAACTGTATAATGAATTTTCCAGCGGAACACCTGATGCTGGAGCTTACCGACGTTATCTGCGCATGCTCCAAGACAGAGCCGAAGGAAATGAGGCAGACATGCCGAAATATCTCCTGCTTTTCGGAGATTGCGTATGGGACAACCGTATGCTGACTGCCGACTGCAAGAGACTGAATCCGGATGATTATCTTCTCTGTTTTGAGAGCGAGAACTCTCTCAACAAAATTTATTGTTATGTGAGTGACAGTTGGATGGGCATTCTCTCTGAGGGAGCCGGCGGTTCTCCGACTACTCAACAGCAGGACGTAGCGGTAGGAAGATTCCCGGTATCAACACCTGAAGAAGCCAAGATTATGGTGGATAAGACCATCAACTATATGGAAAATGCCAATGCGGGATCATGGCAGAACACATTGGTGTTTATGGCTGATGACGGTAATGACAACCTCCACATGAAGGATGCCGACGAAGTGACCAACTACATTGCCGACAAATATCCTGATTTTCAAATCAAGAAGGTGATGTGGGATGCTTACCAGCGCACCACTTCTTCTGTAGGCAATTCCTATCCTGAAGTTACACGTATCATCAAGGAGCAGCAGGCCAATGGTGTCCTGATTATGGACTATGCCGGTCACGCCAGTGCAGGTCAGTTGTCGCACGAGCAGGTGGTGAAACTGATGGATTTCAACAATTTCAAGAATACCAACCTCCCTCTCTGGGTGACTGCTGCTTGTGATGTCATGCCTTATGATGGAGTGGAAGACAATATCGGTGAAGCAGCTGTACTCAATCCGAATGGAGGAGCTGTTGCTTTCTATGGAACAACCCGAACGGTTTATGCCAATCGTAATAAATATATGAACCGTGCCTTTCTCTACCGCGTGCTGAGTACGAAGGACGGAACCCCGCTGACTATCGGTGAGGCGCATCGCCAGGCACAGAACGACCTGGTTAAGGGAAATGTAATCGGTTATGATGTGGAAGGTAAGCCAATCAAGGAGAGCGACCTGACTTCTAACCGCTTGCAGTATGCGCTCTTAGGCGACCCGGCAATGCCGCTGAATGTGCCAACCCTGAAAGTGGTGGTAGATTCTGTGAATGGCATTTCTACTTCGGATGCTTCTGCCAAGGCTATGCTGAAAGCTGGAATGGTGGCAAGAATCGACGGACATATTGAGGGAAATGAAGCTTTCAACGGTGTGGTGACGGCTACGGTAAGAGATTCCAAGGAACTGATAACCTGCCGACAGAACGATGGCACAAGTGATGCTTTCACTTTCTACGACCGCACCAAGACCCTCTATAATGGTTCTGACAGCGTGGTGGGAGGCAAGTTCTCTTTCCAGTTTGCCGTACCTAAGGACATCAACTATACGGATGAATCTGGACTGGTCAATCTCTATGCCATCAACAATGACAGGACCATCCGTGCTCATGGTTCGAGCGACGCATTCAATGTGGGTGGAAGTGCGTTGGCAAAGAATGACTCTATCGGTCCGTCTATCTACTGTTATCTCAATTCGCCTTCCTTCGTGGATGGTGGAAACGTGAACCCTACGCCTTTCTTTGTGGCTGAGGTGAAAGATAAGGACGGAATCAATGCTGCAGGAAGTGGTATCGGGCATGATTTGCAGCTCATCATCGACGGTGATGCGAACAAGACGTATAATCTGAATAACAATTTCACCTACGATTTCGGAACTTATACGAGCGGCTCTACCTATTACAGTATTCCTGAGTTGGCAGCCGGTCCGCATAAACTCCAATTCCGTGCCTGGGACATACTGAACAACAGTTCTACCGCTACGTTGACTTTTAATGTGGTGAGGAGTTTGAAACCATCGTTTGATACAGGTGTAACCGAGAATCCAGCCCGGAATTCTACCACATTCATCATCACGCATGATAGAATAGCGAGCAGTCTGGATATCGTCATCGAAGTGTTTGATACTTCCGGAAGAAAACTCTGGCAGCATACAGAGACGGGCGTTTCCAATTCGGGTCCTTATACTGTGAAGTGGGATTTATCCACAGGTAGTGGAACCTTGCGTACAGGCATCTATCTCTATCGCATCAAAGTGGCTTCAGATGGCAGTGGGTATGAGTCAAAAACCAAGAAACTGATTGTACTCAACCATTGATCAAAATAGAAATAACATATTAACATATATATAATAAGGTATGAATATCAAGAACAGAACAGTTAAGATATGGGCAACTTGCCTCTTGGCAGTCTTTTCAGTGCAGGCGAATGCACAGGAGAACGAGAAAGATCTCTTCAATCCAGTCAACTTCGCTGTGATCTCGCAGACCATCGCTCCGGATGCACGAGGTGGCGGTTTGGGTGATGTGGGTGCAGCTACAGACCCAGATGTCAATTCCCAGTACTGGAACCCTGCCAAGTATCCTTTCAATATTTCGAGAGCAGGCGTGGCACTCAACTTCACACCATGGTTGCGCTCCTTAGTCAACGATATGAACTTAGCCTATCTGGCAGGTTATTACCGTATAGGTGACTACAGTGCCGTTTCCGGTTCCTTGCGCTATTTTAATTTGGGTGAGGTTTATACGAGTACAAATGAAAATGCCACTACTATCAACCCTTATGAAATGTCGTTCGATGTGGCTTACTCCCTGATGCTCAGTGAGAAGTTCTCTCTGGCAGCGGCAGTGAGATGGATTTATTCAGATATGCGCTTCGGTGAGACTGAGGAGAACTCCCCAGCTTCCGCTTTTGCCGCAGATATTGCTGCCTATTATCAGAATTACGTCAATATCGGTCAGCGCGAATGTCAGTTGGGTATTGGGTTGAATATTTCCAATATCGGTAGTAAAATCACATTCAGCGGAGAGGAGTATAGTCAGTTCCTGCCAGCCAACCTGCGTTTGGGTGCTTCCCTGATGATTCCGCTTGACGAGTACAACCGACTGACGATTGCTGCAGATGCCAATAAATATCTTGTGCCAACCGTTCCGCAGCAGGAAGAAGGTGAGGACAATGCCGACTATGAGGACCGCGTGCATAGAGAGTACAGCGACGTATCGTCCATCAGCGGTATTTTCAAGAGTTTCAGCGACGCTCCAGGCGGATTCAAGGAGGAGTTGGAGGAAATCAACTATGGTGTAGGTGCGGAATACGTATATAATGACAAGTTCTCAATCCGTGCCGGTTATCATCACGAGAGTGCCAGCAAGGGTAACCGTAAGTATTTCACTGTAGGTGGCGGTTTCAAGATGAATGTTTTCTCTCTGGATGCCGCCTACGTAGTGGCAACGGCAAAGAGCAATCCGCTTGACCAGACCTTGCGTTTCACCTTGGGATTTGATATGGACGGAATCAAGGATTTGTTCAGAAGAAGATAAATTAGTAATATAAATAGACTATGAATATACGTGTAGGATTCGGATATGATGTGCACAAGTTGGTAGAAAATCGTGACTTGTGGTTGGGTGGCATTAAGATAGATTACGAACTCGGATTATTGGGTCACAGTGATGCAGATGTGTTGATTCATGCTATTTGTGATGCCTTGTTGGGAGCAGCCAATATGCGTGATATCGGCTATCATTTCCCTGATACGGCAGCAGAGACGCTGAATGTGGATTCCAAGATTCTGTTGAAGAAGACCATCGATCTGATAGCCACCAAGGGGTATGTGTTGGGCAATATCGATGCAACCATCTGTGCTGAGCGTCCTAAGCTCAATCCGCATGTGCCTGCGATGAAGGCCTGCCTTGCCCAGGTGATGAATACGGATGAGGAAAATATTTCCATCAAGGCAACGACCACAGAGAAATTGGGCTTTACCGGAAGAATGGAAGGTATTTCCGCCTATGCTACGGTTTTGATCGAGAAAGTTTAGTCCTTTCTTCTAATAGATACATTCCGTTTCTTCTCTTGATAGAAAGACTGCTTTCTGTTTTTTCCCTCTACAGAAAGCAGTCTCTCTGTTTTTCTCTCCTTGAAATCAGACAGTCAAAATAGAAAAATGAAAACAAAACGCTCATTAGGCTTTACAAGTTGAAAGCTTAATGAGCGTTAATGGTTTCTTAAAATCTGTTGTGTTCGGGCACATTTGGTTGACGTAAATCAAAAAACGCAAAGGTGCTGCATTTTCTTTCAAAAATATTTGGAGGAATCAGAAAATCGTCGTACCTTTGCACTCGTCAAAAGGTTAATAGATTGTTTAGGTTAGTAGTAATAGATTTAGGTTTTTAGTTATTAGGTTTTAAGGTAGATTGTTTAACAGATAGCTAAGGAGATCGTGAGATTACCTTTGGTTAAGAATTTTTTTTAAGTTAAACATATTGTATGCCGCAGCTCGAGGTGAGTTGCGGCATATTTTATTTTTCCCATTCTCATTCTTTCCCATTCTCATTCTTTCCCATTCTCATTCTTTCCCTCTCACCCTTTTCATCCCTTTCTTTCCTGACAATCTTTCTTTTATTTTTGAAAAAGTAGCTTTTTCTTTTTGTCCTTCAAGTAATTTGCATTATCTTTGCATTATCTTAATCTGCATTTGCAGCAAAACCCTTTGCAATAGGCGTAATAATAAAAGATAATAGGCATGAGAGTACTCATAGTAAATACAAGCGAGAAAACGGGAGGTGCTGCAGTTGCAGCCAACCGTTTGATGGAATCCCTTAACAATAATGGTGTTAAGGCTAAGATGTTGGTGCGTGATAAGGCAACAGAGAATATCACGATAGCCGGTTTGCCGCATTCTCCTTTGCTGCAATGGCATTTTCTGTGGGAACGCTGGCGTGCTTTCTGGCATCTTCACTTCTCTTCCGTCCATCTTTGGGAAATAGATTTGGCTTGTGCCGGCTCTGATATTACCAAGTTGCGTGAGTTTAAGGAGGCTGACGTTATTCATCTGTCCTGGATCAATCAGGGTATGCTTTCACTGAAAAGTATTCGCAAAATTATTAAAAGCGGCAAACCTATTGTCTGGACTATGCACGATATCTGGCCTGCTACGGGCATCTGTCATTATGCAAGAGGCTGCAATCGCTATGCTTCTGCGTGTGGCAACTGTCCGCTCCTGCCTCATAAGGGTAGCAAGCATGACATTTCCAACAAGGTGTTCAGACGCAAGAAGGAACTTTATCAGCATAGTAATATCTACTTCGTCACTTGCAGCAAGTGGCTGGAGCGGCAGGCTAAGAAGAGTGCCCTCTTTACAGGACTTCATCTCACCAATATTCCCAATCCGATAGATACGCGGGTCTTTTATCCTCATGACAAGGCTGAGGCTCGTCTGCGTGCCGGACTCCCGGATGATAAGAAGATCATCCTCTTCGTTTCACAGAAAGTAACTGACGAGCGTAAAGGCATGAGTTTCTTCGTAGAAGCCATAGACAAGTTGGTAGCCCGGCATCCTGAAATGAAGGAAAATACGGTAGTGGCTATCTTGGGCGGTCATTCGGAAGATGTAGCAGAGAAACTGTCCTTGCCAGCATTCCCTTTAGGCTATGTGAGTGACGAGAAGACCATCGTTCAGATTTACAGTTCGGCTGATGTATTTGTGCTCCCTTCATTGGAGGATAATCTTCCGAATACGATTATGGAGGCGATGGCTTGTGGAGTGCCAAGTGTTGGATTCAAGGTGGGTGGCATTCCTGAGATGATTGACCATCAGAAAAATGGTTATGTGGCCAACTATCGGGATGCAGACGATCTGGCACAGGGCATGTATTGGGTTTTGGAGGAGGCTGATGCAGAGGTGCTCAAGAGCAACTGTCTGCAGAAAGTGGCCCACAACTATTCGCAGCATGCCGTGGCAATGAATTATATTGAGGTGTATAATCAGGCAATGGCTTACAAGAATTACAGTTTGTAGGCAATGGCCGTTGATAAAAGTAGAGACGTTATGATCAAATTTTCGATAATTACCTGTACTTACAATGCAGAGTCTGTCTTGCAGCGCACGTTGGATTCGGTGATGAAGCAGACCTGCTGCAATGTAGAACACCTGATCATAGATGGTAAGTCGAAGGATAAAACCTTGGCAATGGTCAAGGCTTACAAACATAAGAATGATGTGGGTGAAAGTGCCCATGAAATCCGGGTTTTCTCAGAACCGGACAAGGGACTTTACGATGCCATGAATAAGGGCATAGACCGTGCTACTGGCGACTATCTCGTGTTTCTGAATGCAGGAGATGTTTTTCCTTCCGCCGATACGTTGGAATACGTGGAAGGTTGTGTAGGCGAGGGAGAAGTACTGCCGGGCGTCCTTTATGGAGATACGGACATTGTGAATATGGATGGTCGCTTTCTGCGCCATCGCCGTCTTTCTCCACCTAAGAAGTTGACTTGGCGTTCTTTCATTTGGGGAATGTTAGTCTGTCATCAGTCTTTTTATGCCCGCACGGATATTGCCAAGAGTGAGCACTATGATTTGGATTACCGCTTTTCTGCCGATGTTGATTGGTGCATCCGCATGATGAAAGCATCCAAAGCCCATAAGTTGCCTTTGCGCAATGTAGGGGCAGTCATCACCAATTATCTGGATGGTGGAATGTCGGTGCAGAACCATAAGGATTCTCTGAAAGAACGCTTTCAGGTGATGAAACACCATTATGGTCTGCTGCCCACCTTGTTGGCTCATGCCTGGTTTCTCATCAGAGGCGTATTCAAGAAATAGCCCCTGATGATAGTTCTCCGAGGATATTTCGCAGTTCATCGACGATGGTTGCGAGATATTCTCGGATTTTTTCTGTCTCTACCTCGTTGATATGTTCAGGAGCCAAAGCCTGCACCAGTTCCAGGCTCTCCATCTGTATCATGGAAGCGATAGGCAGCAACTTATGAGCCGCCTTTCCGATGTCTTCGCAAGGTAGAGTTTCTTGAGAAAGTGCATCCTGCATTTTTCTAAAATGTCCTTCCAGTTCCTGCTTTACGGTGCTGATGATTTCAGCAGCAGCGTCTTCGTCTTCTTCAGCGAAAGCCAATAGTGGCTTGAAACGGGCAGGGAACGTAGTTTTTCCTTTTTCTACTATCTGTTCCTTTTGAGAATCAACTCTTTCTACTCCCAAGATTTCTTCCAGTTTCTCCATAGAGAAAGGCTTGAAGAGACAATCGTCAAAACCTGCTTCATGCAATTTCGATTTGATACTTGTATCATGAGCCGTCATGGCAATCACCAGCATCTGACTGTGATTGATGTGCTTAATCATCTCCATACCATTCATTTCTGGCATTTCGATGTCCATCATCATCACCGCAGGTTGCTCATTGTGAAGTGCCGTAAGGGCTTCCGTCACATGATGGCAAGTGATTACCTTCCACGTATCACCTACCAGACGGCGCAACATCTCCTGCAGCAGTTGCAGCTGCAGAGCATCGTCGTCCAGAATGAGAATCTTGTGGTTGGCGAAATTCCGCTTCGTTTTCTGCTTGTCTTTTCCTTTAGATAATCTTGTTTCTCCTTCAATTTCTCCTATTCTTTCTGTTCCACTTATTCCATCATCTTCTATTCCTCTTTCAGTTCCTTCTTCTGCGTCAGCCTGTTGCAGCAATAGGATAGGGAAGGAAACGGTGAAGGTAGAACCTTTGCCCACCGCAGATTCGAGCTGAATCTTTCCGCCAAGCAGGGCTACCAGTTCGCGGGTGATAGACAGGCCCAGTCCTGTGCCCTCAATGCCCTGTGCGCCTTTGAGTCTGGTGAATGCCTGGAAAACCTTCTGTTTTTCCTCCGAGGTCATTCCCTTTCCCGTATCTTTCACCTGTAGAGTGAGTTCATAAGTATGCTCGTCGATGATGATGTTGTATTCATTTCTTGCCTGTTGGATAGAAGCCATGATATGTACGCTTCCCTGGTCTGTATATTTGATGGCATTGCTCACCAGGTTGTCCAGCACCTGTCGGATGCGGAAGTCATCACCTCTGAATATTTTTCCCCAGATATTGTCCTTATCTGCATTTTGGAACTCGCAGGAGATTGCTAACCCCTTCTTTTCTGCCTGTAGTCTGAGCCCTTCCACACTTAGTTTCACCAACTGTTCTGGCGAGAAATTGACAGGGTTCAGTTGCATGAGCCCGTTTTCCAACTGATGATAATCGAGAAGGGAAGCCACCAGTTGGGAAAGATGGCTGGCTGAGTTTTTGATATTGCTAAGACATGAAGTTCCCTTAGGATCGCTCACATACTCTTTCATCAGATCGATAAACCCGGAGATGGAGGCAGCAGGTGCCTTGATGTCGTGGGTGATGGTAAGGAGGAGTCTTTCCCTCTGTCGCATAATGCGTTGGATTTCCTCGTTGGCATTCTCCAGGTTTTCCCTATAGACACGCTCCTTCTTAGTGTCCTGGTAGATGTACCAGAGCAGGATGATGGCAGCAATGATGGCGATGATGGCAAGGAAGGCAATCTGCCATATCAACTGCTGGCGTGCTTCCATCGCCTTGTTGATGGCATGTTGCATGGATGTGCGCTCTTTCTGGTGTGTCTCATTCAACTTCTTGGCAGAACGCAGGGCAAGTTGCGCATTGACAAGCTGCAGATCTTCCATCTCCTTGTTCACGGCTTCACTATGGTGAGTAGAGACTTTCTTCTCTTTTTTCTCAATATCTTCCAGAATGTTGGCCACATTCTCTGCCACATTGATAGGCGTGGCTACAGAATCCACCACCGCCAGGTTTGTATCTCTCTTTACGCTGATGGTTTCAGCATGTTCTTTCTTGAAAGCGTCGGCAAGGCGTCGGAAGAATCCTCTTCGGGTTTTCAGCACTTCTACCGTAGTGTGTTTAGCCTCGTGAGTCTGCGGGGCTTTCTTCTCTACCACAATGGAGTCTTTGCCCTTGCTGAGACTGTCCACCTTGGCGCGCAGATAGCCTTTGCTTGACTTACCTGCCAATGCCTCCGAGAGTTGCTTGAGATTATTCTGTTCTTCCTTGAGCAGTCGAGTCATCGTACTATCAGCCACATCCTGCTTCTGAATATATTCGCGGGAAGCCTGGTTGATGTCGTAGATAGACTTGGTATTGCTATATACGAGCACCATTGCCATGATGAGGACAATGGCAGTAGCTGTATAGCCGATAGCAACTTTTAAAGGGACATTATTTTTTTGCATGATAAAAAATCTTTTCTTAGATGCAAAGTTAGCTTAAAAAATCTGATTTACCATCTAAAAGTGAAGGAAAAACAAGAAAATTGAGAAATAGAGGCCACATCGATACCCCCAAATACAAAAAAACAGGAGAACAAAGCCATGATAGCCTTTTATCTCCTGCCCGATTGAAAGCGACGTGTAATTATTTACTGTTTTTTGAAGGTGATGTTATTCTGCAGTAGCTGTTGAGTCTGTAGAATCAACTGGTGTAGCTACTGTAGAATTCTGAGCAGCATTCTCTGCTGGAGTAACTTCATTCTCAGCTGGAGTTGCAGTTGTGTCGGCTGGAGCGACTGTGTCAACTGGAGCTGCGCATGATACACTTGCCATCTTGTTAGAGGCGAACACGTTGCTAACTGATACCATTACCAATGCTGCGATAGCTGCAAATACTAATTTCTTCATAATTGTTATGTTTTTAATTTGTGAATATATTATTTTATTTATTTCTCTTTTGTGAAGCGCCTTATGTACTTTTCGTCCCCTTTTTTGTGGAATTTTCCTTTCTCTTTGTGGAATTTCCTGTCTTTTTGAGGAACATTCAGTTCGTTTGCGTCTTCGCTTAAATATATTACAATAGCCGTGCCAAAAACATGAAGAAAATTGTAAGTGATTGATAAATAGCGTGTTATCTGTTCTTGCACCAAAAATAAGATGTGTGGAAGTGTGGGGAAAGTGTGGAAAAAGTGTGGAATATTTCCCCAAGAAGGTGTGGAATAGCTGAAACCCGAAATGATTTTGGGTCAAAATCATTTCCCGAAACCACTATTCACGCTATTGAGAATTTGCCCCGTATTTCTTGAGTTTGTTATAGAGAGTTTTCCTGTCTATAGCAAGCAGTTGCGCAGCTTTGCTCTTATTGCCTCCTGCTGCTTTGATGGCCGCTTCTATACGTTGCAGTTCTGTCTGTTCATCATGCAAGGTGATAGGGGCTTGTGGCTGAATCTGGCTCATGCATTGTTCGAGTTCATTCACGCTGATATAGTCACCCTTGGCAAGCAGGGTGGCACGTTTCATCACGTTGTTGAGTTCTCGCAGGTTACCAGGCCAGTTGTAGGATGCAATTCTTTCCTTGGCTTTCCCGTCCAGTCCCAATATCTGGCGTCCCAACTCTTTGTTGGCCTTTTTAATAAAGAGGTCTGCAAAGAGGAAGAGGTCTGTTCCGCGGTCTTTCAACTCTGGCATATAAATCGTGAACTCATTGACGCGATGATACAGGTCTTCTCGAAAATTACCTTCAGCTACTCGTTGGGCAAGATTTTCATTGGTTGCACATACGAGTCGGATGTCGATGTCTATTTCCTTGGTGCTTCCCAAAGGACGGATCTTCCGTTCCTGAAGAGCACGGAGCAACTGTACCTGCACCTCGTAGTTCAGGTTTCCCATTTCATCCAGGAAGAGTGTACCGCCATTCCATATATTTCTTATAGCCATTTTCTGCTTCTCTGGTAAAACGATACAGATCCTTGAATACAACTGTGTCTCCGGCCTGCAACAATTTATCCAATTTCTTGAACTGTGGTCTGTCCGTAAAATTCTTAGCAGATTTCTCTTCTGTAAAGTCTATCAGGTATTCTATGTCGTGTTCCTTTGCATATCTTTCAAGCGATTTAATCTGTCGGTTGAAGTTCTGCCGTTCAGTGTCGGTTGATATGCGCTTGTAGCTGTAGTAATTTCCCATATAAATGCCTTTCGTTGTATCAATTTAACTATAGTTATATTTACTTTTTATTATAGTGTCAGAATAACTATAAATCAATATAAAATAACATGTTTTTATAAACTAATTAGTCAATAGGTTTAAATGACACTGTGTATTATAAACAAGGACCATTTGTTTGCTATTTGAGTCAAAATCTACATAAGATTTTAATTTGGTAGCAAGATATTTACCACACTCTCTGTCTAAATATTCCATTTAAGCTTCTTTTTAGCTTGTGGGGCGAGAATTATGTAAACTTGAAATGTTGATAAGGTGTGATATAATTTAATCAACAAAAAATGAAATGAGTACTCCATAGTACACAAATGAACCCCCAGTAGTGCCAGCTACTGGGGGTTCTTCTCTTTTTGTTCGGTTGAGCATCCGATATCTGATTTGATGGTCAAAAGGTGTTCTCTCCAACTGAAGAGATATTATGACCATCAAATATAATATTTATTAGTAATTCAAAAGATTACATTTTTGATACAAATTCTGCAATTTGACCATCGACATACAGAATGTGATTAACTAACCACTCTGTGAGATATTTTAAAATTCCCATAATCTGTTCATCCTGATCTTTTATTTCATCATTGTGATGTTCAATAAATTCATCAAGTTTGTGTATAAATTCCTGATGCTGAATTTTTTGAGTAAATAATTTTTTATAATTAATAGACTCCATATACTGCTCTTCATCATTAAAATGTTTCGCTGTATAATCACGAAGGTCTTCCAGTATCATGTCAATTCTATCATATTTATCCGGTGTATTCTCGTCATGAAGCAGTTCATATGCCTCATCTGCATATTTAAACAACTGTTTATGCTCTTCGTCTATCATATCTATGCCAATATAATATTCTGGTTTCATTTCATACATAAATTAATCCTACTTTCATTCTTATTCTTCTTTTGAAATCCACGTAATACAAGTATACAATGGAAAACACTATTATCTTATATATCATCGGTTCCTTCCAAAACATTCTCTAATTATCTTTGAAATATCCGAATCAATAAAATCTTTCTGTGCCATGTCATCAAGGATATCACATGTTTTTTCATGAGATAATCCTTTTTTATAAGGTCTATCTTCCGTAAGAGCCTGATAAATATCAACACATGCCATCATACGTTCCGGTTCATTTAATTCAGCAGCGGTTTTTCCAAAAGGATACCCTTTTCCATTTAATTTTTCATGATGGAAAGCTGCCCAGTCTCGTATTTCTTCAAAATCATTAACCTCTGATAATATAAGGTATGTATAGCCAGCATGATTCTTCATTTTTGAAAATTCATCATCCGTAAGCTTATCCGGTTTTTCCAAAATTTCATTGCCTACTGCCATCTTCCCAATATCATGCAGTGCACCAGCCAGATAAATTTTTTGCACATTAATAGAATCATATCCTATATATTGGGCAAAAAAAGCTGCTTTTTCAGCCACTCCTATAGAATGTCTGCTTGTAAAAGAAGATTTATAATCTACAATCTTTGCAAAAAAATCTGCGACATTTTTACACGTTTTCCAATCAAAAACCTGTTTTTGTCTTGGGATAATCTCCCATAGCTTCATTTCAAAAGAATTATCACTTAAACATATAAATGATTCAGAATGTGGGAATGCATGAAAAAAGGCATTCACACATTCTGAATCGAATAATCCATCCCTATTTTTTAAAAGGTACTGACATATAAAATTCCAACTGTTATTTCCAGATTCCATGTTATTTCCTATAATATCAATGGTATCTGCAAGATGAATAATCCTTGCAAACAATGGAATTTCATTCCACTTTTTTTGAAAAGGACCAGTTCCATCGGCATGTTCATGATGATACAAAATCACATTTGACACATCTGTTTTAAATGGAATTTTAGTAATATTTTTTTCACCATAAATACAATGAAGATTTGTTTTTTTCTCGGATAAATCTTTTTTACAATTAATGACGGAATCCTTTTTCAGTTCTTCCGAAATATATTGTGTCAAAGCATTATCATGCAGTAAAGCACACATGGCTAAATCTTGTAATTCATCACCTTGAATTTTCCAATATTCAGCCATGCATATACTTATATAAGCCACTCTTTTTCCATGTTTGTTTTTGATATTTACCAACTCTGCTTCTATACAGTCCAAAGCATAAGAACAGGCTCCTGCAAGTCCGATGATATCTATACTTAGTTCTTCTTTCATTGGTATAATCCTATCATATTACATTTATTCTTCTGAGAACTGATCTTTTCCTACAGAGCATAACGGACATTCAAAATCTTCTGGAATATCCTCCCACTTTGTACCAGGTGCAATACCACCTTCTGGATAGCCCTTCTCCTCATCGTATTCCCATCCGCAAACATCACATACGTATTTCATTGGTTGCTCCTCCTTATTAGGATTAGTTCTTAATAAGGATTATATATCACTATCATCCTATCGTCAATAAAAATAGTAATAATTCTCATTATTATAAAAGCTACCAAACTGAGCATCTTTTACCTGAATAACTATTTTATTTTGCGTTCAAATACATATTCTGAATCTGAAGATAAATCAGACCTAAACGAATATCCGAGTCTGTCAAATTTCTGAATCTCCACCGGATTTTCAATATTATTTTCCGCTATGAATCTGACCATTTCACCACGAGCCATCTTGGCATAGGTACCTTTTGTTACCAATTTATCTCCGGATAACTCACAAAATACAATCGTAATATATCTGTCCTGTGGTGTCAGATACTTTTCTATACATTTTGAGTATTCTTTTGATGCAAGATTAATGATAATCCTACTGTCATCGATTACTGAGCGGTATAACAATTCTCCCCAGTACTCATACAGATTTTTTGCATCTCCAATTCCAACCTTTGCCTGCATTTCAAGACGATAAGGAGTCACACCATCCATTGGTTTTAAAATGCCATAAAACGCAGACAAGATTCTTAAATGATTTTGCAAATACTCAAACTGCTGGATTTCAAACACAGATGGTGCCATATATTGAAATGCAATCCCTTCATATGCTAAAACAGCCGGAGTAAGCCTGTTATAAAGATCCATATTTTCCA
>OGKS01000833.1_pt1 | contig 16284 bp, 9 predicted proteins | sample 1572491 | NCBI WGS metagenome assembly OGKS01 (sample SAMEA2582153, study PRJEB24529) | metagenome | biome: Human gut stool | place: China | collected 2011
CCTTGTGAGCAGGGAATTCTTCCTGCATCTGCTCTACAGTCATATTCTCAGCCTTCTCGATTACCCAGAGGTGGAAGCTCTCAGCCTTAACTACGAGGTTGTCCTTGTAGCAAACCTTCTGCTGAATTTCCTTGATGGTATCACGTGGGAAACCTGGAACGATGCGGTCTACGAGAGTAGCGCATACGTAGCAGTGGTTGGTGAACCACTCCTTGAAGCCTTCGTAGTCAGCGCCCATGTCACCCTTCCAAAGCTCAATGTACTGATAGATGCACTCCTTCAGGTGGTGGCCGTTGAGGAAGATCAACTCACAAGGCATCAGAATCATACCCTTAGTTGGGTCGCCCTCGAAGAACTTGTAGCGATGGAACAGCAACTGTACCAACTTACCTGGATAAGAAGCAGCAGGAGCATCAGTAAACTTGCAAGAATCATCGAATGCGATACCAGCCTCAGTTGTGTTAGAGATGATGAAACGCATCTCTGGCTGCTCTGCCAAAGCCATAAAGGCCTGGTTCTGTGAATATGGATTGAGTGCACGGCTAATCACGTCAATACGCTCGAGGGTATTGATAGCCTGACCATTCTCCTTACCCTGAAGGTTTACATGGTAGAGGCAGTCCTGACCGTTCAGCCAGTCAACCATACCGCCAGCCAAAGGCTGAACGACAACAACAGAACCGTTGAAGTCGGTCTTCTTGTTCATATTCCATACAATCCAGTCAACAAATGCGCGAAGGAAGTTGCCCTCACCAAACTGGATAATTCTCTCTGGCATAACGCTCTTTGGAGCTGTACGCTTGTTCAAAGATTTAAGCTCTTTCATGATTTGTTTTGTTGTTTATATTGTTTTTAATTATTTCTGCTGCAAAGGTATAAAAATATCCTTTACGTTATACATTTATGTTGCAAAAATGTTGCGTAAAGGTTTGCGTTGTTACATGGCGAAAATATTAAAACCACCATCCACTACAGCCACAGTACCTGTTACGAATGATGCTGCATCGCTCATCAGATACTGGATAGTGCCGCAGAGTTCTTCTGGTTTACCCATACGTCCGAACGGAGTCTGGCGGATAACATCCTTTCCGCGCTCTGTGTAGGTTCCGTCGGGATTGGTAAGGAGCGCACGGTTCTGCTCGGTGATGAAGAAACCTGGAGCTATGGCATTTACACGGATACCCTCACCAAACTTCTTGGCTGTCTCGTGAGCCATATATGCTGTAAAGTTGGAGATGCCTGCCTTGGCTGCTGCATAACCGCAGACACGGGTCATTGGGCGGAAGGCTGCCATAGAAGAGAAGTTGATGATGCTTCCCTTTCCTGCCTCTACCATTGGTTTCAGGAATACCTGTGTAGGTATAACAGTACCTGTGAGGTTCAGATTCAGCACCGTCTGAAACTGCTCTGTCTCCAAGTCAAAGAAAGTCTGGTCGGGGCCGATCGTTGCGCCCTTCATGTTTCCACCGGCAGCATTGAGCAGGGTGTCTACCTTACCATATTTAGCGAGGATATCCTTGCAGTTCTGCTCTACGATCTCCTTGTTCATCACATCGCTCTTGAAGAAAGAAGCCTCACCGCCTGCTTGTTTGATGTCTTCCACAATAGCGTTGCCTACTTCTTCTTTACGTCCCAGGATGGCAACTTTGGCTCCCTCGAGTGCCAAATACTTGGCGATAGTTTTTCCCAATACGCCTGTTCCACCTGTGATGACCACAACATAATCTTTAATGTCGAAAAGATTGCTCATGATTTTTTTGAATTGTTTGAATAATAAATAGTTAATAAAGGTGATGCTACAATCATACTCATTGTCATCTTTGCATCATTTGCAAAATTAGCGCATTTTTATTGAATAAGCAAATATTTAGCTGTGTTTTTTCTCACTACATTCTCTTTTCGTACTTTCTAAAACCATTTCGCGTGAGAAACTGGCTTATTTCGTCTTTTTTTTCTTATTCCTTCCTTCATTTCGTTCGATGTCTACAAAAAAATAACTCAACTTCCATATTTGTGAAAGTTGAGTTAATGATCTATTGTATTGTGGTTTATCGGCCAAAGGCCTATATGTCCTTACTCCATGAACTTAATCATGTCGTCACGTCTTGGTTTGGCCGCTGGTGCTTCGTCAGGATAACCGAGGGCGATGCAGTAAAGAAGCTGAACACAGCATAAGTTGAGTAAAAACACTCAACTTTATAATCCACGAGCCTTGAAGATACGTTCCTTGGCATCATTGATCTCTTGGAACTTTTTCTCGGCAGCCCTGCGGACATCCTCGCCAAGGGCAGCCACCTTGTCGGGGTGATGCTTGAGAGCCATCTTGCGATAGGCACTCTTCACCTCATCATTGGTAGCCGATGGCGATATGCCGAGTACACGATAAGCATCGTCGAGACTTGAAGCCGAAGAAGCTCCACTGCGGAGGTTGAGCATCTGGTCAAGTTCGTCAGCACTAAGTCCTAAGTGATAGGTAACCTCTTTCAGCGCTGTGAGTTCCTCAGCTGGCACCTGACCGTCGGCCTGGGCTATCATGACCAGGAAATTGAGCAACTGAAGGCGCTGTTCGTACACCATACTGTTGCGAATCTGCTGACAGCTGTCCTGAATCACGCTGCGATATTGCAACACACCTACACGCTTCTGCTCTTCAAAAAGTTTCAGAAGAATCTGCTCGCCCTGTGTCATGGCTCCCAAACCGAAGTTCTGGCGTAAGAAGCGACGCACGAGCTCCATCTCGGAATGCATCACCTTGCCGTCGGCCTTGATGATGTAAGAGGCAAGAACAAGTAACGAGAACATGAACGAGTTGCGTTGTCCTTCGCTGCTGTTTCTTTCCTGCTGTCCTGTATCCTGGCGGTTTACCTCGTTAAGTCCATGTTCGAAGAGAGAGCCTAAGGCATAGCCTGCCAAGGCTCCCAACGGACCACCTGTGATGAATCCGAGTACACCGCCAATCCATTTTCCTGCTCCCATTGTCGTTTCTGTTTTTGGAAATGATGCTTAGCAACTTAATTAGTTGAAGTAATACAAGAAGGTGGCAATACCGGAAAGGGCAGGCTTGCGCTGACCTTCTATCTCGATATCGAACTTGATGCTTGCCTTGCAGATACCACGAAGGTTCTGAATGTCATGAAGGGTTGTCACAAGGCGAACACGTGAGCCGGTGATGACAGGCTGACCGAAACGCATCTCGTCCATGCCGTAGTTGACCAACATCTTGATGTTGTGTACTTCTACAATCTGCTGCCACATGTAGGGTAACAAAGAAAGGGTGAGGTAGCCATGAGCGATAGTGCTGTGGTAAGGACTCTCTACTTTTGCACGCTCCACGTCTACATGTATCCACTGTGGGTCGAGTGTTGCATCAGCAAACTTGTTGATACGTTCCTGGTCTACCTGCAACCACTCTGATTCACCTAATCTCTCACCTAAGTGAGATGCAAATTCCTCGTAAGAATTGATAATTAATTTTGCCATAGTTTTGAATATATTATTTTTATAGTTTTTTCTTTATTATGAAGTGAAAATATTGAATATTCTCCAGGAAATTCTCCTTCTTTCCTCATTAGTCTCTTCTGAAAATGTCGCGTGTATAGACTTTCTCATTCACATCATTCAAGACTTGGTCGTAACGGTTGGCGATGATGGCCTGACTCTGTTTCTTGAACTCCTGCAAGTCGTTGACAACACGGCTGCCGAAGAAGGTACTGCCATCCTCGAGGGTTGGCTCATAGACTATCACCTGTGCACCTTTAGCCTTGATGCGCTTCATGACTCCCTGGATACTGCTCTGGCGGAAATTGTCACTGTTGCTCTTCATCGTGAGTCGATACACACCGATAGTGCAAGGGTGTTCTTTCTGAGGATCATAGCTGCTGTTGTCCTTATAGAAATAATATCCAGCCATACTGAGCACTCGGTCGGCGATAAAGTCCTTACGGGTGCGGTTGCTCTCAACAATGGCTTGAATAAGGTTCTCAGGAACATCGGCATAGTTGGCCAGCAACTGTTTGGTGTCCTTAGGCAGACAGTAACCTCCGTAGCCAAACGACGGGTTGTTATAGAAAGAACCGATGCGAGGGTCGAGTCCCACACCATCGATGATCGACTTCGTGTCAAGCCCCTTCATCTCGGCATAAGTGTCCAATTCGTTGAAGAAACTCACACGCAGTGCCAGATATGTGTTGGCAAAGAGCTTGACAGCCTCGGCCTCGGTAAGTCCCATAAACAGGGTGTCAATATCCTGTTTGATGGCTCCTTCCTGCAGGAGTGAGGCAAAGGTATGTGCTGCTTGGTCGAGTCGCTCGTCGCCCTCAGGACGGCCTACGATGATACGGCTGGGGGAAAGGTTGTCGTACAGCGCCTTGCTCTCACGTAGAAACTCGGGAGCGAAGATAATGTTGTCGCAATGATACTTCTTTCGTACATTCTCCGTGTAACCTACGGGAATGGTGCTCTTGATGACCATGATGGCATCAGGATTGACACGCATCACCAACTCGATAACTTCCTCAACATGAGTCGTGTCGAAGTAGTTTTTTACAGGATCATAGTTGGTAGGGGTGGCTATAACGATGAAATCGGCATTCTTGTATGCTTCTTCTCCATTGGTTGTCGCCTTGAGATGCAAATCCTTCTCTGCCAAATACTTCTCAATGTAATCGTCTTGTATGGGTGACTGACGATTGTTGATAAGGTCCACCTTTTCTGGCACTACGTCAACAGCCGTCACCTGATGGTGCTGGCTCAGCAGTGTGGCTATGCTCAGACCAACGTAGCCTGTACCAGCTACCGCAATACGAATATTTTTGTTTACTGTTTCCATTGTTATAACTTTTAAAAGTTTTGTATAAATGCAGCTTACCTTAATTTATAATATTGTGCAAAGGTACATTCTTTTTTAGACTTGACCAAATATAGATGGTAAGAGTTTTCTAAAATCAATAAAAATGACCTACTTCTCTCTTTACACCTTATTATTAATAAGGCTGAGCTCAACAGGCTTTACTTACACAAGGCTGTAAAGGGACAATGCTCACAACGCAGCTTGTCTTCTGTTGCCACAAGTGGAAGAGAGGGATCGCATATTTCGCTGATGAGAGCTTCTATGTGCTGCATGAACTCGTCCTGATATTCGGCCACGTCAAAGATAGGATTACGGCCAAAATTTAGCGTCGGGTCATAATTCTTGCTTCCCGCTTGCTGAATGAAAAGCAATCCCGGACTAACAGGGTCTTTTGTCTTGTTATATCGGCCGTCATTGCCTACAATGATAGAATAAAGCAATGCCTGCAGATAATAATCAGTGTGCAGCGAGAGCTTGGAAGGATCGAATATGGTAGCCACATCAGCAGGGAACCGTGAGGGCATACGTCCTGTCTTATAGTCGATTACGCGAATACGCTCGGCTATATTGTCAAGACCTGGATTACCATTGGCAGCCACAGCATCAAGACGGTCGATGAAACCGCCTAATGTGATGGCCTTATTACCTATAGGAGTATTGAACTCAAAGGTTTTATTCACTTGTTTCTCAAGTCCTAATAGTGTATAGGGGGCCAGCTTTTGGTCTATGCGGAGGAGTTGTTTAAGATAGCTTGTGATAACCTCGCGGTTGATGAGCTGAAGACCGTTGTATTCGGGCATTTTAGATTCGGGCTTCAAGCGGAACAACTGTTCTGCAAAAGCATGATCTACTAAACTATACAGGCTGTTTTCGTGTTTGAGCGCATAGTCTATCTTCTCCTTGCTGATGATGAGGGGATGAATGAGCTGCTTCTCACCCTTAGCATTGGTTTGCAAATCTTCGGGACGGGCAAACTGAAGATAGAACAGTTCGGCAGCACGATGGAAAATCAAACCAAAGTAACGGTTGTCTATCTCATCATCCAACTCTTCTGGTTCTTTCAGTCCAGCCACATACCGGTAGTAGAAACGTTTCTGACATCTCAAGTAAGTGTTCAGGCATGTTGGAGAAATAATCTTTCCATCAATGAGTTGACTAATCATTTCCTCCGTTTTTTCTATTTTCTTTTGGTCGGGAGGAAGTGGTACTTGACCTGATGACAGAGCAGCGGTTTTCACCTGGTGCTTGCTTTCTACCAACAGCTGTAGCATGAAGCGGCTCATTTCGCCAGTATGTCCATCCTCAGTAGAGTTGTTGTATGTAAGGGTGATGTCAGCAGAACGTTGCAGCATGCGATGGAAATAGTAGGAGAAGATAGCCACTTTGTTGTCTACCGTGGTAAGTCCGTAAGCCTTGCGCAACGAATAAGGAATGAACGAAGAGTCGTTGACGCCCTTGGGAAGATTTCCTTCGCTGGCAGAAAGCACGATGATATGATCGAAATCAAGATTGCGTGTTTCGAGAACTCCCATAATCTGAATACCTTCGGCGGGCTCACCATGAAAAGGAATAGTGGTGGTCTGCATGAGTTGCAGCAGGAGGTGCTGTAAGGTAATGATATCTACGATTAGGTCACCCGACTGGATGAGTTCGTGGAGACGGTTGACAAGCGTATAGGTGCGAAAGAGTGATTCCTGAAAGAGTGGGTCGTCAAGCGTACGTGCTTGTGTACCTATGTTCTTCAGCACGTCCAAGAGATACTGTACGAGCGAAAGGTTGAAGTTCTCGCCCGATGACATTTCCTGAAACAGGATTTCAAGTCCCTCGTCCTCTTTTTGGCAAAGCCATTTGCGGGAAGGGAAGAATATCTTCTTGTCATGAAGTTCGCTCATGAGTTCGGCATAAGCAGACGAGATGTACTGGGCGTAAGGATGGCGAAGCACATAGTTGACATAACGGAGACGATAGCAATCTCTATCCTTGTCATAGCCCAAGGTCTGCAGATCGGTTAGCGTTTGTATCAGACTGTAGAATGGAGTCTGCTGCAAGGGATAGCCTAATGTGATGTTGACACTCTCCACCTCCTCAGGTAAGGAGTGGATGACTGTAGGCAACAGACTCTCGTCTGCAAGCACGATGGCAGTGCTGCGCCCTTGCTTATATCGCTCGTTCTGCATCAGCCAGCTATGTATGTAGCGAGCCTGTATGTTATCGGTAGGGGCGCTAACATAGGTAATATCTTTGGTCGAATCAAAAGAGTCATACAGCTCTGTATCAGATAAATAATCCAACTCGTTACCAAAAGCACTCATCAGCTGCCGGATGTAATATCCGGCCTCGTTGCCATCCTTCATATAGTATTTGTCGAAGTCCCAATAGAAGGCAGTCTTGCCCTCTTTCTGCAATCGTGAGCACAGCTTCTGCTCCACACACTGCATCATATTGAAACCCACAAAGAGATATTTCTTGTGCCGGAACTCAAGCGACTCGTCTTCCACCACACGCCGATACAAGGCACCCTCGTAGGCAAGGTTCTGTGCCTCAAGGCGCTGATTGAAATTGGTATAGATGTCGTAGAAATGACTCCACAACTGTAGGAAGCGCTTTTTGAGTTCGGTGTTGTGGTCATCAGAGAAATTGCTGAAGAATTTCTTAATGATTTCCTTCTGCTCTTCGGTGAGGTAAGACACGTCATCGAGTTCATGGATGTCACTGAGGTTGGCAAAGAGCTGCCTGGCAGAAGCCATGTTCTTGTCCACATCATCGAAGTCTGCTATTAGCAGCTGCCCCCAGCCGTAAAAGTGGTCGAGTGTCTCTTCGATGCCAGTACACTCGACGAAAGACTTATGAAGATCGCATACCAACTTGATGGGGTCACCCACCTTCAGCGTAGTGTGCTGACGAAAGAGGTCGCTGATGGTGATATAGGTGGGGCTCCACAAAGGATGGGAAACCAGACGTGCCAACTGCTCGTTGAGAAACAGCGAGGCACGCTTGTTGGGGAATACGATGGCTATATCGCTCAGATTGTTGCCATATTTCTGTATGATGTCTTGGGCTACGTATGTCAAGAATGATTTCATATTCGTCGTTTTTATAATCTTGATGAAATAGAGTCGTTATGTCTTAGCTTGGGGTGTCAGAATTCCACCTTGACTATCTTGTTGGGATAGACATACCACAGATAGCCTTCTATCAGTGGATGACTGTCATTTCCGTTGTCGGGATTTGCACTTTGGTTGGCCTCCATGCCTTCCAGCAACTGCATGTACTGTCTTACCTGTACGTGATGCTCGTCCTTGGGTTTACCGAACTTGAAGTCCACCACAATGGTCTTTTCACTATCCTTCATCACTCGGTCAGGACGATGTTCTACCACCTTGCCATGTTCCACACTCAGGATAGAGCACTCGTTGAAGAGTGTCCAGTGGGGAGAAAACCAATGCGCCACCTGCTGAGACTGCAGACGCTTGCGTATCATTGAATCCAAGTGCTTGCGTGAGAGATTCTCGTCGTAGAGCATTCCGTCTAATTCGAGTTGACGAAGGGCCTGCTCTATGTCGTCGGTGGTACGGATGGAGGAGAAGAGACTGTGCAGAATGGTACCCAACTTGATGTAGTACTTCTGCTGTTCCTCGTCCTCGTCGCCCTTTATGAAATCACGACTCTTGTTACTCTGCCTGAACTGAGGCATAGCAGGATTCACCTTCAGCTGCACAGCGATATTGGTGGCTTGCTGGCAAAAGACATTCTCCGATTTCTCCTTTTTCTTGTCTGTAGCGTCAGCCTCCTCAACCTTAAGGGTTCCATATTCAAAAAGAATATCCTCGTCTTGCGAATAGGAAAGCGTTACAGATACATTGCCGCTGCTGAGTGTCTTCTCTACATCTGATAGCACACTTTCTATCAGATAACTACGGAATGTTTCCTTGTCACGATGAGCAATAACGAAGAGTCCACGGCTGGCACGTGTGAAAGCCACATATAGCAGGTTCATGTTGTCTACCATGTTCTGCAGATGCTCGTGGTGGTAATCGTCCTCGTAGATGCTTCCCTTCATCTGTTTGGCGATGAAATCGACAGGAACCAATGGTATTTTGTTGAAAGGAGCCTCGGCTGGCGTACACCACAGGGTACCTTTGGATGTCTCCAACATCCAGTCGCAGAAAGGAATGATAACATAATCAAACTCCAGACCCTTACTCTTGTGAATCGTGACGAGGCGTATGCCATTGAGCGCATCGCTATGTATGCTTTTCTCGTGCAGCGTATTGTCCCATTCCTTGATAAAAGAGTCTATATCGCAACAGTTGTCCTGCAGGTAAGCAGCCATCTGATCGTAGAAGGCGCAGATATAAGCACTCTGACTCTTCATCTCCTCTATGGTATCTAACTGTAGTTCAACAAAGAGGTTTTCCACTAAATCGAAAATAGGTTTCTGTAACAGGATATCACGCTGCTCCTCAATCTTTTTCACGATTTCATCGCTACCAAGGAAGGTGAGTGCGAACTTCTGAAGGGTAGCCCTGGAAATAGGATCTTCCGGATGAATAAGCACACGTAACGCCGTAACAAGCGCATTGACCGCCTGGGATGCATCCAGACGGAAAGCCTCGTCGGAAACAAGAGGGTAAGGGCAACCATTGTTCATCAGAAATTCTGCCAAATCCTTAATGGTGCGGTTGGTTCTTACGAGGATGGCAATCTGACTGGGCTTTACACCCTGCTCTGTCAGTTGCATGATAGTTGCCATAGTTTCCTTCAGTGTGCGTTCTTTCCATTCTTCCTTGTTCAGGAGTTTAATCTGCACAAAGCCATTGGCAGGCTTGCCCGAAGGCACCCTCTGGGCTACGTCAGAGTATGCAATCTTCAGTTGTTCTGCCTCCTCGGGGGTATTCTCCTTGAGAGTCTGATATTCAGCTTCGGCAGCAGCTTTGAAGAATGCATTATTGAAATCGATGATGTTTTTTGCTGAACGATAGTTTGTATCCAAAGTCTTGATATCAAGTCGCTTGTCTCCAAACTGCTCTTGTATATTGTTAAGCAGTCGCCAGTCACCAGAGCGCCAGCGGTAAATGCTCTGCTTTACATCACCCACAATGAGGTTGCCTGCATCCTGATGACTCATGGTTTCATCGAGCAATACTTTGAAGTTCTGCCATTGTATGGTGCTGGTGTCCTGAAACTCGTCTATCATGACATGCTCCAATTGCGTACCTATCTTCTCAAAGATAAAAGGTGAGTCACTGTCCTGCATAAGCGAATGGAGCAGCGTCTGCGTGTCACTGAGCAAAAAACGGTTTGCTTCTTCGTTGAGTGCACGGACTTTCTTCTCTATACTTCCTAAAAGGCGCAACTGGTTGAGGTTGCGCAGGGTGAGGTCTGCACTCTTGTAAAGACGCAACAACTTTGGGCGCTTCTCTTCAGAATAGCGCAATAATGGTGCAAGGGTATTGCATACCAGATCATACTTAGGTGAACCTGGCTGTGCATCTGCCGCACTCATCCAGTTATGCTCGTCCTCCATGGCTGACACAACACGTTTGCCAACGAGTTTTTCATCGTCGAAATGTCCGTCTCTCAATTTGATGAAATAGCTGCAGACACCTGTTTTGCCATACGAGAAATCCGAAACCGTAAGTCCATTCTCGTCGAGTGTGTCAAAGAAGGTGGCTGCTATCTGCGCAAAGTGTTCCTTGGCATCCTGTTTCATTTTCCTGAGCTCGGCAGTGAAGTTTTTGAAAAAGTCTTCCTTTTCCATCACTTCATTGAGCGACTTGGCGGCACTCTTGTAATAATCGCGGAAGATATTTTCACCAAAACTCTTGATTTCACCGATCACGTTCCAACTTTTGTCATCAGCCATATTCGACTTGATGTAGTCCATGATCCAGTGCAGGAGCCTGTCGGTCTGCCCCAGATTCTCAATCAGTTGGTCTACAGCCTGTTGCTCCACCTGGTAGTCGTTGAGTCCTATGCGAAGGTTGGCGGTAAGGTCGAGCTCACGTGCCAGGTTACGAAGCACACTCTGGAAGAAAGTATCTATTGTTTCAACACGAAAATAGTTGTAGTTGTGAATGAGCAGACTGAGTGCAGTACCAGCATTCTTCTCTATCTGCTTCTGCGTGAGATGGGGCAAAGCTTTCTTTATCTGTTCCAGATAACCCTGCGATTCCTCGAGTCCATGGGCAATACCATATAGCTGGCTGAGGATTCGTGTTTTCATTTCCTCAGTGGCTTTATTGGTGAAAGTCACTGCCAGGATGGTGCGATACGAATGTGGGTTGGCAATGACTAAGGTCATATATTCCCTGGCCAGCGTGAAGGTTTTGCCAGAGCCGGCACTTGCCTTGTAAACGGTGAGTTGTGAATTCATATATATTATAATGTAAGAATGTTTGTTTTAAAGAATGTCTATCTGTAAGTATTCGATTCTTCTACCAGTTGCGGAAAACCTCAAAGTCGAACTTGCAGCCTACGCCATAGAACTGGGCATTTTTGAAACCGGCAAAGACTCCGATAGAAAAGAGGCGGGTGCTGAATCCATAGCCCCATTCGGTATAGGGATGCAGCTTTTCTACCAATAAGGCATTGACATAGAAGCGCTCAGCCTCTACAAATCTGCCCACCAAGGGCACCCAGGCAGCAAAGATCATCGGATTTTCGTAGGTGAAGTTGCTGCGTACGTAGTATTCAGAAGAGTTGTACCACTCTGAGGGCAACAGTTCGAACGAACCGCTCCAGTCGTCATTCCATCCTCCTGGAATGTAGTTGTCATTGAAATTGGAGTCGTCGATAAAGTACCAGTGAGAACCTCGCATGGTATAGAATCCTGCTCCAAGTCGCGCAGAGTACAACTTTCGACGGCTGGCGTAGAAGATGCCCTTGGCATCAGCCTCAATACGCTCATAAGGTATGTTTGAGCCCATGAACCCCTTGATGCTACGCTCATAATCGGCCGTGACAGACACTCCTTTAGGCCCCCATGGTCGCCATATCAATCCAAAAGCAGGGGCCACGGAGCGATATTTGGAAGGATAGCCATACGATTCGTAGAATTCTGGATGAATCGCCCTGCGATGGTGGGCCACTATTCCTGCTTCAAATCCCCACTTGGGACTAAACATCCAGTGGTTTGTGAGACGGAAATAGCTGTCGGTAAACTCGGTGTAATTGTCCTTATTTACAGTTATCTCCTCATCGTCATCCTTCTTGATGTCCAGTATGTTGCGGGCTATCACGTTGGTATTGATGCGATTGCCCTGTCCGTATACCATCTCGAGATAGCCGTCGTGCTTGGCATTATAGTTGAAGGTAGCCGGAATATTGAAGTACAGTTGATGCAGCTTAAAACTATAACCAGCCCTGAACCGCACACCAAGCTGTATGTTGTCGTTGAAGGAATAAGAACTTCTGATATCAAACTTGTAGATGAGTCCCTTGCGCTTGGTATAGCCCATGTATAGAGGGTTGAGGATAGGACTCAGACGTACATATCCTTGGCTTTCCTTGCCAAAATCCTGCTGTATTCTGTTCACCATGTTGTCGCCTACGATGTCCCATAGCACATCCTTGGCAAAGTTGCGCTTTTTCTTGGTACTGTCGGCCAGGCTGAGCGAGTCGCGACGGCTCTTCTCCTTGAAATATTGCTCATAGATGAGTTGCTCCTGCTCGTTGAGGAGAACAGGGCGCACTTGCGACATAAGGGTGGTGTCAGCAGCGTTGTTGAGTGTGTCAGAAAGCACCTTGGGCAGATTGTAGTAAGAACTGAGCATACCGGTGATGTTGTTGCCCATAAACCTGAAATTGGCTTTCAGGTTGCATCTGTCGGGCAGAAGAGAGCGGTAGCCATCGTTGCCCATGACGATGGATATAAAGAAGCGGGTCATATCGTACTCGCCCTCAAAGTCGACCAGATATATTTTTCCTGTCTTGCTGTTTACCACAGCCTTGGTTTCCACCATCTGCGTGTTCTTAATTTTTGGGTAGGCGTATACCTGGGCCTTGTCGAACGGCAAAGCGGTGACCCGATAGGTGTAGAACCTGCGGTTGGCTCGATGGAAAGGGGAGAGGATATTGTTGTGAAAAAGGTTCTCGCCAAAGACTTTGGGAGTTACATAAGGAAGAATATATGACATGATGTTACGGCGATGTGGAACAGTGCTGACATGGAGCAGACGCTGGTCGGTGAACTTGTCGTTCTGCATCGTAATCTTAGTATAGTATTCGCTGATAAAGTGGCGTCCTGTGCCATGGGCGATGGCATACATCGAAGGTACGAGCATCAAGGTGGCGTTGCGCTTGTTAGTGTGCATCTGCATCTTGGTGTAAGAATACGATTGTGAACCATGCAATCCTGTGGTGTCGGTACGTTTGGCATAGGTAAACACCAAGTTAAGCACCGAATCACGAAACGCAACATTCGGTGCTTTCACTTTAGCCTTACACCCCAAAGGCGATGCCAAAAGGAAGGCTATGAGCAAATATTTATAAAACGACACCCTGTTAGCCAAGGTATTTCATCAAGATTTTAACATATCCAGACTCTCTGAGTTTCGAGATACTCTTTTCGCGAATCTGGCGCACACGCTCACGGGTAAGCCCCATCTTGTCGCCGATTTCCTCCAGACCTTTCTCTGGCTCTCCAATACCGAAACATGCACATACTATCTGTCGCTCACGCTCCTTGAGTACCTGACCGAGAACCTGTTTCAGTTCCATTGCCATACTCTCGTGATCTACCTGCTTGTCTGTACGACTGTCATCGCCACTCGACATCACATCGACCATGGCATTATCATCGTCGTCTCCAAATGGAGCATCGATACTCACGTGATGTCCACTTGCAGCCATACTCTGTGATATCTTCTCCTCATCCACACCTGTGCGGTCAGCTATTTCCTCCACACTGGGACGACGGAGATTCTCCTGCTCAAACTTGTTGATTTCGTGGTTCACCTTATTGAGTGAACCTACCTGGTTGAGGGGGAGTCTGACGATACGGCTCTGCTCAGCAATGGCCTGAAGGATACTCTGTCGAATCCACCATACGGCATAAGAGATAAACTTAAAGCCACGAGTCTCATCAAAACGCTCTGCAGCCTTAATAAGACCGATGTTGCCCTCGTCGATGAGGTCGGTAAGCGTGAGTCCTTGATGCTGATACTGCTTGGCGACAGATACCACAAAGCGCAAGTTGGCTTCTACCAACTTATTCTTGGCACGCTCACCGGCACGACCACCTTTCTTGATGGCCTGAGCAAGTTCTATCTCTTCCTCAATGGAAACCATAGGTGCACGACCAATCTCAACGAGGTACTTGTCGAGAGCCTCGCTGTTGCGGTTGGTGATGCTTTTCTGTATCTTAAGTTGTCTCATTCTCTATACTTTCGCCTAATTTGCGCAAATATAGTAAAAAAATGCATTCGTTGTTATTTTTAATAACTAACTTTAACACAATTATTTAACAACCTCATTCTGAAGAAATTTCTGATAAGCGTCACGATAGCCATTAAAAACATTGATATCTACATGTCCACGGATACCACTTACTCTTCCGTCTGGACATAACTGCCACAAAACCAGCCTGATATCTGGCTTATACTCGCCATAACGGGCTATCCATACGCGATAGTTCCGCTTCAGATCGGGCGCATATTTCAAGTAACGGTTCACAAACATCTGACTGATATAAAGTATCGGCCTTGTGCCTGTTTGGCGTTCCACATATCTCAGCCATGCCCTTACTTGTGCAAACATAGCGTCTGGTCCGCCCATCTGCTTAATCTGCCGTGGTGTCGGTTCCAGGTCGAGTACGGGTGGAAAATCACCCCTTCTTACCAGAGCATGCTTCATAAACTTGCGGGCCTGTGCCAGTCCGGGCTTACGAGGCGAGAAGAAATGATAGCTTCCCACCCTGAAACCATGCGCCTTTGCTGCCCGATAGTCTTTACGGTAATAGGGATTGAGCAGGGAGGCTCCTTCCGTACACTTGATATAGATGAAGCTGATGGGATAGCTTATACTTCCACTGACTGTTTTGCGACTGATGTTGCCCAAGTGGGTAATACGCAACTTACTCCATTGGATGGGGTATTTCTTCTTACCTATAATATGCTGATATTTAGATATATCTATGCCGTATATTCTATCATAGGTATAGACAAGACGCTCGCCACGATAACGGTCGTTTTTCCATTCTCCCACGCAGAGTTGTTTGCCGGACTCAATGCCAAATCCGAATCCATCACGATGTCCATGTTTCCATTGTCCTTCATAGTGCGACCCGTCATTTCCCATCCACGTACCATGACCATGAGGATGGAACAGAGAGTCTCGTTCGCCTGTATAGATACCTGCAGAGTCTGCCTGCATTACCTTCACAAAGGACTGGCAGAAAGGCACGACGTCCATCTTTATTCCATAGAAGGCACTTCGCTGATTAATGGCACAGGCAGAGTCGGGCAGGGCTTGCGATGACAGGCGAAAGTAGTTCATGCCTTTCTGCATATCGTGCTTCTCCAATTGGCAAGACTGACTTGACAACTGACGAGTTGACAACTGACCGATGTATAAAACTTTGTAAGACAACTGTCTTACGATTCGAAGCGAGGTAGTGTCGACTGTATGATGCAGAGAATCCAGTAGTTTTTTAGCCTTTTCGAACCGAACTTTCTGCTGTTCTGCGTAATCTGCAATCATGCCATAGCCTTCGTCGCGTACATTGTGCGAATGTGTGTAATAATCTATTTCATGAAGTGTCCATTTGGCATTCTTGTAGATGGTTTGCAACGAGTCTATTTGTGCATGATATACCTGCTGAGGTGTCATTCCCTGATAACGTTTATATCTTATAGCCGCATTGTCCTCGGCAAGTAAAAGTCCCTTGCAGGAAGGTAGCAAGTCGTATTGATTGACGAAGAAGGCATCCAGTTTTGTGGTGTCATTACCTAAGTCGAGCAGTATCTTATTGCCTGCTCTAAGCTCATAATGACAGCAAACATCAACAGTAGCCTTGGCACGCATCCATCTTTCCTGAGTCATGTGGTAGCAAGACCATACATACCAGCCGCAGCTCATGACAACCAACAGAAGCGACAGGATTGCGATGACAGCCTTGTTTTTCTTACTTAAATGAAACATTACTTTCTCTCCTCATATTTAATTGTACACCTCCTGAAGTTTCGCCCCACACGCCCTGAAGGGACAGAAGCTCTTAGCCCGTACATAAACCACTTGCGAAACTTGAGTACACCTCTTATACCTTATTTCCGCAACACTATAATTTAATATTTTTTATAAGCACCTGAGCAACAATAAGTTGCTCAGGATTTTGTCATGTCAGAAATTTCACTTATTTTAGTGTTGCAAAATAAATAACAAATAAAACTCTGAATGACATGGCAAAAATACAAATAAAATCTGAGAAACTCACT
>OGKS01000837.1_pt1 | contig 16240 bp, 16 predicted proteins | sample 1572491 | NCBI WGS metagenome assembly OGKS01 (sample SAMEA2582153, study PRJEB24529) | metagenome | biome: Human gut stool | place: China | collected 2011
CGCAAGTCACGTGAGCAGAAAAAGAACGCAAAAATACCGGAGAGAAGGCAAAAGCTTCCTCTCCGGTACTCTTTAAACCTATCCGCACATTTCGCGTGTGGGTCAGGCGGTTGACCCACATTTTGACCCACACCATTTTCGGCGTTTTTGCAACAAAAAAAGCATCGAAAACCGAAGTTTTCGGTGCTTTTTGGAGCTGCTGGGCAGATTCGAACTGCCGACCTCATCCTTACCAACTGCCGTAGAGCCTTCCAGCCCTTGCTGCGCAAGGCTTTTCGGCGGTTTTCTGTCCAAAAAGGATGAGGTCACAGCCTGTTTGTTCCATTGTTTCCATCCGCTCATTTCCCCGTGTGGGTCACAGTGTGGGTCAAGCAACTTTTAGGACGCGAACGAGGGGCGCACCTCCGACAGCGGCAAACCAAGCCGCTGCGCCCTGTCCCGTTCGTAGGTGACGCGGGTCACTTCTTCAATAAAGTCTTTCTCTTTCGGCGTGGCACTTGCCCAGTGCACGCTATATTTGCGACACAGTTGGAAGAATATCTCATAAAAGCGTTCTTCCTCTGGATCCTTGCGGCAATACCACGCCGCATCAGATGCCGCTCTGTTTTTGTTCGTATCCACGCAAAGCACCTCCTCGCAGAAAATCAATCCAGATAGGTGAAGAAAATTCGTTTGGCAGCTTCGTCCGCAATCAAATACCTTGGCGCAGAAGATTGAAAGGTTGGAAGCAAAACGGCCCCAAAGTCTTCCTCATAATGCTTCGCCAAACTCGTCGTCTTCGCTTCAAGCACCACATCACCGGTCAAACCGCTGTCAATGGACAGCTTGATGCCATAGGCGATCAGCAGCCTCCCTATCCCTCTGTACTTCGGGGTTCCTCCGTCGAGCGTAGGATTTGACTCCGGCTGTGCCTCCATATACACAATGTGTACGACCAGCGCAGTCGGAAGAACCTCATATGCTGCCAGAGCAATCAGCTCATCTCCAACTCTGGCTGCGTATTTTTCGTAATTTTCGTCGGCCAGATATTCGCTGGCCCAGGAGGTCTGCCACAAGGGTTCTCGGTCTGTCAACGCGGCATCCTGCGGCATCATCGGCTCAATAGCCACCGGCACTTGTCGATTCATTGCATCGTAAACAAACGGTCGAAACTGCACAGCCCTCACCTCATAAACAGTATACCACGGTTTTTGTGAAAAATGAAGTGGGAAATAAAAGCTATCGCAGTCACGTTTTTTTCTAAAAATGCACCGCTGTAATCAAAGAGTACGACTACCGCCCTATCCTCTCCATACAACAAATCAGTAGACTGAAAAAATCATCTTATTGCCGGCTGACTTCATCCAGCCGGAGCCTGCATACAATTTTGCGCATAAATCTTGACGGACCCAATTTTGCGCATAATTCTTGACAGGACCCCTCATCCTCCTCGATGACCCAAAACATATCCGGCAAAAATAACACGCCCTAAAAGTGAACGCCGATGTTTCGGCACACTTTTGGAGCGTGTTTTTCATGTTCAGTTCAATCTGTCAAAAGGTATGCTTTTGGCATTATTTCTTTTTACGCTTGAGCTGTTCTTTGAATAGTTTAGCCATTGCTTCTTTGCCTTTTTCCGTTCCAATATCAGAGGCACTCATCTCGCCCTTGAAGATTTGCGTCATGAGCGATATGTATGCCTCACCCAGCGCAGTCGTAATAAGACCAGCTGTCGCACCGGAGATTGCACCGCCAACAACAGTGCCGACGCCAGAGATGAGCTTCAGTATATTGGAAACAACTGTCTTTCCTAGAATAGTGGCTCCGCCTGCGCCGAGTGTCGCGGACACAAAGCCTGTTAAGATGCTAGTATTAATATCAAGGCCAAAACAAACTGTGATGCCGGCAATCATAGCCATCTGAGTGGGCACAAGAAGTGCAGCATCAGAGAAAGGGATCGGGGCAACCCCCTCTCCGAATGCGGCGGCAACTGAACTTGCGACGATAGGCGAAAGGCAGGCGTGGGATGATCAGCAGAGATACACAGTCGCCGGGGAAATCAAAGCCCTCCCATGCCGCGCCGGTGGCCAGCAGCACCGCTCCCGGCGTGTGCCGGAACTGTTCGATGATGTGGTGCGCGTTGCGGCCCAGCGTCAGCAGTGGGAATGGGAGAGATTCCTCCCACAGCCGCTCCTTCACAGCCGACATGGCTGCGTAGGATGTAAAGAGCACCAGCGCGTGACCGGTGGCTGCTTTGATGAGTCCGACGAGCTCGGCAGTCAGCTCATTAAAGTACACATCCGTATCCTCCACTCTCTGGCGGGGCGGGATTTGCGGAAGGTAGAGCAGGCAGTTGTTCCGGTAGTCAAAGGGGGATGGAGAAACGGATTCCATGACACAGTGTCCCTTCTCCAATCCTGCCTGCGTTTTGAAACGGCGGAAATCGCTGCCCACCGCCATGGTGCCGGAGGTCAGAACAAACGCCTGATCCGGCTGCCACAGGATCTTTTTCATCCGCTGCGTGATGTCATCAGCCGCGGCGCACAGCATGGCGCCGCCTGTGCTGTCATCCTCGGCAGTGTAAAAAATCATATCTGTCTGGGAACTGGTGAACAGCTTGACCGCGTCCAGCACCGTATTCAGCTGGCGGCTTCCCAGCGGGGAGAGCAGGCTACCGATCTGCCGCTGGATGATGGGCAGTGTGCAGGATGGCGCGGTCAGCAATCGCAAACAGGCTTCCACCGGCTCTGCTTCCTCTCTGGGCTGCGCCAGCTTGCGTAGCAAAGGGCCTGTGCTGTCCTCCAGCATTTCTGCCGCCAGTAAGTACCGTTCCTCTTTTAGCTGGAGGATAAGGTTTCGTATCTCTTCTACGGTCAGCGTCACACCCAGCATCTGCTGTGCGGTTTCCGGGAGCTTATGGGCTTCATCCACGATAATGATACTATGCTCCGGGAAGATGGGGCGCTTTCCCTCGCTGCGGTGGATGGCGTCTGCCACCAGCAAATTATGATTGCAGATTTGAAACAAAAATTGATCTTTGTCGCAGGTCTTGAGGAACCGCTGATAGCGGCAGTCCCTCTGCTTGCAGTCGCAGACCTGCGGTACGCAGACACGCTCCCGGTCATAGCCGCTGAGATGAGAAACTCTGTCCATGTCCAGCGTTTCCCTAAGAGTCCGGAGCGCCGTCAGCGCTTCCGGATTTTTCTTTGCAGGATATACCTGACGCAGCCGCCTGTCCAGCCGCTCGTCGCAGACATAATGGCTTTTGCCTTTGCGGATGACCGCTTTCAGTGGCTTGGTAAGAATCCCGTCCGCCATTAGGACGCAGGACAGCAGCGGCAGATACTCCGTCAGCACCGCGTTTTGCAGCGCGATACTGGAAGTGGAAATGATGATGGGGCGGGCGATCTGTCCTGTCGGGAAAGCAGACGCTGCCGTGGCAGCCGCCAGATAAGCGTAGGTCTTGCCGATGCCCGTCCCGGCATCGCACAGGGCGATCCTCCCGTCCTGCATGGCGTCCAGCATCCGGTGGCTCAATTGGATCTGCTCCGGACGCTGCGCCATACCGTGGGCGGGAAGAAGGTTCTGAAAAATATGGTCGATCAGTTTATGGGCTTTCAGCCTGTTATCGTTGGTATTCATCCGATAATTTCCTCTTTTCCTGTCATGCTTTGTTTTCGTTTCCACCGTATTTGCAGCGCGCGCCCCGGTGGGAAAGGGGAACAATACGGACAAGGTCCGGCAAGACCTTCACGGGCGTATTTCCGGGATCTCTACTGCTTTCAATCCCGGAGCAGCCCAGCCTCTTCATGCTGGCCAGTGCATTGTGTCTCATTATCTGCCCGGACAGCGTCTCTGCGGGCGGCGCTGCCAACGCCGCCCCTGCGCAGGTAAAATCGCTCGCCGCGGGAAGCTGCAAGGCTTCCCACGGGTCGTGGCGCACACTGCGCGGATCGCTCTTCTGTCCGGGTGGTTATCCGTATTGCTGGTATGCAATTTTCAAGGAACAGCGAGGGGCATTCGGAGCCCCTCACTGTCCTCCCGAAAATTGCGTTCGGTGAATACCCTTATTTCGAGGAATTTTCAAAAAACTTTTTGAGATCCCGCAGGATGCGGTCTCTCCGCTTGATGACCGCCCGCTGGCTGACGCCCATTCTTTGGGCGTATTCCCGTGTAGACGCGCCGTCGAAGAACAGGGCGTTGATGAGTTCCCGGTCGGTATCCTTTAGTGACAGCAGCGCCAGCAAAAGGATCTGCTTCTGTTCTGCCAGATTCCGAAGTTCCTCACGCTCCAGTGCCTCCGTTTCGGCGCTGGGGGCCGTTTCTGCTCCGACATAGTCCGGCAAAAGCGCATCTTCCTCCATCTGCTCCAGAGAGAGCAGTTTTCCGGAGGACTGTTCCTCCATGATGTAGCGCTCCCTGCGGTCTGCCTGCGCATAGGCGAGGTAGACATCCTCCGGCACCTCTACGTCCATATCGTCTACAGTGATGATATCCAGCCCCAGCCGCACATGACGGGTGAGGATCTTGTTCTGCTTTTGACGGAACTGCGCGTTAAGCTGCCGGGGCGAGCCCCATGCGGCGGAGCCGTGTTCCTCTCCGTCCCGTGTCCTGCCCTGTCCGGAAGCATAGAGACACAGCCCCATGAGATACGCGCCGGTGCAGACGAGAATGGACAACAGACTCTTGTCTGTCCATTGGATCTGGAAGGGCTGTTCCAGCGCGGCAGTTAAGTTTGATAGCAGCTCCGGCAGACCGCCGCCAAGGGACTGGGCGATCAGCAGCGCCGCCCATATCACAGGGATATAGAGGAACAGCGCAAGTACCAGATCCGTTGTTTGGGATGCCTTTTTCAGCCGCATCACCTCCTGCATAAAAAAATACGAGGCCGGCAGAGCATTCCACTCTGCCGGCCTTGCTGACGAAACGGCTTTCTTACTTTGTCCTGTCCGGTCGTGCTTTTTGACGGACCTTTTCCTTGGCCGGGGCAGACTTCTGCCGGGTAGTCTGTGACGAAGCTGCTGCCGCAGCCGTCACAGCGGTGGATGGTCTTGCCGCCGTTTTCGCAGGTAGCGGCGATGACATGGGATTCGTAATCGTGGGGCAGCGCCGCCGTGATGTCCTCAATGTGACGATCGCCACAAACGGAGCACTCGCGGACGGTATAACCGGGGCTGGTACAGGTGGCGGCCACGGTATAGACCTCATAGCTGTGTTCGCCCTTGGGCGTGGCGGTCTGCTTCATCTGTCCGCAGCGGGAGCAGAGCTCCAACTGCTTGCCGTCTGCTTCGCAGGTGGCGTCACGGATGACGATGCTCTGCCATGCATGGCCCAGAGAGTCCACATAGTCACGCTTTTCGATCTTGCCGCAGTCCGTGCAGAGATAACGGTCATAGCCGAGGGTAGTGCATCCGGCCTTGGTACTGTCCAGCAGAATATACTTGTGGTTTTCACCGCAGCCCTTGTCGGCACAGCAATTTCCGTTGCAATTCTTGTTCTGGCAGCCGCAGTTTGGATTTCCGCAGCCGCAAGCACAAGAGCCGTCATCCTTGGTGGATTCGTCACGGAGCCAGACCTTCGCTACGCCGTTCTCGGTCATTTCCTTACCCTTGTAGGTGTAGGTGATCTCATAATAGACCATGTACTGACCTTCCTCCGTGTAGTTGGGCGCGGAGGTCATGGTGCAGCTATCCGCACTGTTGCCGTAGCGGACAGAGGTGCGGACACCGGCTTCGGAGAGGTCACTGACGGTGATGGTGTGGGGCTTTCCGTCCACCACGCCGTAATAGTCTGCAATGACTGCCTTTGCCGCCGTGTAGTCATAGCGGGCGTAATCGCACAGGCTGCATTTCTCCACCGTAGCGAAGCGTCCGTTTGCCGGCTGGGGCAGGACTTCCGTCACCATGCTGTGGCGCTCCAGCTTGCGGCTGACCGTATGATTGGTACCGTAGCAGAATGCGCAGTAGGTGCCGCCCTTGGTGGTAGCAGTGTGATAGGTATCGTCCGTGTACTCGTAGGAAACGGTTTCGTCTAACTTCTGCGTGAACTCAGCTGCACAGTCATACAGCCAGTAGACATTTTTCAGATAGCCGTAGTCCGTCGTTGCCATGTTGGTGTTGATGCCGCCGCAGGTTTCACAGACGGCTTTGGTATAGTGATACCCGGTGTAGGTAGCGTCCTTGCCGGGAACGCCGTCCATGGTATCACCCTTACCGACGCCATCCACCATCGTGCCATCCGAATATTTCACATTGCGGCTAAGTGCCGGCTGACCATTGCGGGTATATTCGGGAACGCGGAACACCTCAAAAGATGTGGCTTTGCCGCACTCACCGCACTTGAAGGTCTCGCGGGTCACAACACTGTTGGCGTCCAGCTCATTGGTACGGCCGGACGCCTGCATCCAGTGCTCGGCGGGGTCGTGGTAGCTGTTCTGCTGGGCGGCAAAGGCGGTGGGGATCATGCCCACGCACATGACCAGCGTCAGCAGCAGTGCCAGCGCTCTGCGGGAATAATGGTTCTTTTTCAGATTCATAGGTCCTCCTTATATTTTTTGTTTTTTATCCGCGTTGAAAACGATGTCCTTTTGGCTATCGCCCCCTTTCCCGGCTGCAAATCTTTCTTTGCAGATACTCGTTCCAATCCTTGCCGCAGCGCGGTTTCTCCACGGTAACGGCATACCCCTGTAACTGATACTTTTCCTGTAATTGCTGGGCGGCTTTCTGCCCAGGCTTGTCCGCGTCCAGACACAGCGCAATACGGCGGATCTCCGGATGCGCCTGCAAATAGGTCTGCAGTGCGCCGTCATAGAGTCCGCACAGAGCAACGGCGTTGGTTGTGTCTCTGTGGAGCGTGAGGTAACTCATCAGATCGATGGGTGCCTCAAAGACAAGCACCAGATCTGACTGCGGATCGTGCGGGAGGGAGAAGCCTGTGTTTTTGTCGCTGCCGGTTGCGTCTCCCTTGAAGCCGGGGCTGTCCAGATCATAGGTACCACGCAGCCCCGCGTACTTTGCCTGTCCGGATTCATCCCTGCCGACGAAGACGCAGTTATGATGTACCGCATCCTCATACAGCAGCCCAGCATTCAGAAACTGCCGGATCACCTGGGCAGCGATACCTCGCTTACGGAGATAGGCGAAGACCCTGCGGTCATCCGCATTGCGGGGCGGCAGGGAAAACTCCTGTTTCGGGCTGATCGGCTTTGGCTGCGGAATGGGCGCGTCTCTGGCTTTCCCATGGAAGGTCAGAAGGTACTCCACTGCTTCTGGAAAGGATTTTCCGCAAAACTGCTGGAGGAAGGTAATGGCATCCCCGCCGGTATTCTGGGAATACCGGAACCAGGTACGCCGGTCCTTGATCCGCAGGCTGTCCATCTCCGCGGTAGTATGGAAGCGTCCCACGCGCTTGACCTGATAGCCGAGGTGGGAGAGCAGCTCCGGCAGGTCCGTTTCTCTGGCGATCTGCATTTCTGTGTCTGTGAAGCGATTTCTGATCTCGCTTGCCATAATGTGTGCCTCCTTTCTGATGAAACGCAAAAAGCCACCCAGGGCATCCGATATATTCGGATGCCCTGGGTGGCTTTTCCCTAAATCGTGTTCTTTTGTTTGGGCTTTAACGCGGGCCTACACGGCGTTATCTTCGTGGGGGGTGTCCGTGCCCGCTGGAGCGGTCACGTCGGCCACACGGGGCGCGACAGGGGCCTCAGTGGGGGTGTTCTGCTCCGTGGCGTTCTCAGCGTCCGCTTCGTCCAGTGCCTGCGTGATCAGGTTCAGCACGAAGTCTCGCTGGGTGAGCTTTTTGCCGGTTCGGAGCGTCTCGCGCTCCAAGTGACGCTTGATGCGCTGGAAGAGTTCTTCGGGAATCTGGAATGCCATGGTTCTGCCTTTTTCAGTCATTTGAATGCCGCCTTTCTGATTTTCCATCATGTTGTAATAGTCTTGGATGAGGTTGGCGATGTACTCGCTGGTGGTCTGGCCCAGCCGTTCCCGTTCTTCGCTGACCCGCTCATGCAGGTCAATGGGGATCTGAGCGCACAAATTTTTGGTGGTTGCCATTCTCGGATACCTCCTTCGTATTTTTGTAACGCAAGCATACCCGAAAGGTTATGAGAAAGCTATTACCAACACCACCAAGGAATGATAGACAAACAAGGCGAAAGCAACATAAGCACCAATGTAACGAAAAAGGCCGCCGTTCTCTCCCACATGGGGAGCCGAACGGCGGCCTGCCTTCTTATTCTTCATTCTTTTTTAGCCTCGGTGTTCAAGTCACACCAGTCCATAAGAGCGCTCTGCTGCATCTCTGAAATGTCGCCTCTCACGTGGAAAAACTGATTTTCCGAAAAACTCGTTTTTTCTAACTTTTCCGCCAGAAAAAAGCCTGTAAAGATGCAAAAACACCGCACTTTCGTGCGGTGTTTTCTGTGTTGCATCTTTCATCAACACATCTTGGGCCGAGATGGGAGACTCGAACTCCCGACATCTTGCTCCCAAAGCAAGCGCGCTACCAACTGCGCTAATCCCGGATATGAAATTCAGACTGATCCGACGGCCAGATGTTCTAACTCAGGAGTGTGTTTGCAAATGGCTACGCCACAGAACCTGACCGCAGTACACGTGGCTTGCCGCAAAAGGACGGAATGCAGACGAAAGACTATCCTCTATTTTACTGAAATCTGCCGCAAAGTCAAGTCCTATATAGAAGAAGCCCCGTGCCCTTATGGGCACGGGGCATTGATCTTAGCAACCGCAGCCGCTATTGCAGCCGCAGCCGTTGTTGCAGCCGCCCCAACCGCCGCTGCCGCAGCAGCACCAGATGATGATCAGCAGAATGATGATCCAGCAGCAGTTCCCGCCGCCTCCGCAACCGTTATTACAGCACATATCGGAACCTCCTATGAGATCGAGATGTAGACCGTTCATGCGGTCTCAATCCATAGTATGTGCCCCGGTGAAGAAGGTGCGAAATTTTTTAGAGGCGCTCACTCTTGACCAGCTTCCACGAGCCGCGCCACTCGTCTCTGGTAAAAACGCCCAGGTCCATCAAGCGGTCGGCCAGAGACTGGCTGCCGTCAGGCAGGTCAGCCTCCAAGGCGTAATAGGAGATGTACACAAGCTGTGCCCGCAGGAAGGCGGCACTTTGCAGCATGGCAGCGTCACCGTCGGTCAGGACACCGGCGTTCACGGCCCGGAGCAGGGTATCGGACAGATCCTTGTTGGCAGCGGAGCTGTATCCCATGGCCCGGAGCACGAATTCTGTGTACTGATAGGCGTTGACAGCCCCAGCGGGCTTGAAGGATGTGGCTGTGTAGCCATTCGTATAGCCCTTTTCATAGGCGTAGCCCACATAATGCTCCGCCTGAGAGCCTTTCTCGATGTCCTTGAACGGCGTAGTTCCGGACCAGGTCAGCGCCTGCTCCTCCTCACCCAAGACCCGGATGAACATGATGAGGGCCTGAAGGCGGGTGGGGGCAGCCTCCAGATCAAAGCCCTCGCCGTAGCCGGTGAAAGTGCCCTTGAACAGATGCAGGGACTTCAGGGCGGCGGCCATGGCGTTGTAGTCCGGCCGGTCGGAATAGGAGAAGGCGTACTGCCCCTGATAGTCCACCACCGCGGTTTCGGAGGTGACGGTATAGGCGGCGGTGGTGTCCTCGGCGGTCAGATAGCGGTGGTTGGCGGTGAGATTCGTACCGCTGGGAACCACAGCTCCGGTGGTAACATCCACCACAGCGCCGGATTCATAGGTCACGCGCCCGCGACCGGCCAGCAGCAGAACGCCGGTGCCTGTGACGCCGTGAAGCGTGTCACCCTCCTTGAGGCGGGTCTCCTGCCAGGTGGCAGCTGCCTCGCCAACCTCACCGTTTTCCAGACGTTCAGCCAGATCTTTGTCCGACTGCTCCAATGCCTGATCGATTTTTTTCTCTGCACGTTGGGAAAATTCGCCGTTCAAGTAAGAAAGAGATGCCAGCGGATCTCCCGCGTCCCCAGCGGCGCCGACCCAGACGGCAGAGGCCAGAAGTGCGCATGCGGATAGGAACAGGACCAGCTTTTTCATGGGGAGTTCCTTTCTCAGTGATTGGCGATGCGGTAACTCAGGGTCAGAAGGCTGTCGGCAAAGTGAATGTTTTCAAACTGAACATCCGGATTGGGGCTGGACAGCTCCACATTGGTAAAGTTCCAGAAGCCCCGGATCCCAAGGTCGATCAACCGGTTGGCGGTAGCCTGTGCCACAGCCTGAGGAATGGTCAGAACAACAACGTCCACGGCGTGGCGCTTGATGTAGGACTCCAACTCATCGGTCGAATAAACGGGGATGCCGTTGATCTGTGTATCGATCACATCGGGAGAGACGTCAAAGGAGGCGTCCACGGTGAAGCCGGTGTTTTCAAAGGGGAAGTTGTTCAGCAATGCGCGGCCCAGGTTGCCGACACCGATCATGATGAGATGGTGATCGTTGTCCACGCCCAGAATGTGACCGATCTCGGAACGGAGTTCTTCAACGTTGTATCCATATCCCTGCTGGCCAAACTCACCGAAACAACTGAAATCCTGACGGATCTGAGAAGCGGTAATATTCATTTCCTGCCCCAGAGAGTGGGAGGAGGTGCGGACAATGCCACGGTGATAAAGATCGGTCAGCTGCCGGTAATACCGGGGAAGCCGACGAATAACGGCGTCCGAGATATTTTCTTTTTTCATGATTTGATCCACCTGCTTTGAAAAAATATGTTATCACTATTTTAAAATAAAATGCCGGACTTGTCAAATTTTTTAACAATCTTTGGCGGGATAAAAATTTTTGCAAAGAAAGGCTTTACATGACCGAAAAAATCTGTTATACTATCGAGCGATGTGTAAGGGGACTATCTCTTGCCGGAACAACCAAATACGCGCCCGTAGCTCAGTTGGATAGAGCGTTAGACTCCGACTCTAAAGGCCGCTGGTTCGAATCCAGTCGGGCGTACCATAAGGTGGCAACAATTCGGACATTTTAAGCGAAACGCTTAGAATACCAAGGCTTAATAGTGACAAGTAACTATTTTGTCGCAGAGAACGGTGTGACCCGAAGGTCACGCCGTTTTTCTGTGTTCATAGGTTGTTTGCGTGATGATAGGCTCGGAAATAACGGGAATATCTACATCGTCCACGAAGTTGAAGAAAATCTTCACTTTCTGCTTGCGCTTGCCGCTGGATTTGTCCGGGGCATAGACGATGATTTTCTTGATATACTCGTTCACGATGGTCTGTGTCAGCTCCTCCACATCCACATATTTCTGTGTCAGGGCGATAAAGGCATCCAGACCGTCGTTCATTTCTTCCCGCTGTTCCACCCATTCTTCGATAACTTCAATTTCGAGCTTTAACCGTTCCTGCTCCGCTTCATAGTCCGCAGACATCTTTCTGTATCTGTCCTGATTGAGATTTCCAAGAACATAGTCCTCGTACAGCCGGGCGATGATGACATCCAGATCGGCAAGGCGTTTCTTTGCCTGTTCCAGCTTCTTTTTGTCATCCCGGATGCTGCGCTCCTGGTCAGTCCTGCGGCATTGCAGCCATTCCTCCTGAAAACCGTCCACATCGCTTCGGATATACTCATTGACTGCCCGGATGCGTTCCAGAACGATTTCACGAAGCACATCTTCCCGGATATAGTGGGCAGTACAAGTACCACGGTTGCTCTTGTAGTTGTTGCAGACGTAGTGATCCTGCTTGCCCTCAAAGCTTTTGCTTGTGGCAAAGTGGAGCTTGCCGCCGCAATCGGCACAAAACAGAAGCCCGGAGAACAATCCCTGCCGTTCCGCTTTTGCGGGGCGGCGTTTGTTTTTCCTCAGTTCCTGCACCCTGTCAAACTGTGCCTGAGATACAATCGCTTCCTGTGTGTCCGGCAGATAAAACATATTCTCCGGCTCATTGGGAATCCGCTTTTTCAGCTTGTAGGACTTGGAATAAGTCTTGAAGTTGCAGGTACAGCCTGTGTACTCCTGCCGTTCCAAAATCCCTGCAATGGACTGGTTGCCCCAGTGGTACGGTCTTTCCGGCATCGGCTTTTTCTTTCGCTTGGCATAGAGTGCCTTTGCGGTCATAATCTGCTTTTCTTCCAGAATCCTTGCAATCTGCTCCGGGCCTTTGCCGTCAATGCAAAGGTCGAAGATGAGCTTGACTACCGGAGCCGCTTCTTCATCCAGAATCCAGTGATCCTTGTCCTCCGGGTCACAGCGGTATCCGTAGGGCGGTTTGCCCATGTGCTTCCCACTGGTTCCTCTCTGCCGCAAACTGACACGGACTTTCTTGCTGGTATCACGGGGATACCACTCGTTGAACAGATTACGGATTGCGGCGAAGCCCTCGCTGTCTCCCCGGTTGCTGTCTACGCCATCATTTATAGCGATAAAGCGGACATCATAACTCGGAAAGATAATATCCGTATATTGTCCAACAGTCAGATAGTCACGACCAAAGCGGCTGAGGTCTTTGACCAGCCAGCAGCCCACAAGCCCCTGCTTGACAAGCTCAAAGCCTTCCTGCACACCGGGACGATTGAAGTTCGTCCCCGTATAACCGTCATCCACCAGAATTTTCAGGTTTGTATACCCGTGGTCACGGGCATATCGGGTTAAATACTCTCTCTGATTTGCGATACTGTTACTCTCGCCTTCCTGGGCATCCTCGTTGCTCAGACGGCAATAGAGAATGGTAATTTTCTGCTGATCCAACATAATATCCTCCTTCGGTGGTTGGTCAGCCGACAGTACCGTTGTGCATATTGGAATTATATCATGCTTTTGTGTCGCAGTCATTAACAAATCACCCCCTTGTCAGAAAAAATGAGCCGTTTTACCTTGTCGGTAAGTGGCTCATTTCCATCACACTCCGTTTCAATCACATACCATGTGTTTCCGATCTTGCACTCAATGGTTTTGCAGAAAGAGGACTGTGCCGCTTCCCAACGCTTGCGGCATTCTTCCAGAAAATCAATAGGCGGCTCAAAAATCGGATCGAAGCAGGAGCAAATATCAATATAGCCGATGGCATCGTTGATTTCTTCCATCGGGGCATCTTCCATAATCATCTTGTTAATTTCATCTACGGTTTTCTTCATAGGCAAATAGTTCCTTTCTTAAATTTCCATGTCCTGTCCACGATTGCGGGCAGGGTGTTTGTGTTCATACAGTTCCTTTCCCCTGGCGAGGATGGCATTGATAAAAGCCCAGACCTTTTCAGATGCAATCTCAATCGCATCCAGGAAAGGCTGGGCTTTCTGTTTCAGCTCCTCATAGTCTTTGTTCAGTTTTTCAAAACGGTCTTTCCATATCTTTGCGTTTTTATCTGCCTGCTCGAATTTCTGCTTGTATTTCAGCTTCTCAGACTTTTCCGCAAAGCTGCTGACCGCATAATCCTTTAGCGTGCGGCACTCATCCGCCGTCATGGTAACATTTCCCGTAATGGGATTTTTCTTGCCCATCGACTCAATCTCATGTGCAGTCATAGCAACAGACTTAGCAGCCTGAGTTTCCTTTTTCAGAGCTTCCAGTTTCTTTTTCTGCTTCTCCGTGGCAGCTTTGGCATCCGCTAAGCTCTGCTCGGCCTGTGTCACCTGTCCGGTCACAGCTTCCAAACGCTGCTGTTCGGCCTGTACCTTGAACTGTGTCACCGTCAGATGTTCTTCGGTGCTGCCACGTTCTCCACGCTCTACATCGGTATAACCAGCGTTTCGCATGAAATTGAAAAAGTCATCCTGCAGCACACTGTAGGACGACTTCAAAATCTTTTTCCCTTTTGCGTTCAACATAGGTTTTCCGTTTTCATCAAGAACGGGTTTGGATTCCCACTTCTTACTGCGGCTGACCTGTGTGATCGTTTCCTTTACCGTTCCCCGGAGGGATTCATCCTTGCATCGCTTCGACCACAGGATTTGTTTCTCCACCACCGGGATATAAACCACATGAAGGTGATAGTGGTACACATCCTCACCCAGAGCTTCCGACATTGCCCGGTTGCGCTCGTCGGCATGCATTACAGCGGAGAGGATATACTGCTCACCGCCCACGATCTCCACGGCGGCTTTATAGGCATCGGCATAAAACTGTTTTGCAAACTCATAGCCGCCGTGGTTGTAGAAATAAGCGGAGTTCACATCGAAAACCAACTCGCCATATTTGACGGCATCCGGTTTCAGCCCTCTGGTGGAGATGATCTTGTCCTGCTCCATCTGCTCAAACATTTTTACATAATCGTCAGTGGGAGACTTGAAGTGAACATTCAGCGCAGTACGTTCCGGCACGATGTCCACATTGGAATAACGGTCTTTTTCACGCTCATTGTGTTCCTGTACTTTTGTCACATCATCCGGAGTTTCCAAGTCCTGATTTCTGGCTAAGGTACGATCAATTCCATCATTTCTTGCCATAGATTTTTGTCCTTTCTTTAAGATTTGCAGACAGCGGAGGGCTGAGGAACGGCACTTTTTCAAAGTGTAATAACCCACTATTACACTTTCATCCATGCTGGCTGCAAAGTGCCGTGGGCTCTCCGAGGGCTCTCCCGAGGGGGTATGCGGTCACTGCGGTGACCTCTGCTGACCAAGGCGAAACTGCCTGCACCATTTCTTATGGTCAGCACCTCTGCACAGCGGTGTTCTGTGGAACTTCCTCTTGCAGACGGTGGCAGTGAAAACCGAATCTTTCACTGCCTGTCCACGGAATTTTTTCAAAAATCCGTGGACATAGAAACAGCCCCAACGATGAAAATGTGCTGTTTCTATAACGAGCGTTTCACGCTCTTTTGCTGTGTACATACGTACCAGCAATTGGTTTTACTCGACCTTTCGCCACTCCTCCGGAATGTCATCCGGTACGTACGTACACGGCGAATCTCCGTAAAACCCGCTTATATGAGGTCGTGCAATCGCTTCCACGCCCATAAATCCCCATACCCGCCGTCCGGCAGAGTTGGTGATGTTGTTGCAATGCTCCAGATTGAATTTTCTGGCATTGGCAATCATGGCGTCGCTGAAGCTGCGGGCTTTCAGCGGTGCAAGGGAGTTTTCCTCGCACCACATCCGGTAGATTTCATAGAAATCCTTGGAGCTGATGGACGCATCCGCTTTGCACCGGATATATCCCTCTGATTCCATGAAATCAAAGATATTGTTGTTGTCACGCTTGACCGCTTCCCGATTTTCACGGATGCGGTCACTCTCCGAAAACTTAAAGTTGTTGGCAACGAGCCGCTGCAATCCTTCGAACGCCCACAGGAAGATGCCCTCAGCTTCGGCTTTCATCTTCTCAGCAAGATCGGGATCGTCGGCTCTGCCCACGGGCTTTTCCTTGGTAGTCAGTACAAGCTGTCTGCGGTAAAAGCCGTCGCTGCGGTCATACAGGGCTTGCAGATCACCGTTGCTGAACGCCATCAACCGGGCGAACATCCAGCCCTGGTAACTCTGTTTACCTTTGCGTTCCAAGTCCATCTTGCCCTGTGCGGTCACGATGGATTTGACATAGTTGGTCTGGCGCAGAGCTTCCATCCGCATATCATCATCCACGCACAGCAGGATGTGTTCCAGATCGGCACGGGCAAAACGGTTTTCAGAAATCTTCCCGATGCTGCCGTCTTTCATATTCGTGCCGAAGATGGTGGACAGCACCGCACCGATTTGGGATTTGCCCTCACCGCCGTTGCCCTTAATCACCATCATGCGCTGTCCTTTGTTGGAGGGAATCAGACAGTAGCCGATGAACTCCTGTAAGGTGGGGATGTCCTCTGCATAGAGTAGTCCATCCAGAAAGTTCAGCCAGATCACCGGTGCAGGAGCATCGGGATTGTAGCCGACAGGCAGACGGCTTCGCACGATAGCCGGTCTGCCCTCGGTAAATGTGCCGTTCAAGAGCAGCGTACCGTTGAACACATGGATGCGATCCTGCTCCGGTGGGAAGTCAGGCACCTGCGCTTCCAGTTTCAGCACTTCCAGAATGTTGGTGATTTTCCGTGGAATGTTGTTTACGGCACAGAATTTCAGCTTGTCGTAAATCTCCCCACGCAGAGGGAGATCGTTCGTCACTCGACCATTGGGCGTGAAAAAAGCTCCGTTTGCGAAGATGATTCTGCGCTCCTGCAGAAATTCTTCACAAAACAGAGCTTCGTTGATGTTCTGTCCGTCAAACCAGACAGGCAAATTCATATCAGGCGTTTTCCGGTTCTTCGCCATGGTGCGCCACCTCCTTTTTCTTTCGTGCGGTATACTCTTGCAGAAAAGCAATTTT
>OGKS01000844.1_pt1 | contig 16132 bp, 17 predicted proteins | sample 1572491 | NCBI WGS metagenome assembly OGKS01 (sample SAMEA2582153, study PRJEB24529) | metagenome | biome: Human gut stool | place: China | collected 2011
GAAACTTCTTTACCGTGCGTGAGATCAGTGAGAAATACGATTTGCAGGTTCTGCGTCTCTTCATGCTGAGCGCCCAGTACCGCAGCCCGCTCAATTTCAGCGCGGATTTGATGGAAGCTTCGAAAAACAGCTTAGAGCGCATCCGCACTGCGGCAGAGCATCAGGCAGACTGCCTGAAAGCAGCGAAAGAGGGCGAGATGACGGCAGAGGAGAAGCAGAAAGGAGCTGCGCCGCAGCGGCATGGTGCTCGAGGATCCGGCGGTCTTGCAGGCGATGGAGCACAGCGCGCTGACCTCGCCCTGCTATCTGCCCATCGCGGTGAAAAAAGACGGCGCGGTGACAGGGAGCCTTGCTTCTGCCGAGCAGCTGGGCAAGCTCTCGAAATACGTCGATCGTCTGCTGCATGAGATCACGCAGGAGGTCTTTGCAGGCAACATCGACGCCGATCCCTACGCGCGCACGCCGCAGCTGTCGGCCTGCACATACTGCGAATTTGCGAGCGCATGCCACTTTGAGAACGGCTGCGGCAGCGACCGCATGGAGTATATCAAGGCGACGAAAAACGATGAATTCTGGCAGCATATCGACGAGGTGAACGGAAAGGAGGCGCGCAGCGATGGCTGAAAAATTGACGAACGAACAGCAGTCGGCGGTGGACAGCCGCGAGCGCAGCCTTTTGGTTTCCGCGGCGGCAGGCTCGGGCAAAACGAAGGTGCTCGTCGAGCGGCTCTTTTCCTATGTGGAGCGCGAGGGTGCGAACCTCGACGATTTTCTCATCATCACCTACACGCGCGCCGCGGCGAGCGAGCTGCGCGGTAAGATCGCCAAAGCGCTCAATGAGCGCATGGAGCGCGACCCCGGCAACTATCATCTGAGGCAGCAGATGCTGCGCGTTTACCGCGCGGACATCAAAACGGTGGACGCCTTCTGCACCTCGCTCCTGCGCGAAAACTGCCATCTGCTCGGTGAGGACGCACGCGGACACGCGCTGCGCCCGGATTTCCGCGTGTTGGATGAAAATGAGGCAGAGGTGCTGCGCGGGCGCGTGCTTGCGCGCACACTGGAGGACTTTTACGACCACTTGACGAGCGGCGGCACGCTGCTTGCCGACACGCTTGGCGCGGGGCGCGACGACAGCGCGCTGGAGCAGCTGGTGCTGGAGCTGCACGCGAAATTGCAGGCGCAGCCGTATGAGGACAAATGGCTCGACGCGCAGCGCGCCTTCTGGCGCGCGGTACCGGAAAAAATCGAAGATACGCCCTACGGTAAGATCCTTTTGAACGAGGTGGGGCGCAAGGCGCGCCACTGCAAAAGCCTTTTGCAGCGCGCAGCGCAGGAGATGTGCGCAAACGACGCGCTGAACCAGAAATACGCCCCCGCGTTCCTCGACGCTTCCTACCAATTGGAAGCGCTGGAAGGAAAGATCGCGCAGGGGTGGGACGCGGCGCGCGGCGTGACCATTGCGTTCCCGCGGCTCGCCGCGGTGAAGGACAGCGACGGCGGCGAGATGAAAGCACGCATGAAGGGACTGTGGGATAACTGCAAGGAGACCGTCAAGGGATTTGCAGAGCTTTTTGCCGCCTCTTCAGACGAGGCGGTGGAGGATCTTCGTACAATGGCGCCCGCCATGCTTGCGCTCATCAACCTGACGGCGGACTTTTCCAGACGGTACAATGAGGAAAAGCGGCGGCGCAACGCAGCTGATTTTTCCGATCAGGAGCACGAGGCCATCCGCCTTCTCATCGGAGAGGACGGCGAGCCGACGGAGCTTGCGGCGCTTGTGAGCACGCGCTACCGCGAGATCATGGTGGACGAGTATCAGGATACCAACGAGGTGCAGAACCGGATCTTTGACGCGATATCCTGTAAAGGGGAAAACCTTTTCACGGTAGGTGACGTCAAACAAAGCATCTACCGCTTCCGTCTGGCCGATCCGCGCATCTTCTTGCAGCATTACAACACCTGGCCGCCGCTTGCGGCGGCGGACGAGCACGAGAGCGCAAAGCTCCTGCTCTCGCGCAACTTCCGCTCGCGCAAGGAGGTGCTGGATGCGACAAACTTCGTCTTCCGCAATGTTCTTTCCCGGGAAATGGGAGAGCTGGACTATGGGGAGGACGAGATGCTGCGCCCCGGTGCAAGCTATGCTGAATCGAGCGTGTGCGGCGCGGAATTCCATCTGCTTGATCTGCCGACGCAGACAGGCGAGCATCGCGTGCGCGCGAGCGAGGCGGAAGCGGCGTTCGTTGCGGACTATATCCGCAACATGCTGTCAAGCAAATTTCCTATACAGGACGATAAAACGCGGGAGCTGCGGCCTGTGCGCGAGGAGGACATCGTTATCCTGATGCGTTCACCGAGTACGCGCCTTCTGGACTATCGCCGCGCGTTGGAATCGCGCGGGATCCGCTGTGCCGCCGATGCGGGCGAGGACTTTTTTGCCTCGATGGAGATCGCGGTGCTGTTCTCGTTTTTGCAGGTGATCGATAACCCACGCCAGGATGTGCCGCTGATCGCTGTGCTGCGCTCGCCGCTGTTCGGTTTTGTGCCCGATGAGCTTGCAGCGCTTCGCTCGCAGCAGCGCACGGGCGACTTCTATGACGCGCTGCTTTTGAGCGAGGACGGGCACAGCAAGGCGTTTCTTGCGGTGCTGCGATCGCTGCGCGACAGTGCCGCGCGCCTGAGCGTGCGCGAGCTGCTGAGTGAAATTTACCGTAAGTGCAACGTGCTCGGCATCTTCGGCGCGATGCACCGCGGGGCAGAGCGAAAGGAAAATTTGCTTGCCTTTCTGGAACTGAGCGAGGATTACGCGCGCGCGGGGCGGCAGGGACTTTTCGACTTTGTGCGCACGCTGCGCGAGCAGCTTGCGAGCGGGGAAGCAGCCGCCATGCAGACGACGCACGCTTCCAGCGGCGTTCGCATCATGTCCATTCACAAGTCAAAAGGATTGGAATTCCCGGTCGTGATCCTCTCCGACCTTGCGCGGCGCTTCAGCAACATGGACTTCCAAAGTTCGGTGCTGGTGCATCCGCAGCTCGGGATGGGGCCGGTGTGCGTGGACGCGCGGCGACACATTCAGTACCCGACGATCGCGCGTCAGGCACTTGAACATACGCTGCGCCGCGAAGCCAAGGCCGAAGAGCTGCGCGTGCTGTATGTTGCGATGACGCGCGCGAAGGAAAAGCTCGTCATGGTGCATACGCAGGCGAACGCAGGCGGGCGTGTTGCCGATCTGATGGCGCTGAGCGACTGCCCGGTGCTGCCCGAAGCGGTGGACAGCGGAAAATGCATGGGCGACTGGATCATGCTGCCGCTATTGCAGCGCAGCGAGGCGGGGGCGCTGCGCGCATTTGCAGGGCAGAACAGCGAGGGCCGCTTCTTTGCGGAGGAAACGCCGTGGACGGTGTGTGTGCACGACGGGCTGCAATTCGCTGCGCCCGCGCAGCAAAGCGACGCTGCGGCGGAGGAACGCGCGCCGCAGCGTGAAGAGCTGCCGGCAGATTTTGCCGCCCTGTCATACCGCTACCCCTATGCAGAACAGACGGCCTTTCCCGCCAAGCTGACTGCCACGCAGCTCAAGGGACGCGCGATTGATGAGGAGATCTCTGAAAATACGACGCTGCCGCCGCGGCTGCGCAATCTCTGTAAACCAAAATTCCTTGCAGGAAAGACGGCGCTCACCGGCGCCGAACGCGGCACGGCGCTGCATCTTGTGATGCAGGATCTCGACTTTTTCTGCGAGCCAAACGAGCAGAGCGTGCGCGCGCAGATCGAAGCGATGCGCGCACAGCGCAAGCTGACAGAGGAGCAGGCAAAGGCCGCAGATGTGCACGCGATCGTCCGGTTCCTGCGGAGCGACCTTGCTGCACGCATCCGGAAAAGCAAACAGGTAGAGCGCGAGTACCGCTTCTCTCTGCTCCGGCCCGTGCGGGACTTTTCCTCGCTCGACGCGGACGATTCCGTGCTTTTACAGGGCGTGGTGGACTGCTTCTTTGAAGAGGACGGCGAGCTTGTGGTCGTGGACTTCAAGACCGATCATGTTTCACGCGCGCAGCTTGACGAGCGCGCCGAGCACTATCGCCCGCAGCTTGAGGCGTACTCCATGGCCCTCACACGCGTGATGGGGAAAAAAGTCAAAGAAAAGGTGCTGTATTTCTTCTCCGCAGGAGAAGAGGTGCGGCTGTAAAGCTGTTTGATGAGGAGGAACGGAAAATGGATTTTCTGACACTGGCGCGCGAGAGGTTTTCAGTCTTGGAGTATGAGTACCGAGACGTTGAGGCGGAGAAGCTCGAAAAGATACTCGCTGCGGCGCTCGCCGCGCCGACAGCCTGCAATCTGCAGCCGCAGCGCATCGTGGTGATCGATACAGAGGAAAAGCGGCAGAAGCTGAACGATGCCGTGCCGGGCGGTCATTTCGCACCTGCGGCATTCCTCGTCTGCTATGATAGTCGCGCCTGTTGGGTGCGGCCGCAGGACGGCAAGAGCAGCGGTGAGATCGACGCCTCCATCGCCGCGACGCACATGATGCTCGAGGCGACCGACCTTGGCCTCGGTTCGATATGGGTCATGAGTTGGGATGTTGGGAAGGTGAAGGAAATGTTTGCACTGGAAGCGCATATCGAGCCGGTCGCGCTGCTGATCGTGGGCTATCGGGCGGCAAACGCAACGCCGCGGCAGGGACATTTTGCGTCAAAAACGCGAGAGGAAATTCTGCTGTAACAAGAAAACAGGCATCCGCCATTGGCGGATGCCTGTTTTACTTCTATTCACGGCTCATACGATGAAAAATTCCAGTGCGATGACCGTGGCGCAGCAGATGAGCGACACGGGGAGAAGCCCCAGCCCGCACCATGCAGCGATGATGCCGATGACCATGGCGGCAGCGCCCGCGATGGGCGACTGTGTGGCGTTCATGATGGCGGGGAAGGTCATCACCGAAAGCGTGACATAGGGAACATAGAAGAGGAACGAGCGCAGAAACACGCTGCGGATGGGTTTGCGGATCAGTGTGAGCGGCAGGACGCGAATGAGATAAGTTGTGGCCGCCATGACCAGAATATAGAGATAGGTCTTCATGCGCCGCGCACCTCCTCTTCTGCGGCTTCGCCTTCGATGGTTTCTTCCTTCTGCGGGAAGAGCACAGCGGCCGCTGCCGAGATCACGATGGTCAAAATCAGAATGCGCGTACCCTCGGAAAGCTCGCGCAGAACGGGCAGGACGCTTGCGAGCCAGCCGAGAAGAAAGCTCACGATGATGCAGCCAAGCACAACGCGGTCGCGCTTGCCCATGGGGACGATGATGGCGATGAACATGCCGAAGAGCATGACGGAAAATCCGCTGACCGCCCATACCGGCATGAGATTTCCGAGCAGCACGCCGATGACGGTGCCGGCGCTCCAGCAGGGCATGGCCGCGCACATCGCGCCGATATAGTACCAGACATTCAGATACCCCGGCTGCGAGATGGCGATGCCGAAGAGCTCGTCCGTCAGGTCATAGCCGATGATGAGACGGAAGATGAGCGGCGTGTCGGGAGAGAGATGCTGGCTGAGCGCACAGCTCATCAGCATGTAGCGCGCGTTGACGACGAGCATCATCGCTGCCATGATGAGAAAGCCGGAGTCGCTCGCAATGATGGTGATGCCGCCGTACTCGCCGGCGGAGGCATTGTTGAGAAAGCTGAGCAGAAAGCCCTGAAACGCGGTCAGATTTGCCGCGCGGCAGGAGATGCCGAGGCCGAAGCTCACGGCAAAATAACCGAGCCCGATGGGGAAGCCGTCGCGCAGTCCCCGCAGGAAATGTCTTTTTGGCATAATCAAATAAGTCCTTTACTTGTTGGATCGTCTGTGGCGCAGCGCGCCAAGCGCCATTATATGACCGAAAGGAACAGAAGTAAAGAGAAATTGCCGGACAGATCTTGAAAAAACAAGGAGGAAATTGGGAAAAACGGTCACGAACGGTCACGAAGCATAAATGAGAAAAGATTTGAAAATTTCTCTTGCAATTTGACAGAAAGCGTGGTAACATACCTAATGGCTTTGTTATCAAGGTACATTTGGATCGGAAAGAGGTGAACACGAGCAATGAAGGAAGGAATCCATCCCAATTATCAGCAGACTACTATTACTTGCGCCTGCGGTAATGTGATTGAGACAGGTTCCACCAAGCAGAATATCAAGGTGGAAGTGTGCTCTAAGTGTCACCCCTTCTTCACTGGTAAGCAGAAGCTGGTCGATACCGGCGGCCGCGTTGCCAAGTTCAACAAGAAGTTCGGCCTGAACTAATTCAATCACAAAAGCAGCTCTGCTACGGCAGAGCTGCTTTTTTCTGCATTTTTGGGAAAAACACTCAGCTTTGCTCATCGGGGTACTTGACAATAAAGGAGAGCGGCTCACTGAGACTTTGGTCGCGGTAGTTTATCTCCTCGTAGCTGTCGCCGCCTGCAATGGCGCGCACTTGGAAGAGGCGGACGCGCAGTACGGTGTCGTCCGCAAGGTTGACGACAAGCTCACAGACGAGCGGTGTTTCTTCGAGAGAAAGGGAGAAAGAGATCGGTTCATCGCCGGAAGCGGTGGAGAGATCGTAATAGGCAGCGCCCTCCGGGACGGCAACGGCTTCAGCGGTGTCGTCACCGAAAGAGGTGCCGGCGCTGCCATCGCTGTACGATGCTTCGAGCGGCACGCGCCTGAGCAGCTGATTGGCGCGCGTGTATTCAAGATACGCGCTGCGGATGGACACATCGGACAGCGCGCCGAGCGAGATGGTGCCGAGCGGGATGCCGGCATTGCCCGGCGTGAACTGGTACTGCCATTTGCTGCCGGCCTGACGCTCGTAGGAGATGGGGGCGATGAAATCGATGAGCTGCGGCTGATAGCGGGATTTGAGATCATAGATCGTGTCGAGCTCCTCTGACTGTGTCTCACCGTCGTGCTTGAAGTTGACACCAACGCCGAGCTCGTCGCTCAGAGGGACGGTTACACTGCCGTGCAGATACCCGAAGCCATCCTGCGTAAGGTCGGCAGAGTAGCCCGGCCGATAGCTGTCCAGCGGCGAGGAATTGCCATGGTCGGTCACGCCGATGATGACAGTCGTTCCCTCGCTGATTGTCTTTGGCAGCAGGGAAAACGCGATGGTGCATTCCTGCTTTTTAAGATCGACGTTTGTGATCTCGTAATTATACTGCGAGATCAGGCTCGACTCGCGCGTCAAAATGTCCGAGACGTTATTGCTGATGCCGTCGATCTGGCTGGAGAGATTGCTCTGCACGCTGTAGAGCTGGCTGCGAAGGTCATTCACTTGCATGCTGAGCGTGTTGATGCGGTTATTGTAGTGCGCGCCGACGGCGATGAGCGCGGCGAGCGCTACAGCCGTGCCGCCGACGATCTTCTTGTGCTGCGCGCAGAAGGTGCGAAAATCCGGCTTTGCCGCGGGAGAACGCTCGGCAGCGTCCTGCGCTGCGCCCTCGGCGGCGGGAGCGGCGGGGGAACTGTCCTGCTGCTTTTTGGCGTGCTCAAGGCTCAAAAGCGCGTCGACGGAGACCTGATAGATCTTGCTCAGCTCGATGAGCTTTGAAAGCTCCGGCTGCGTCGCGCCGCTCTCCCATTTGGAAACGGCCTGACGCGAAACGCCGAGTTTTTCGGCAAGTTCCTCCTGCGACATACCGCTCGCGCGGCGCAGTTCGTAGAGCTTTTCATATAGTTCCATGAAAGGTTCCTCCTTTGGGGAATGATGCTGCGTTCGACGCCGTGCACTGCGCCTTTGCAGGAAAAGCATAGCAGGAAAACGGGAGAAAACACCACCAACCGGGCGTTTCTTTTTGTCAACCTGAGGTTGCGTCCACCCTATTTTCGCATGAAAGGGGCGGAAATGTCAATGAAAAGCGTTTTTGCCTTTTCTTTTGGCGGAGAATACTCTATAATAAAAATAATTTGCACAGCGCCGCACGGCGCGATAAGGAGAATCTATGGAAGAATTGAAAGAGAACAACGCGCCGCGCGACCGGGCGATCCTGGTCGGCCTTTCCTCGCCGCGGCTCGATAAAAAGGAAAACGCGGACGAGGAGAGCTTGGAAGAGCTGGGGGCGCTCGTCGAAACGGCGGGCGGCATCAGCGTCGGCGTCGTGCTGCAAACGCTGCCCTCGCCCAATCCGCACACCTTTATCGGCGAGGGTAAGGTGGATGAGATCCGCGAGCTGGTGAAGTCGCAGGAGGCGACGATGGTCATCTTCGACAATGACCTCTCGCCCTCGCAGATGCGCGTTCTGTGCGAAGAATTCGGCGTGCAGGTGCTCGACCGCAGTGGACTCATCCTTGACATTTTCGCTCAGCGGGCGAAGACAAAGGAAGGCCGCCTTCAGGTAGAGCTTGCGCAGTATCAATACCTGCTGCCGCGCCTCATCGGTATGTGGACGCACCTGGAACGTCAGGCGGGTACGTCGGGCAAAGGCCCCATCGGCTCGAAGGGCCCGGGCGAAACCCAGCTTGAGACCGACCGCCGCCATATCCACCGCAAGATCGACAAGCTCAAATCCGACCTTGAGGAGGTGCGCCGCGTGCGCGCGACGCAGCGCGACCGCCGCAGCAAGAATGAGATCCCGGTCGTCGCCATCGTTGGCTACACAAACGCGGGCAAGTCAACGCTCCTGAATGCGCTGACCGGCGCGGACATTCCCGCGAACGACCGCCTGTTCGACACGCTGGATACGACGACGCGCCTTCTCACCGTGTCCGACACGCTGGACGTCGTCATTTCCGACACGGTCGGCTTTATCCGCAAGCTGCCGCACCAGCTGGTCGAGGCCTTCAAGGCAACGCTCGAGGAACTCGAATACGCCGACCTTCTGCTGCACGTCATCGACATTTCCGACCCGCACTGGCTCGAACAGGCGCAGATCGTAGATGAGCTGGTTGAAGAACTGGGCGCACAGCAGATCCCGTGTCTGCGCGTTTACAACAAGTCCGACCGCTACTTCGGCGATATTCGCCCGCACGGGGAGGACAGCGTCAACATCAGCGCCAAGACGGGCGAGGGGATCGATGAGCTGCTTGCGCGCATCGATAAGCTCCTCGACAAGGGAACGCGCCGCGTGACGATCCACCTGCCTTACGACAAGGGCGGCCTTCTCGATATGCTCTACCGCGAGGCAAAGGTCGAATCTGTCGAATATGGCGAGACCATCGATGTTGCGGCCGTCTGCGTGCCGCGCGTCATCGGGCAGGTGAAGGATTACATCGAGGGCTACCGCGAGCCGAAGGAGGACTGGGAGGAATGACGTTTGAAACGACGCGCCTTCTCCTGCGTCCGTGGTGCGAGAGCGACGCGGAGAGCTGCTATCGATACGCGGGGGATCCGTTTGTCGGCCCCGCCGCAGGCTGGCCGGCGCATACGAGCGTGGAGAACTCCCGTGAGATCATCCGAACCGTCCTCTCGGAGCCGGACACGTTTGCGGTCATTTTGAAGGAACGGCCCGACGAGCCTGTCGGCTCCATCGGCGTGTTTTCGACGGAAGCGCCGGAAATCGGGAATGAGCCGGAAATCGGCTACTGGATCGGCCGCCCGTTCTGGGGTCAGGGGCTTATCCCCGAAGCCGTGCGAGAGCTGCTGAGGTACTGCTTTGAGGATAAAGGCGCACAGCGGGTCTGGTGTTCGCACTATGCCGGCAACGAGAAGTCAAAGCGCGTGATCGAAAAGTGCGGCTTTTCTTATGAGCTGGCCTGTGAAAGGCCGGCGCTTGTGGACGATGCGCTGCGGCCGACGCTTTTTTACGCCCTTACGAAGGAAAAGTGGGAGAAAACCCGCTGAAAGGAACATTGAAGCCATGACAGAGTACCTTGTCCCATACGCAAACGCGGAGAGCGAGTTTGAAGAAAAGCGCTCGCGCTTCATCAGCCACGTTTTCCTTGTGGAGACCGAGACGGAGGCCCGCGCGCGCATCGACGAGATGAAGAAGAAATACTACGACGCGCGCCACAATTGCTGGTGCTTCGTCCTGCACGACGGCACCGTTCGCTACGGCGACGACGGCGAGCCGCAGGGCACGGCAGGCCAGCCGATGCTCAACGTCTTCCAGCACGAGGGTGTGGAGAATGTGGTGTGCATCGTCACGCGCTACTTCGGCGGCATTCTGCTTGGTGCGGGCGGGCTGACGCGCGCCTACGCCAAGGCGGCCAAAGACGCGCTCGACAAGGCGGGCAAGGCACGGATGCAGCCGTTTTCCGTGCTGCTGCTCGAGTGTCCGTACCCGATGTTCGAGCGTGTGAAGTTGCTTATTGAGGATCACGAGGGGCGCATTGAGTCAAGCGACTACGGCGCGGCGGTGACGCTGAGCTTCTTGCTGCCTGTGGGGAAGACGGAGGCATTTTCCGCCGCGCTCACGGAGCTTTCCGGCGGACAGATGAGCGCGGAAGAGGTCGAGCAGCGCTTTCTGCCCGGCGCAAGGGAGTGAACCCCTTCAGCGGAGGACGATTTCCGCTCGCACGACAAGGGATAAAAAAGGAACGCACTCAAAAAAGTGCGTTCCTTTTTCGTTATGATGCGTTACTGCTTTCCCGCGAGGTAATAGTCGCTCTGTCCCGGATGGTAGAAGGGGCAGGCGGTCAGCTTGCCGCGCAGAAAATAGGCCATCTCATCCTCGTCGAGTTGCTGGTCACAGTAGTAGCTGTCGGATTCCTCGTCGTAGCTGTAATAAACGCAGTCCTCGCACAGACTGACGGACATGAGATCATCTCCCGCAGGTAGAATTTAGTGCTGATATTCGAATTCCAGCTCGTACATGCTGACAATATCGCCATCTTTGATGCCGAGATCCTCAAGCTGCTGGAAAACGCCGTTCTCGCGCAGCATCTTGTCGAAGAACATGCGGCTTTCGTAGTCGCCGAAGTTGACGTTGTTCATGAGTCTCTCGAGCCACTTGCCCTCGACAATGTAGGTGTTGTCTTCGACGGTGATCTTGAGCGGCTCGCTCGCGTCGATCTTGACGGGCTTGGGAACATACTCCGGCTCATAGACCGTGACGGGCGGGAGCGTCGAGAGTTTTTCGGCAATCTTGAGCACAAGCTCGCGTGTGCCGCTGTGCGACGCGGCGGACAGGGCGAAGAGGGGGAAGCCCAGCGGCTCGACATGCGCGCGCAGCTTTTCGAGCAGGCTTTCGTCCTCCATGATGTCGGTCTTGTTGGCGACGACGATCTGCGGGCGGGTGGCAAGCTCGGGGGAATACTGCGAGAGCTCTGCGTTGATGGCGTCAAAGTCCTCGACCGGGTCGCGGCCCTCGCTGCCCGACACGTCGACGACATGAACGAGCAGGCGGCAGCGGTCGATGTGACGCAGGAAATCGTGACCGAGACCCGCGCCCTCAGCCGCACCCTCGATGATGCCGGGGATATCGGCCATGACGAAGGAAACGCCCTCGTCGACGTACACGACGCCGAGGTTGGGGTAGAGGGTGGTGAAGTGGTAGTTCGCGATCTTAGGACGCGCTTTGGATACGACGGAGAGAAGCGTCGACTTGCCAACGTTCGGGAAGCCGATGAGACCAACGTCCGCGAGGAGCTTGAGCTCGAGCACAACGTCGTGCTCTTCACCCTCAAGGCCGGATTTGGCAAAGCGCGGGGCCTGACGGGTCGGCGTTGCGAAATGCGCGTTGCCCCAGCCGCCCTTGCCGCCGCGGCAGAGAATGAACGGCTCGGAGTCGGACATATCCTTGATGATCTCGTTGCTCTCCGCGTCGCGCACGACGGTGCCGCGGGGCACACGGATCGTGAGATCCTTGCCCTGCTTGCCGTATTTGCGCGCGCCCTGACCGTCCATGCCGGTCTCGGCGACGTATTTGCGCTTATAGCGGAAGTCCATCAGTGTCGACATGTTGTCGTCGACGACGAGGACAATGTTGCCGCCGTTGCCGCCGTCACCGCCGTCGGGGCCGCCTGCGGAGACATATTTTTCGCGGTGGAACGCCACCGCACCGTTGCCGCCCTTACCGGCGCGGCAGAAAATGCGCGCCTTATCAATAAAAGATGCTGCCATGTTGGCACCTCCTTGAAATCTTGTTATTCCTGAACAAATAGTGTACCCGTTTTTTGACGATTCGTCAAGAAAAACGAAACATTTCACAAAAAAGAAAATGTGGAGAAAAATCGGGAACTTTTGCTTTTCCGCTTCCGTCAAAGGAAACGATACAAACCGGAAAGGAAGCGGAACACTTGAAAAGACTGATTGGACTGATGATGATCGTCGCCGTGACAGCGGCGCTTCTGGCCTGCACGAAGGACGGCCGGGAGAATGAAAATGACGACGTAGAGATAGAGCCGCAGTACGCGGGCGCGGACACGATAACGCTGCGCGTCGTGGGTGACGGAGAAGACGGCACACTCATTTTGGCAGGGGAGACGGAGGTCTATGCCCTGCCGCTCGAAGGCCTGACGCTCTATCTTGACGGCAGCAGCATGGACGCTTCCGAGATCGAGAGCGGCATGACCGCCGAGGTGTGGTACACCGGCGGCGTGCAGGAGACGTATCCCGCGCAGTTTTCTCAGGTGGTGGCCGTATCTCTTTCGCGTGAGGACGATGCGCGTTATGATCTCTGCGGCCTTTATTTGCAGGTGCTGGAGGACCTGTGGAACAAGGACGCGGGTCTCAACGGCGGCGCGGAGATCGTGAGCGTGGATCTGAGCAAGGCGCCCGGCGGACTGACCGCGGGCGAAAAGGCGGCGATCGCCTATGTGTTTGCGCAGAGACACAGTGTGGAAGGCTTGACGATGACTTTTGACGAGCTGCGCGAGGAAGGATATCTTGCGGGTGAAAAGACAGAAAACGGGAAAATGGCGTATTCCTTCCCGAACGGTCTGCTCTTTACCGTTACGCCCGACGAGGGCGCGAACGGGGACGATTCCGCGCCGGTTATCGCCTTCGCTGCCCAAAAATGGCGCTCGCCGCTCGGCGCGTATTCTTTTACGAACTGCGCGGCTTCCCGCGGGGAGAGCGGCTGGGAATACAGCGTCGGCGCGGAAATGATCGCCTGAGTTACAGCAGAGTTTTTAATTCCAACAGCGAATCGACGATCTGGTCGGCTGCGCAATGCTCCGGAACGGGGCGGTGTGCGTGGTTGTACCAGATCGTTTTCATGCCCGCGTTTTTGCCGCCGGCGATGTCGGCGGTCAGCGAGTCGCCGATCATCACGCACTCGTCCGCGGCAACATCGGGAAGAAAAGCGCGGCAGGCGTCGAAAAACGCCTTCTCAGGCTTGCGGTAGCCGAGTGACTCTGAAACGAACACATGGTCAAAATAGGGGAGAAGTCCTGACATAGAGAGGCGGTTGAGCTGCTGGTCGTGGAAGGCGTTGCTCGCCGCGCAGAGAATGTACTTTCCCTTGAGATAGCGGCAGATCTCGTCCGCGCCGTCGACGGGGATGGCCGTCTCGTAGAGAAGGTCCAAAAACCGTTTTTCGAACGCGACGCCGTCGGCCTCAATGCCGAGGGCTTCGAAGATGCGGTTCCAGCGGAACTCAAAAAGCTGCTGCGTGGTGAGCTCGCCGCGCTCGATCTGCTGCCAGAGCACATCGTTGATGCGCGTGAACACCGCGTAGGTGGAATTGTCGAAGGGTAAGCCGCGCTCGGCAAAGCCGATGCGCATGGCCTGCTCGGCGCACTTACCGAAATCGAGCAGCGTGTCGTCGATGTCCATGAGGACTGCTTTGAACATGGGGGAACCTCCTGCGGAAAAAGTAAGAAAAAAAGCCCCGAGCATTCGCTCAGGGCTTTTCATTGTGCAATTACTCAGCGGGGTAAACAGAAGCCTGCTTACGATCCTTGCCGAGACGCTCGAAACGGAGCACGCCGCTCTCCTTGGCGTAGAGAGTATCGTCAGAGCCGATACCGACATTGACGCCCGGATGGATGTGGGTGCCGCGCTGGCGCACAAGAATGTTGCCGGCGAGAACGAACTGACCGTCAGCGCGCTTGGGGCCAAGGCGCTTGGCGTTAGAGTCACGGCCGTTCTTCGTGGAGCCGCCGCCCTTCTTGTGGGCGAAAAACTGAAGACCGATGTTCAGCATGGTGATTTGCCATCCTTTCTGTAAGATGATCGGAACAGGAAGCTTACGCTTCCATGACTTCGATGTTGTCCGGATATTCGCTGTGCAGCTCGGAAAAGAGCAGCATCAAACCCGTTAAAAGAGCCTGACAGGTGCTCTCATTCGCAGCGGAGAGACCGCCGGGGAGCCGGAATTCCACAGCGCCGGAGCGTTCATGAACCTTGACGGAAGCGGCGAGGCCAAGTACATCGTTCACGGTGCTTTCCACAAGGCGAACCGCGCTTGTGATCGCCGCGCAGACGATGTCGGATCCTGCTTCGCTGTAACCGCTGTGTCCCTTGGCATCAAAACCGATGATGCGTTTTCCTTCGGTGAGGAATGTAACAGTGGTCATGCCTTAGACGGAGATCTTGCCGATCTCAACCTTGGTATAAGGCTGACGATGACCCTGACGCTTGTGATAGCCCTTCTTGGCCTTGTACTTGTAGACGCGGACCTTCTTGCCCTTGCCGTTCTTGACGACGGTGGCCTCCACCTTCGCACCCTCCACCACGGGAGCGCCGAACTTGGTGTTTTCGCCGTCGACGATCGCCAGAACCTGATCGAAGGTAACGGCGTCGCCCGCCTCGACGGGGAGCTTCTCGATGAACAGGGTGTCGCCCTCGTTCACCACGTACTGCTTACCGCCGGTAACGATGATCGCTTGCATTGCTTGCACCTCTTTCCTTAATTACGGACTCGCTGTCGGGGGCGTCCGAAAAGCCTCGAAAGCCTTCGAAACTTTATGCCCATTCAAAGCGGCTGTCCAAGTATACCTGCTGGCATTGGAAAAGTCAATAGATTTTTGAAAGATTCTCCGCATTTTTCCGCGCGGGCAAGAGGGAAAGAAAATATGGCGATCCGGCGCCGCAAAAGCGTGCGGTTTTGCATACTTTTTGCCCGTTGGCAAACAATAACCGCAGAAGAAACAACGGGAAGGAGATTTTTTTAATATGGAAAAGCGAAAAGAACTCTGGCGCGCGCTGCCGTTTGTGATGGCGCTGCTGCTTTTGACCCTTGTGCCGGTACAGAGCGCTTCGGCGATCTTTGGCAGAGGGAAGGAAGAGACGAAGGCCGTCGAGGGCGCGCCGGTAGCGGAAAATATGGCGATCAGGGTCTACCGCGGCGTTGCGTATGAAGGCGCGTTCCGCGCTGTGGACAACGAGGGCGACGAGATCGCCTTTGCCATTGCGCAGGAGGCGAAAAAGGGAACCGTCACACTGACAGAGGACGGCCTCGGCTTTGTCTATACGCCGCATGGCAAGCTCGGGAGCGACAGCTTCACCTATACGGCGAGCGATGCCTACGGCAACACGTCGCTTCCGGCAACGGTGAGCGTTACGATCGAAAAGGCGAATAGCGGTGTCTGCTATGCCGACATGGCCGGCAACCGCGCGCACACGGCGGCGGTCGATCTTGCTGAGCACGATGTTTTTACGGGGGCAAGGCTCGGCGGCAGCTATTTCTTTGAGCCGGAGCGCACGCTCTCGCGTGGTGAATTTATCGCCATGGCGCTTGCGGCGATGGACGTGAGCGCGGAAGAAGTGCAGATGACCGGCTTTTGCGACGATGCAAGCATTCCCTCCTGGGCAAAGGGCTATGCCGTGAGCGCGCTGAACGCGGGAGTGGTGTCCGGCATCAGTACAGCGGAGGGCGCTGCCTTTCGAGCAGGTGATCTGATCACGCTCAACGAGGCGGCGGTCGTTCTGAACCGGCTGCTCCGCGTGACGGACGTTGACCTCTCGGATTACGACGCGCAGGACGCAGAGAATGCCTGGTGCGCGCAGGCAGTGGCGAATTTACAGTCCGTCAGCATCATCGAGAGCGGGCGCTTTTCTGCCGACGAGATGCACTCGGGCGTGACGCGCGCACAGGCGGCGGAAATGCTCAGCGCGGCGATGACGCTCAGGAATGACCGCAATGAAAAGGGCGGGCTTCTTTCCGGGCTCTTCGGCTGAGGAAAACAAGGAAAAGCAAACAAAAGAGAACGGTTTTTGACCGTTCTCTTTTGCTTGTGTAGGACTACAATACATATTGGACAAGTGAATAAAATGATATGAAGGATATGGT
>OGKS01000855.1_pt1 | contig 16020 bp, 13 predicted proteins | sample 1572491 | NCBI WGS metagenome assembly OGKS01 (sample SAMEA2582153, study PRJEB24529) | metagenome | biome: Human gut stool | place: China | collected 2011
GAACTTATTCGTGAATTATTCATATTTATAAAATTAATTTTGAACAGTTACTTAGCTTCTACATTTAATATGTCGTATATACAAGGGTCAACAAACTTTCCATCAATATCTACAAAGTCATGGTCTTTTGTGAATAATGATAGTTTGCCACTTGTATTATGGCTTATCAGTTTGCATAGGTTGACATTCCACAGATAGACATAACCAACTACAGGCTTTGCTTTAGCTTGTATATGATTCTGTCTAAAGCCATAGTTGCAGATTGATGCGCATAGCCTTGCATAGCCCACACAATTTGCTTTTGATTTTTTGTTATCTCCAAGTTTGCCTTGTGTGGCAGAGAATGTAAGGAGCTTGGCTGTAAGTTTCACACTGTAATCTATAACTTTTGTCTTATTCATGCCTTGTGTTTCCTTTTGTATTCTCCCTTTTAAAGATTGGCTCAATTCAATAGGCTCTGTGTTTCTATCTTTTATCTTGCTTAGATAAATATTGTATGTGCAGACTTTAAAGGCTGCATAAATGCAAAGTAATATACCTATTATCCAAACAGTGAATTTCTTATTTCTGCTATCCACTCTATTTTTGAAACATAAGGATTGTTTTGTAGTTGACTTTTTGATAGAGCTTTGTTTGTAGCTCTTTAACATATAGCCAACAAACTTAATAGCCCAATATCCAACAACCCCCACAGGAATGAGGTAAATGAGAAGTGCAAGAATAAACGCAATGTAAATTCCTATATCGTCGCCTTGGTGTAAGGCATAATCTAATACATCTGCCATAGTCAATTAATTGTAATCTGCTTTATTTGCAATATATTCTACCACTTCTTTGAAAATACTTCCTGCCATAGCACCACCACTAACAGGAATGTCTTTCCTTTGAATGGCTACCATTATAGAATAATTTGTATAGAACCCACAAAAGTCTGCCCAATAAGTGCCGTCCTTTTGCTTGGTTGTCCCTGCCATTCCTGCAACCCAAATGTATTCGGGATTGGCTTTCTTTCCAAGACCATGTGTTACAAATTGCCGCATTGACTTTTTCAAACTATCCTCGTCTGACCTCTTGGCTACATCATTGACAAATGTAAGAATTTGCATAGGCTTGACTTTTCCTTTTTCTTTTATCAGTGTTTTTGCTAAATCTGATTTGTATGATATTGTCGTATCTCCAACACAAGCAATAATATTGCCTGTTCCAACACTCTTGATAATGACAATCCCCGACGTTGCATCATATTCTTGCATCTTATCTTTCAGAATAGATGTAACGACAGAATCAATAGGCTTAGCCTTTTCTGCTGTATTGTGGTTGCCACATGATGTTATGAATAGTGTTGCGATTATTGTAAATAATATCTGTTTCATTGTTCTCTTTATTTATGGTTAATGTGTTTTGTTTTGCCAATTTCCTTTATTGCAGTATAGGCAAACTTAACAATCCTCTTTACTGTGATACCTATAAGTATAACAATTAGTGAAGTACCAAAAACACAACACTTTTCGATAAATCTCACCCAAGGAACTTCATCAATAAAACCATCAATGTTTGGAAACTCACTTGCATCGGGTAGGTTTTAATATATTGTGCCAAAATCGTAGATGGCAAAACGTAGAATACTCCCTTGCACAAAGCAAGTTAAACAAAGCTCTAAAAATAAAACTAATATATACAGTAGAGTAAAGCGTATGATGTTAGAAATAATCTCCATGTCTAATCTTTATTGAAATAGTGGAACAACTTTTAATGCACGAATTAGCAATATACTGTATATCTGTATAATAGATAATCAGTCATACCAATAATCTTTATAAATCGTGTCTAAATCATTTTGCGGAATACTACTTAGTAATTTCTTTCGTTGCTTAGAGGAATAATACGGAAAATACATATTAAAGTCTCCATCCTTATAATGAATCCATGTCGTATGCTTTTTTAGAGAAATCTTTGTTTCATATACTAATTCATTTTCAATGATGATTCCTGTAAAATATGATGCTTTCAGAACCATTTTTGATAGTGCGTCTTTAATCCATGTGCATGGATGCTCAAAAGCTGCAAATTTTTCAAAGACCACAATTTCTTCATCAGCACTACCACACTCATTAATAATGAGTGAAAGATAATGTGGTGGTATTGGTAAAAAAGCATAAGCCTTTTGCCCATATTCACCTTTGTTAAGGTTTTTCCATTTAAATGTATTTCCTGGCTTTAGACATTCTATTGGTGATAAAGAACCTTTATATAAGATAAGGGCATAATCATAAATAGAAATGTCTTGTCTGTTTAGTGCTCCATTGATTGCTATAATTTGAGATATAGCACATTCAAAAGCCTCTTTTTTTGTTATCTTTTCCATCGTCATTAAACTATGATGCTTCAAGATACCCAGAAGAAGCAGAAATTAATCTTTTGTTCACAGATAAAGAAAAGGTGTGGGTACTTTGGCTTATTATCTTGTTGAGGCTCTCTTATTACAATATTGCTTTAAGAGTTCTGGACTGCCTTGACTGTATAATAAGCAAAGCCCACACCAAGATAGTATATAGTTCACCCCTAAAGGTGAGTACATGCCATCGGTGTGGGCGTTCCTGCTCATTATCCACAGTCAAGAATTGTCCAGATTCCAACAAGGGATAACTTAGCTAAACGCCCTTTCGTTTAAATGTATATGTCTTGACAATCTTACGAATGTCAACGGCAAAAGTACGAAAAAGCATTGAGAATCTGTCATTTTTAACATTCAAAAATGGCTAAAACATTGATTTTAACTATAATGTGTAGAATAAATGGCGTATATGAAAGTAAAATATCAACGTGTTTAGCCTTTGCCTCTTTACACCATACAAAAAAGGCTATCTGATTCTGCTCTATTTGAGAAAATCAGACAGCCGTTTTGCGTTTAGAAAATCGAAGCAGCAATAAGGATGATAAACCACCCTATGCAAATAGTAAGGATTGGATTTGCAATAAATAGAATGATTAGTACCGTTGCTAAGACGATTGTGCCAAAGGTAGCCTTTGCCATTGTCTTTTGGTTTTGTTCTTTCATAACCTTATAAATTTAGAAGTTCGTAAAAATTAAAGTGAGAGAGTTTTATTTTCTCCCTCACTTTGCAAGTTTAATCAATAAACCACTTGTATCTCTCGTCACCATACAAGGCTGCGTTAATGCCTGTTGCAATCTCTGTTGCGTTATAGGCTCTATCCAAGAAAGAATCAATGTAGCTACTTTTGTTAGCCCCTGTAAGCAGATTGTAAAATTTCCACATTGAGAGGTCATTTCCAAAACTGCCAAAGTTTTCATCTTGCATATATGCCTTTGCAACAGAATTGATTTGCGTATCAGTGATTAGCAACTTAGGTACGCTTTTCTGATAGTGAGGGGGCAAACATTGATATAATCTCATTTTGCCCAAAATCTCTGCAAATTGGTGTTCTGTCAGATAGGCATTTCCAAGAGTTTGCATCAAATGAATGTGCTTTGCAGGATTGTAGAACTTGAACATTTCCAAGACAGCACAAAACAAGTCGCTTGTGTTGGAAACCTCTAAGTTGCTAAGATACCCATCTGTAGAAACACAAAGATTGCAACAAACCAAGTTCTTGAATCCAATGAAGACCTTGAATTTCTCTACGGTTTTTCTTGAATACAAATTCATGTGGTTGTATGCACGCACACCACCAACGGAAAGAGTGAGTTTGTTTCCCTCCACGTTTTCGTAGATAGTTGGAATCTCAAAACAAAACATCATACGCTCAAAGTATTGCGTTTTGTCGCTCTCTAAAAGTTGGTTTGCAGGTTTGTGTATAGCCTCAGGAATACGTCCCTTAATGATGTGAGAAACACGAATTTCGGGTTTATCAATTTGTTCACCACGAAAGAAATCTTGTGCTGCATCCCATACGCTTTCGATGAAAGCATTATGAGAAATGGTAAGTTCGTTGTCTTTGCTAAAGACAGGAACAACACAATCGTTCTTTAGGCTCTGTAAATCAATCTCCATTGTGTTAGCCTCAATGAAATGGTTTACTTTCTTAGCCTTGGTAGTTTCTTCTGAAATTACCGTAGCGTCTTCCACAAAACGGTGGAATCCGTTGGCTTTTCGTTGTGCCAATGATGGCAATAAAATTAAATTCTCCATTACTGTAAAATTTAAACGGTGAATAATATTGTTATCGTTTTTTGTTTTTCTTCAAGACTTGTAGGGGGAACTGAAAATGTTGTAAACTTGCGTTTGCGTAACTGTTATGTGATTTTCAGATAGAGTGGAGAGGGAAATTTTAATATTTCGCTTTAGTTAAGTTCCGATTTCTGTATTACGGCTATGTTTTTGTGTAGTGCTATTTCACTATAATATCGAATGCTATGTATTCTATTTGCGTATTCATTGTGAAGTATGTTTCTTGCCATCCACTATTGTGTGTGCGGAAAAACCGATACAAGAAAAGTTCTCGGTATAAATGCCTTTTTTGTTTGGAAGTATGTATACAGATGTCTATATTTGCTTATATCAAGGTTCGAGGAAAGTACAGACTACTATCAGACCTCTCTAAGATATAAATCATGCTTTTTTATTTGTGTTAAAAGGAAAAGCCGAAAGAAATGCAACTTTCGGTTTTATTTTAGGGGTAGTGTCTGATTTTCTTTCTTGGTGTCCTTAGATATAGATAGGAAACAGAATAATTTTAGACAGTCTGATTTTTTGTCTTGAATGTCTTAATATGTAAAAATAGATGGCTTGAAAAACAGACAGAATTATAAGATGTGGATTTTTCTAAATATAGCATGATTAACTATGAGAACAGTTATTAAAGTACCTGTAAATGTGAACTATTTGACAGAATGGAAAGGCTTTGAATTGCCTTGTGGAGTATTAAACAAAGGAGTAACGGCTTGTGGCGCAACAACACTTGCCATTGAAGATGAAAACAAGACAGTTATTTGTAGTCCAAGAATAAATCTGATTATGAATAAGTGTCAGCAGCATAATGGTGTGTTGGCGGTACATGGTGATGTTACAAATGCAGAAATAGAAGATTATTTAAGAAATGCAGCAAAGCCTAAAATCTTGGCTACTTATGATTCCATGCCACGCTTAGAAAGATTGATTGCTGATAAAAGAGATTGGAGGGTAGTTGTCGATGAATATCAGTATCTGCTTATTGACAGTAGCTTTAAGTCTGAAACTGAAATGAGATTGTTGGAAACTATCAGAAAGTTTCCGTATGTTACCTATCTTTCTGCCACGCCTATTGCTGACAAATATATGTTGCAAATGGATTGGTTTAAGGATATTCCATATATAGCATTAGAGTGGAATGATTGTGAAAAAATAAAAGTCAACAGGGTTGTTTCTAAATGCCCTGTCAATAATGCGATAGAGATAGTACGGAACTATCAGAAAGGAATCTTTCCAAGTGTTGAGGCTGACGGTAATGTAGTTGAATCTAAAGAGTGCGTGATATTTCTGAATAGCGTGAATAATATTCTGAATATCATCAAACACACGAATTTACAGCCAAACGAGGTGAATATTATCGTGGCTTCATCTTCTGAAAATGAGACGCTGATAAAGAAATTAGGCAAAGGCTTTGAACTTGGCAGGATTCCACTTAAAGGAGAGGCACACAAAATGATTACGTTTTGTACTTCTACGGCTTTTGCAGGATGCGATTTCTATTCTACTTGTGCATCTACCTTTGTTATAAGCGATAATAAGAGAGTGAACACTTCTATTGATATTGCAACAGAGCTTAGGCAAATAGCAGGGAGGCAACGATTAGCCGTCAATCCTTTTAGAAAGGAAATCACTTTCATCTATAATATGGATATTGGTGAGGAAGAAGAAAGGAGGTATAAAGAGGCTTTGGAAATAAAACTTCACACGTCCGAAAAGAATGCAGCTTATAGAAATGGAATGAACGATAAAGACCTTAGGGCTGAACTTATCAAGGAAACAGTGACTTTACAGAAAATCAACAAGTATAGTGAAAGTTACGTGTGGTATGATTCGGTAATAGATAGGTTCTCTATAAACAAGATGGCTTATTTGAATGACCTGTTCGCTTATGATGTTCAGAAAGAGAATTATCGGAATAGCCTCGTTGTTAAGCGACAATTAGAAGAAAATGATTTTGCTGTAGATGGGCAAGAACTCCAATCGGACTATAAGGAGCAATTAGACTGCATCATTAAAAAGGAGAGCTTTGCTGAAAGAATGAAACGCTACTGTGAATATCGCAAAAACAAGGATTTGGCTAAATTCCATTTTGCAAATAAAGTGATGGAACGCCAAAATGAAGACTTGGCGGTATATTATGATGCGTTGGGCTATGATAGGATAAAGGCTCTTGGCTATAAAGAGAGTAATCTGAAGAATGAGTTGCTAAAGAAACGAAAAACGCACCGCTTGTTAGAGGATTTTAGTATTCTCTTTCCTGTTGGTACAAGGATGCTTGTTTCAATGATAAAGGAAAAAATGAATGCGGTCTATTCTAAATATGGCATTCAGCAAAAAGGGGTAGCAAGCCATTTGGAAAGTACGTATGGTTTCAAGATGAAAGCGATAAAAATAACGCTTGATGATGGAAGCCGAAAAAATGGCTACGAATTTATCTGAAAAAATAAAGGGCAAACCGTATAAGCTATAATAAAGATTCCTATTTGTTCATTCGTATATCAAGGCAATCCCAGCACGCTACAAATATAAAGCATATTCTCGATGTCGTTTACCGCTTCTGATACCACATGGGCAAATGTGTTTTCATTGCTTGCCTTTTTCATTGTGCCATCAGAGTTTAATTCCTTTACATCATATAAAGATGCAATCGGCTCTTCTTTTTTATAATGGAAACCATCATCGCCCGAAAATATATTTTGTATCATAACGGAAAAACAACAAATGCGTTCTTCTTTAAGACGATTATTGTCTAAGAGTTTATATGTTCCATATGTGGTTTGAGCCACAACAAGATGATCTTTGTTTTTTGCAATATATATCGGTGTTTGACTATCTTCAGAACTAAAATCAATAGAACCAAAAGCACACAATGTTACTATGTCATTGGAATCTATAAAAGCACATGATTTGAACGCTTCTCCTGTCTGCTTATTTACAAATGGAGCGACCTTCATTCTACCATGTTTTTTCGCAAAATCAACAAGCGTTTCTGTCCTTTTAAAATAAAAAGACGAGAACATTTTTGCATAATAGTTTACTCTTCTCAATATTGTATCAAAAGAAATTCTTCTATTAAAGTGATATAAATAGAGTGCATAGGCTGTGAAAACGGAATCTATAAATAAACTTGTGGCTCCCGTTAAACAGAATATAGCCTCGTTTTTATTCTGAATCATTAGCCGAAGAGATAAATCTGTATTTTTCAACATATTCTCTATTCCTGTGTCTAATGAACTACTTATGCTCCTTAAAATGGATTCGTCCGTAAGTGAAATACCATATGAATTATGAGGAATGTTGTCCCCAAATATTTCTTTAACTTTTGCCATAAAGTTGTCATACTCTGGCAAAGTCATTACTGATAGTTTTTTCTCCAATTCTGCAAAATACAAGAATGCATGAGTTGATGTTTGTGTAAGAAAGTCTTTCCCTTCTCTCGCATTTATTCCTGTGTTAAAATGCTTTTCTCCTTTCACTTGGCAAATAACAAAGCATTCTGCATTTTTCTCATCAATAGAATATTCCAAAGTATACATAATGGCATGATGCAATGAAACTGAATGGTATATCAGTATTGCAGCTACTTCAGTAAATGCCTTTGTAGAAGGCAATGATATTAGCAATGTGTCAATTCCAAACTTTTTTGAAGAGTTACAAGTTATTTCCACTTTGTCTGAGATGTTCTTTATCGTGTTTGGATATTTACTTTTATCAAATATGACTTCAATAGAACACAGTCCATTGTTGTAATCCTCTATTATCTTAGGGACATATTGAAATGAAAACAAATAGTTGAACTTTGTAATAGGGTTGTTGGGGTTGGGGGATGTATCGTTCTTTTTGAATATATTAGATTGTACTCTTTTTATGAAAGGTGCTACCTTTATCGAAAGAAATGAATGCATCTGGTTCAACCATATTCTCCAATTTATCCCACTTTTTGAATAATAGCGTTTAAATAATGTGATGGTAACGACACAAAACACTGTTGGAAATAACAATGCCATTACTGCACAATCTTCAGCAGACATAACCCGCCAATTGATTGTATTTGCCATAATACAAGAAGCAACAAACCATATAATCAATGAATTGATAAAATTAAACAGCAACAAATCCATTAAGCAAAAAGGCGTTTGACCATTCGTTTTTACAAAAGACAAAAATCTTTTCCAAAGAGATACATTATATTTATGTACAACAAATAGGGCATAACACAGGACTGCTCCAAGAGCTCCAGCCAAACCTTTTGAAAAAGCATTTAATACAATCATTTTTACGAATTTGATAAAACATTTTGATTAATATGGACTTTGCAAAGGTAATGTTTTTTAGGCACAACGAGTTGCATTTGATGAGAATTTTGTATACCAAAATACTTTCTTTTGCGCATAAAGCAAGTTCCAAAGTATATCGTTGTAATATTGTTGAGTTTCATAAAATATCACAGCCTAAACACCCCCAACTCAAACAGTTTGTTTACGCATTGTTTACGCAGGAAAGAAAAACAGCGGCCTACGCCGAAGCGTAAGTCGCTGTAATAGAAGCGTGGACCAGCCTGGGCTTGAACCAGGGACCTCCAGATTATGAGTCTGTTGCTCTAACCAACTGAGCTACAAGTCCGACTTATACCTAAATGGATAAGTTTGCGGATGCAAAGATACTGCTTTTATAGCAGAATGCCAAATTTTTGAACAAAAAAATGTGGGATACATGAAATTTGCGTAACTTTGCAAAGCATATATACATAGTGAGAAACATCTTAAATATACTGTTCGTAATAGTGCTGGCAATGGCTGGTTGCAACGATGTCCACGCCGCCGACCGCAGGTACGCGCTTCAGATTATGAAGCGTGTGTTCGGCTATGCAGCTTCGGTAGACACCACGGAGCTGAAGACGCAGGAGAGCTATGCTTATCTGAAATACGACATCCGTGCCAACAAGCGCAACTGTCTGTTGCTCGCCATTCCTACGATGTATGCAATTGCAAACACTGGAGTGCGCGAACATGTGGGCGAGACTTACGACCGTGTGATTATGAAACGTCCGGGCGACATGCGTCTGACGCAGATGCTCGAACGCAACACTATTCCTTACGGCATGCGAACGATGCCTACCGTGCTGAAATATCTCACTCCGCTTATCTACGACGAACTGCTTATCGACGGCCGTATCATTTCGCCTTTCCATCTGCGCAACCGCCGCTTCTACCGCTATAAGGTGAGTCCGTTTATGCGAGGTGCCGTGATTGTGAGTTTCCGTCCACGACTTAAGAACACCAAACTGGTGCGCGGATGGGCACGTATCGAGGAGTCTACTGGTCGTATTCTGGAGACTTCGTTCGACGGTGAGTACGACCTCGTGCGCTTTCACGTTACGATGACCACCGGCGACGAGGGCGTGAAGACGCTCATGCCCGCACAATGCAACCTCAACGCACGCTTTCTTTTTCTTGGCAACGACATCACTGCCGAATATACTACGGTGTTCGACCTGCCCAAGAGGCTGCCCGACTCTACCCGCATCGTAAACCGCCGCGACACGGCGCTGCTCAATATTGTGCGTCCTATACCTACAAACAGCCACGAACAATATCTTTATAGCCGCTACTATGCGGCACGCGATGCTGCACAAACCGACACTACAAAGCATTCGCACAAGCGCAAGACTTGGACCAAGATACTATGGAAAAACGTGGGACGACGACTGCTCATGCGCACACGCCAGAACTTCGGCACCCACTCGCAAGGCAACTTCCGCGTCAGTCCGGTGCTCAATCCTCTGTCGTTCAGCTACAGCGGACGCCGTGGACTGACTTATAAGTTCGACGTACGAGGCTCATACTTCTTCAATGAGCGCCAAGGCTTGCAACTCCGATTCAAGACGGGCTACTCGTTCAAGCAAAAACAGATATACTTCGACTTCCCCTTCACCTTCTACATCAATCAGCGACGCAACGCCTACATACGCACCGAGTGGTCGAGCGGACGGCATATATATAATTCGGAATTGATGGATGCCATACGTCTGGAGCGTAAGGACAGTATCGACTGGTCGCGTCTGAACCTTACCAACTTCCGCGACCACAGTTTCAAGGCTGTTGCCCACTACGACCCGTCGTCGCATTGGGGGCTGGAAGTGGGCATCGTGTCGCACAAGCGTACGGCTATCGACGACCACAGCTTCAACTTCCTTGGACGAAAAGACTCTTACAATTCTGTGGCTCCTACTGCCGAACTCACTTATCGCCCACTGGGCTACAACGGCCCTATACTCACCATCGACTACGAGCGCGGCATACGCGGAATGCTTGGGTCGGACACCGACTACGAGCGCCTGGAGATTGACGGACAATACAAGCACCATCTGTCGGCACTGAGCTATCTGCAACTGCGTGCCGGCACCGGATTCTACACCCACAAGGGTTTCGGCAGCTACTTCCTCGACTACTCCAACTTCCGCGAGAACAACATTCCCGGAGGATGGAACGACGACTGGGCGTGCTCGTTTGAGTTGTTGAACAGCGGATGGTACAACGCCTCGAAATACTACGTGCGTGCCAATGCTGCCTACGAGACTCCCCTACTCATTCTGTCATGGCTGCCTATTGCCGGCCGACTGATTGAGAAGGAACGCATATACGTCAATGCTCTCACCGTTAAACAGCTCAATCCGTACATCGAATACGGCTACGGATTCTCTACACGAGCATTGTCGTTGGGAATGTTTGTGGCACAGCGCAACTGGCACTTCGACGGCATGGGCTTACGCGTGAACGTAGAATTGTTCAGACACTGGTAAGCCAAGACCGCTTTTATTTTATTCCGTACATTGCCAACGGCACAGCATGGTTGTGATCGTTGAGATATAGGCGTGTGCCCATGCGATAACTACGGTTGGTGAGCGACAGACTGTCTACACGTGACTTGGTGCTTATGCCGCCTATGCTGAGCATCGTCGGGAATACAGAAGCACTGGTCTGCACACCCTTATTCAGATTCGACTTCATTGCGTCTACTACCGGAGCATACTCACGTGCGTAGCTTTCAGAAGTCCACACAAGCAGCGGAACGTCGGTGTCATACTCCGACGGACGCGGCGAAGCATGCAGGAACAAGCGGCACGAGTCGTCGAATATGTTCTCGCCATGGTCGGACGTGTACATCATTGCCGACACGGCACCCGTAGAACGCAGCTTCTCGATGATGCTATGCAGGATGTAGTCGGTCTGCAGAATGGTATTGTCGTAGGCATTGACAAGCTGCGGACGGTTCTCGGGCTTTGCCTCAGTGGGCGTGTCGGGCATGAAGCGTGCACGCGACTGAGGATAGCGGTCGCGATAGTTGAAGTGCGAACCGTACATGTGCAGCACTACAAACAGCTTCTTGTGCCCTTTTGCCATTGCCTTGTTGAAGAATGGCAACAGTCGCTCGTCGCTCGTTTGCGCCACTACATCGTTGCCTGAGGCGCTTGCACCTTCAGCCTCATCGGCCTTTGCGTCAGCCTCGCGTATGAAGAGATGTTCGTCAGCCTGACTGCCCAGGAAGTCGATATACGAATGGTTGGGCTGCTGATTGGAGAGGAACACGGTGTAGAATCCTGCCTCACGGAAAGCCGCCAATATACCCTTCTCGTGATGCAGACGATCATGGTCATCGGCAGTAGCAGCGGTCAGGAGCATCGGCACACTCTTGTGAGTGGTGTTCGACTGCGAGCGCACGTTGCGGAACACGAGCAGTCCGTCGGTTGTCGAGAGCAGCGGATTGGTTGGACGATTATAGCCATACAGCTGGAAGTCGCGCGAGCGGGCTGTCTCGCCTACTACGAGCACATACACCTCAGCCGAGTCCTTGGCATGCTCCGACACTGCATTGAAGCGGAAATCGGCTACATTATCATTGTAATGTGCCGAAAGCGAACTCTCATGCACCGCCAGACACAGATTATAGAACACATTGACGGGATACATATTGTCCTCTATGTGATATTCAAACTTGCCCTTCTTCTCGTTGCCTTTGGGATAAGCTACGTAGCAGCCTACGAGCAGCAGTGCCAAAGGCAATATCAAACACAACGCACGGCGTATGGCAAGGCGCTGAAATTCGCTGTCGATGCGCACACCCTTAGCCCACTGCCATGCCGCTATTGCGAGCAACGGCAGATAGAGTATGAACACGCCTGCCACGGCTGGCACCAGATTGTCGAGCAGTTCCATTGCCTCACCGGGATTGGTGGTGACGAGATTGAGGAACATGTCGACGGCTATCACACCGTTGCCATATAGATATACGAGCACCATCTGAAACGCTGCGAAGAAGACAAGCAGGAATAGTACCCACACCATGCGCCCGATGCAGCGGTCGAGCGACATGACGAGAGCATAAACCAATATAGGTAGCAACACGCCTACCACATCTGCCATCAATGGTGTATTCTCAGTGAAACATAATGCCACGTTGGGCACCGCCAGCGACAGCACCATGTAGAAGAAGAGGAAGCGTGGAGAGAGTAATAAGCGTAATTTCATTTTTTATAACCTTCGTTCTGTTTCCAGTTCTGATTTTCGTCCATGATGGCCTTAGGAACTGGAAGTATACGGCATGACTTGTCAAAACGCGCACCGGGGAATCCCTTGCGATGGAAACCATACTCGCTCTCGAATGTACCGAAGCGAATCATGTCGTTGCGACGCCAGTTTTCGTCGACAAACTCACGTCCGCGCTCGTCGAGGATGTCCTGCAATGAGGGATTGCCCACAAATTTTGCTGCATGCACATAGGTACGAATCTGATTGAGCAGCGACTCCGGCGTATCGGCATTGGTGGCACGGGCGCCACGCAGCAGAGCCTCAGCCTTGGTCAGGATGATGTCGGCAAAGCGGAAGATAGGCACGTCGTTGCTTTGGTTGCGGTTGTACTCCGAATACTCATTGGGGTTGGGATAGAACTTCAATGAGCGATAGCCCTGGCTCCATCCAGTGGCGTTGGCACCACAGTTGATTTGCTGGCGCGATGTCTCCGAATCGTCCTTGAGGTTGATTTTCTTTGAGAGCACGAGCTGACTGCCCTTGTACATATACGGCTGAATTGTAGCCTCGCCCGTAAGAGCGTCGTGGATGTACACCTTACCGTCGGTAGTGGCACCGAGGATAATCTCGTTGCGGTCGTCGCCCTTCAATGTGAAGAGATTTGAGTACTCCTCGTTCAAGGCGAATATACCTGCGCACGACTTGTTCATCTTGCCACCCAGATAGCCCATAGTGTCGCCATTGTCTACCTTGCGGAATGTACGGTAGCGTCCGTACAGCATGCCCGTAGCATTGACCTTGTCGTAAGGCATGGCATAGATGAAGTCCTTTATCTGCGGACCGTTGTTGTAGAGGAACTTCTTGCGATAGTTGTCCGAGAGATCGAAAGGTCCGTTCTGCATGATGTCGTCGCACAGACGCACACATTCGTCAAGCTTAGCATTGCGCGATGTGGCAGCATCGTAGTCAGCCACATTGTCGGCAGTATATACAGCCCAGTTGATGTAGAGCTTCACAAGCAGAGCCTCAGCCATCCAGTAGGTTGGCTTGCCGTATGTGGCAGCGTTGCAGTTCTTGGTGAGCGAGGGCAGACAAGCCTTCAGTTCGCTCTCTATGAACTCAGCCACCTGACGGCGTGGCATACGCTCTACAGCCTCGTCATCGTCGGGCAGACAGTCGAGGATTGGCACATCGCCGAAGCTGTCCATCAGAATGAAGTGATAGAAGGCGCGCATCACACGTGCCGGGGCTATCTGCTCGGGCTTCGCCTTGTCACCGCCAAGGTCTTCTATCACCTGATTGCACTTGGTGATGCCCGACGCAAGGTCGGCCCAATAGTTGAGGGGTTTGTTGTCGTACTTGAAGTTGTGCAGTGTTGGGTTCACATTCTCGGCATTGTCGTAGTAGTCGCCGTCGAAACTGATGCCAGCCACCTCGTCAGACGAGAACGACTGTATGCGGTTGTAGTTGTCGCCCAACTGCTTGCGGAAGGCATAATACACATCCGCCATCTTGGCCTCAAGAGCCACTTCCGACTCCGTTGGATAGTCGGTATATTGTGATTTCACGTCGACATCGAGATTGGTGCAGCTTGTGGCGAGCACCATAGCCGATGAAGCGAGCGCGAAAAGAAGCGATTTCTTCATTTCTTTATTAATGATTGATTAATGGATTTATGGGTCCTTACTATGCCTGACTAAGCCTCTTTGGGCATTGCTGAGCCAATGCTTGTGAAAGCTTGGCAGGGCTTGCTCTGTCTTAGAAGCTGACCTTCATTCCGAGCATGAACGTGCGTGTGTGCGGATAGTAGTCCTTGCGCCAGTCGATGCCCGGAGTCAGTCCTCCGAGCGAAACCTCAGGGTCGCAACCCTTGTATGAGGTCAGCGTGAACACGTTGTTGCAAGTAGCATATACCGAAAGATTGTTGACCCATCCGTGCAGATTGCCGAAGTCGTAGCTCAGCGACATTGACGAGAGGCGCAGGAACGAGCCGTTCTCGATATAACGGTCGGAAGGCGACTGCGAGTTGACGTCGTTGTAGTTCTGGTCGGTCAGTGCCTCGCGGAACACGTTCTTGCCCTTCGGAATCATCGACACAGCGTTGTACTGGGCACGCAGTGCGTTGAATATCTTATTGCCGAATACACCCTGGAAGAAGAGTGTGAGGTCCCAGTTCTTGTACGATATGGTGTTGTTCCATCCGAGTGTGAGCTTAGGCTGAGCCGAACCAGTCTTGGTACGGTCGGAATCGGTAGGCTTGATGGTTTTCTCGCCAGTGCGCTCGCCCGTTACAGGGTCGTGCACCCAAAATTGCGACACTCCGTTCTCGTCGTGTCCGGCATACTCGTATGTGTAGAACTGACCGATAGGACTGCCCTCCATCAGACGCTGCACAGCCACACCGGTGTTGCCCGTAATCCAAGGATAGGCAAGGTCCTGATAGCTTACAGAGTAAGCAGCGTTAGAGAGTTTCTTAACGCGGTTGCTATTGTGCGAGAGATTGAGCGATGACGACCACTGCCAGTCCTCGTTCTGCACGGGAATGGCGTTGATGGTAAGTTCAATGCCTCGGTTGGTGATGTCGCCCACATTGGCAGTCATTGTGCCGAAGGGGAAACGGAGGACTGCATAATGGGATATATGTTGGAAATCCAGAATATTCATAAAACCTTTAATCCGGGAACGATCAACGAAAAGGTCGCACTTAACGGAGTGAATCTGAACCTTAATCCGGGTGATTTCGTGACTATCATCGGTGGAAATGGTGCAGGAAAATCCACCACACTGAATGCGATCGCAGGAGTGTGGTCTGTAGACGAAGGAAAGATCATCATTGACGGAGTGGATATTACAAAGCTTTCAGAGCATAAAAGAGCACTTTATCTGGGAAGAGTTTTCCAGGATCCGATGACTGGAACTGCGGCAACTATGTCGATTGAAGAAAATATGGCGATCGCAGCCAGACGTGGCGAGCGCAGAGGTCTTGGATGGGGCATTACGAAAAAAGAGCGGGAGCGCTATAAAGAAGCCCTGAAAGAACTTGATCTTGGACTGGAAGACCGTCTGAGCAGTAAAGTCGGACTTCTTTCTGGTGGACAGCGACAGGCGATCACTCTTTTGATGGCGTCTCTTAAGAAGCCAAAACTTTTACTTCTGGACGAGCATACTGCAGCACTTGACCCGAAAACTGCAGCGAAGGTACTTGCCATCTCTGATAAGATCATTCAGGAGCATCAGCTTACTGCAATGATGGTAACACATAATATGAAAGATGCCATCGCGCACGGCAACCGCCTGATCAT
>OGKS01000861.1_pt1 | contig 15936 bp, 14 predicted proteins | sample 1572491 | NCBI WGS metagenome assembly OGKS01 (sample SAMEA2582153, study PRJEB24529) | metagenome | biome: Human gut stool | place: China | collected 2011
CTGCCAAGAACGACAACAAGGCTTACACCGTCAAGGTTTCGGGTGTAAAGATTGGAAATGTCATGAGCAAGAGTTCTTTCAAATTCCCTTCTTCCGGTGGGGATGGTAATGATGCTTCCTGGTCACAGGACTCTCAGACCGGTAGCTATACTACTGAGTGGGAGAGCGGTGCTGTGGAGCTTTCTTCTGATGTTAAGGATTTCAAGGACCAGGGTAATGTGCCTTTTATGCTTATTCCTCAGTCATTGACCTCTGCCAACAAGGCTGCAGATGGTGCTTACATCGCACTGAAAGTTTCCATCGCCATGCAAGGTGGCAAGGTGTTGTGCTCTGACAAGTGGGCGTATGTTGGTATTGGTGATTCCTGGCAGATGGGCAAGCGTTACAACTATACTCTGGACTTCTCCAATGGTGCTGGACAGGATGAGGAAGGCAATCAGCTTATCAGCGGTAAGGACATCAAGCTGAACGTGAACATTGGGGATTGGACGGCAGAAGGTGTGAATCTCCCAAAATGCCGGCTGCCGCCGGTCTCAAATCATCGGTTATTGTCTTCCTCCCGCTGCTTTTTGATCTTCTCCTGCCAGCACTTGTAGCACATGGCAACATAGCTTTCGTTGCCGCCCAAAAAGACCTGCTCGCCCTCGGTGACGATGCGCCCGCCCGCAATTCGGGCATTGACGGTTGCCTTGTGCCCGCAGGCGCATACGGTCTTTATCTCGGTCAGGGAGTCTGCGACCTCGAAAAGGCGGCGGCTGCCCGGGAACAGATGGGTCAAAAAATCGGTGCGCAGGCCAAAGCAGATAACCGGCATATCCCGCTCATCCACCAGCGTCCGCAGCTGGTCGATCTGCTCCGGCGTGAAAAACTGGCACTCATCGGCGATGATGACATCCATGCCGGGGTGCTGATCAAATTTTTCGATGATATTATCCTCCGGCAGGATGATATCCGCCTTTTTTGCCAAGCCGATGCGGGATTTGATGATATCGGCGCCGTCACGGGTATCCACCGAGGGCTTGATGAGCCAGACGGTCATGCCCAACTCCTCGTAGTTGAACTTGGTAATGAGCGCCTGGGCGGATTTGGAGCTGCCCATTGCCCCGTATTTGAAGTACAGCTTTGCCATTTTCGCGTCCTCCTCCGTTTTGGTGCCGGCCACCGGCTCCCCCCTCCCCCACCTCTACCCCGGGCAGGGGATCTCTGCCTTCATTATAGCACAACCCGAAAAAAAGCGCCATCCCGTAGGGGACAGCGCTTTTACTAAAATTTCGGCTTATTCCTTGACAAGCTCCTTCACCGAGGCCGCCAGACCCGCCATTCCTTGTATCTCGCTGGGAATGATGATCTTGGTCGCCTGGCCGTCGGCCGCCTTCATAAAGCTCTCGTAGGCCTTCAGCGTCAGCACTTCCCGGCTGGGGCAGGCCTCGTTCAGCAGGCGAATGGCATCGGCCTGCGCCTTCTGCACCAGCATGATGGACTCGGCTTCGCCCTGGCCCTCGCGGATCTTCTTTTCCTTCTCGGCCTCCGCCAGCAGGATGGCCGCCTGCTTTTCGGCCTCGGCGTTCAGAATCTGGCTCTCCTTCTTACCTTCGGCAATCAAGATCTGGCTGCGCTTTTCACCCTCGGCGCGCAGGATCGCCTCACGGCGCTCACGCTCGGCACGCATCTGCTTCTCCATAGCGTCCTGGATATCACGCGGCGGCACGATGTTCTTGAGCTCCACGCGGTTCACCTTGATGCCCCACTTATCGGTGGCCTGGTCCAGCGCGGCGGTAATGCGGCTGTTGATGACATCGCGGGAGGTCAGGGTGTGGTCCAGCTCCATATCGCCGATGATGTTTCGCAGGGTGGTGGCCGTCAGATTCTCGATGGCGTTCATGGGGTGCTCCACACCGTAGGTGTAGAGCTTGGGATCGGTGATCTGGAAGTAGATGACCGTGTCGATCTGCATGGTGACATTATCCTTCGTGATCACGGGCTGGGGATCGAAGTCGGCCACCTGCTCTTTGAGGCTGACCTTCTTCACAACGCGCTCGAAAAACGGAATTTTGAAGTGCAGGCCCACGCCCCACGTCGCGCTGTAAGCGCCGAGGCGCTCGACAACGTATGCTCTCGACTGCTGCACGATCTGAATGTTCGTCACAAGCACCAGAAGCACCAGCAGCACCAAAATGCCAATACCGATATAGCCGATCCATTGCATCGTTCTTTTCCTCCTAAAATCTTTCTGTCGGTTGGTTTTTTACTTCTCGTCGGGATTTCGCGCCGGGCGGACATAGAGCTTCACGCCCTCCATGCGCACGATTTTTGCCATTTTGCCTTTTTCTATGATCTCGCCGCTGTCGCTGCGCGCGGTCCAGGTCTTGCCGTCGATGTACACAGCGCCGGTGGCGTTCTCATTGTCGACCGTTTCGGTCACCTTCGCCTCGTGGTGCAGCACGCGGTCGGCGTTCGTGGGGACGATGGTCTTATCGAGCATCTTCCGCGCCAACGGCCGTGTTGCGGTGAGCGCAAGGATCGAAACGACCAGAAATGTTGCGAACTGGAGCCACAGCGCCGCGCCCAGTTCCGTTGCGACCAGCGCGGCCACCGCGCCCGCCACGAACCAGATCGACACCAGCCCCGCCGTCGCCGCCTCGGCAATGCCGAAGATGATGATGGCGGCGATCCAGATGATGGTCATCATTTCATCTGCTCCTCCTTTCAAGCTGCGCATACAGTAGACATACGCCGGGCCGATCATGGCGATGACGGTCAGCAGCATGATACCGATGCTCTTGTTGTAGGGCGACAGATTCGCATACAGGTTTGACAACTCGCTGCCGAGCGTGCGCGCGGACAGCAGCGGGGCTTCGACCGGCGGCTCGCCGGGGGTGGGGACTTCTTCTTTGAACAGCTCGTCCATCGTTACGCCGTAGCGGTTGCAGATGAAGATGATCTTCTCCATCTCAGGGTAGCCGCGGCCCGATTCCCACCGCGAGACCGACTGGCGCGAGACTTGCAGCTGCTCGGCAAATTCCTCCTGCGTCAGTCCGCTGCGTTTGCGGACCTCCTGGAGCCGCTCGCCAAATGCCATTGCCTTCCCTCCGTTTCTCTGTCTGAGGATACGATAACAGAATTGCGCGTCCATTTCCAGCAACTTTAGTGTTGCATTCCGTATTTTTTCGGAAAATTTCGTGCAAGTTTGATGTTACATTCATGTGACAGCGCGCTTTCCGCGCTGTTTTTCCTATTGTACCACACGCTCCACCGCTTTACCATGCTTATTTTGACGCGGCGATTGCCTTTTTTGTTCCCATCCGCTATACTATGAACAAATCATTTTTTCGGGGGCGTTATTATGCTGGAATTTGTCATTCCCTGTCTTTTGGGGCTTGAGAGCCTTGTCGGCGACGAGGTCAGAAAGCTCGGTCTTTCTGATGTGCGCGTCGAAAACGGCCGCGTCCTCTGCCGCGGCGAGGCGCGCGACATCGCGCGCCTCAACCTCAACCTGCGCTGCGGCGCGCGCGTCATTCTGGTTTTGCACAAGTTCCGCGCGACGGATTTTGAATCGCTCTTTCAGGGCGTGCGCGCGGTGCACTGGGAGGACTGGATCCCGCGCGAGGGGGAGTTCCCCGTCGTGGGCTACTCCATCAACTCGACGCTCCACTCCGTGCCCGCCTGCCAGTCGATCGTGAAAAAGGCGGTCGTGGAGCGCCTGAGTGCTGCCTACGGCATCGCGCAATTTCCCGAAACGGGGCGGCGCTATCAGGTGCGCTTTTCCATCATGAAAGATGAAGTGACCGTCGGGCTCGACACCTCGGGCGAGGGCCTTTACAAGCGCGGCTACCGCGCGCAGGGCGTGGCGGCCCCCCTCAAGGAAACGCTCGCCGCCGCGATGGTCAAGCTCTCACACTACAATGGCCGCGACCCCTTCTGCGATCCCTTCTGCGGCAGCGGCACCATCGCCATTGAAGCCGCGCTCATCGCGCGCAACCGCGCGCCGGGGCTCAACCGCAGCTTTGCCGCACAGCACTGGGCGTCGCTCGACAAAACGCTCTGGCTCGACGCAGCCGACGAGGCGATGGACAAGGAATTCCACGGCAAGTACGAGATCTGGGGCGGCGACATCGACCCCGACGCCGTTGCCCTCGCGCAGCACAACGCGGAGCTTGCCGAGGTCGATGACATTGTGAAATTCGAGGTCGACGACGCGACGCGCTTCCACTGGGGCGGGCTGTACGGCCGCATCGTGACGAACCCGCCTTACGGCGAGCGCCTTCTCGAGCGCGAGGAGGCGGGCGAGCTCTACCGTGCCTTCGGCCGCGCGATGGACAAGCTGCCCGACAGCTGGAAGGTCTACGTCCTTTCCTCGCACCCCGATTTTGAGCGCTGCTACGGCAAATTTGCCGACAAAAAGCGCAAGCTCTACAATGGCATGCTCAAGTGCGACCTCTTCATGTACGGGAAAAGGCTATAAACGCCGCGCGGGTGCGGGAATATCAATTTTTTTGATAGATTGCCAATCCAAACGCAAGCTGCACAGCGAGCTCCTTTGCCTGCTCGGCCTTTTGCTGATCCTTCACACCGGTTTTGTAGTAATACGGCGTCATGCGGAAGAGCGCGAGGATATCCTCCGTGCAGGGCAGATGAATGATGTCGCGCACCTCTCGCGTTTCGACGAGGGTGAAGCCCTCAGTCTCGAGCGGCGTGGGCGGATTGTCACGCGGTGTGTCGTAGATGAGCGATTTCAGCTCCCACAAATGCTCGCGCAGGGGATAGGCGCGCAGCAGATAGCCGCTGCGCTTCAGCACGCGCGCAAATTCCTCCGGCACGAAGGGGGAGAAGATGTTCATCACCTCGTCGACGCTCCCGTCCCCGACCGGCAGATGCGCGCAGGAGGCGACGCAGAGCGTGAAGGCCGGCGAGCGTTTTGCCGCGTACTGGAGCGCGGTCTTGGAAATATCGACGCCTATGAGTTCTCCCGTTTTGCCCGCCTTTTCGATCGCGCGCAGGACGGCAAGAGAATAGATACCCTCGCCGCAGCCCGCGTCGAGCACCGTGGCCTCCCCCGGTGCAAATTCCGCCGCCGCATCCGCGACGGCTGCGATGAAGCGGTCGTAATAGCCCTTGTCCAAAAAGTCGCGCCGCGCGCGCACCATCAGCTTGTCGTCCCCGTGGTGCCCCTGCGAGGAATTGAGCAGGAGGTTGACATAGCCGCTCTTGGCGATGTCGAAACTGTGGTTTTTCGGGCAGAGATATGCCCCTGCGCGTTTTTCAAGCGCCCCGGCGCAGACGGGGCAGCACAGCTTCACCATCAGAACAGCCCCACCTGCTGCGGCAGTTCGCCGCGTCCGAGCGAGCGGAGCTGCTGCTGATTTTCCTCGGCCAGCGCATCAGCGATAGCCATCTTGCGGACGATATTTTTCATCGTCTCGTCAAAAAGCGTCCCGCTGCGGTAGTCGGCGGGGAAGATGAAGTCCACGCGCCCCTTGGCAAGCAAGTCTTCCACGCCTGCGCGGTTGCTGTCCTGATAGACAGCCACGGCCTGCCCGCCGTAGGCGCGCATCATCTTCATGCACGGCACGTCGGAAAGGCCGTCGCCGATGTAGATCATGTTCGTAAAGGGAATGCGCTTGGAGTCGTCCGGCATCGAAGCGTTGAGTTCCTTGTCCTTCGCGACATCGAGAATGCCCTTATTGATGCGGTAGACGAACTGTGTCTTGTTCGTGAAGTTGACGTCAAGCTTCGGCCAGGAGGCGAGGCCCTCTTCGTTGTAGAAAAACTCGCAGGCGTAGATCTCCTTGAATTCGTGGCTGACGCCGCTGCCCTCGATGATCTCGCGCAGGCCGGAGGAGAGCACGTAGTGCTCGATCTCCACGCCGAGCGACTCGCCAAAGGCGTTGATGCGCGCAAACCAGTCCTCTACGCCCGGAAACAGCTCGATCGCATGTCCGCAGGAAACGAGATAGTCGCGGCTGAGGCGAATGCCCTTTTTGCGGCACTCCTCGATCATCGTGTACATGTAGGCAAGCAGACCGTCCATGCGGTTTTCAAAGCCGAAGCGGTTGGCGATGCCCCAGAATTCGCCGGGCGTGTAGCCGAGCGAGGGGATAAAGGTATAGTCCTGCATATCGGTGGTGCAGAGGGTCTTATCAAAGTCGTAAAGAAAGGCGATGATGGGCTTTTTGTTCATATCGGCTCCTTTTTGCCGCAAACGCGCGGCCAAAGAAAAAATAAAAGGGCGGTCAAGGCCGGCTCCGCATAAGAAAACATGCGGTTTTGCCTGCGCCTTTTTAGTTGAAATACGACCGAAAAAATCTCTCCATACGCCAGTATGGGGGGATTTTTTCGGCCGATTTCATCTCAAAAATTCATTGGCAAATTGCTTTGCACCGAAAAAGAGCAAATTTTGTGCGGAGCCGAGGCGCGGCGGCGCAGGCATGCTGACGCATGGCAAGACGGCGCAACGAAGGAATCCGTGCAAAATTTGCCTTTTGCGGCGCATGTTTTCTTATGTGGAGCCGGCCAAAACCGCCCTTTTTGCTGTTACTCTTCTCCGTGGTAATTGCGGCCGAACTTGAGGTCGTCCAGGCGAATGGCGTGGCTGGCCGTTTCCACAAACGGGCTGTCGTCCGGCTCAAGCGGTTCCGCCTTGGCCTCTTCCGCCTTCACCGCGTTTTCTTCCGCAGGAGCGGCCTCCGGCGCTGCCTCCGTGGGGCGGAAAGCCGCGAGGATCCGCTCCTCGATGGCGTTCACGTCCGTTTCGGCCTTCTGCTCGGCCGTCTTATCGCCGACAATCTCCTCCGGCGTCAGGTCGGGCGCGCGCTCGATGAGCGCAAGCTGCGCCTGCGCAAGCTCGCGCGTTTTCTGCAAAAAGTCTGCCGTGGCAGCCTTGGCCGCGTTCAGCTTGCGCTGCTCCAGTTCGATCTCTCCCTGCAGCGCGCCGATCTTGGCGCGGGCTTCGTCCTCGGCGCCGGCAAGCATGGATTTCTTTTTCTCTTCCGCCTCTTCGACCATGGTGCTCGCCATGCGCTGGGCGGTCAGGAGGGCGGCGCGCATGGAATCCTCCGTCGCGCGGTATTCCTCCACCTTGTCGACCAGCACCTTGAGCTTGGCCTTCAAGGCGGCGTTTTCTTTATAAAGCGCGGTGTAGTCGTCGGTCACTTCATCGAGGAACTCGTCGACCATCGCCATGTTGTAGCCACCGAATGCCGCCTTGCTGAATGCGCGGCCGGAAACCTCCTGCGGTGTCAGCATTGATCCCATCCTCCGTTTCGTTTTACAGGTACAGGCCGTTGTTTTCCAGTTCGTCGATCAGATCGCCCATGATGTCCACATGGTAGGGCGTGATGATGTACGTATTGGCGGCAACCTTTTTGATCTTGCCCTCGCCCGCGTAGGCCACGCCGGAGAGGAAGTCGATCAAACGTCTTGCAATGTCCTTATTCGTGGATTCAAGGTTGATGACCACCGTGCGCTTTTCCTTCAGGTGGTCGGCGATCTCGCTGGCGTTTTCAAAGCGCTCGGGCTTGACGAGCACGACCTTGAGCTGCGTGGTGGCGTTGATGTTGACGACCTTGTTGCGGCGGTCCTCTGCCTTGCGTTCAACGCTGCGGCGATCGGCAAACGCGCCTGTGTCGCCGCGATCTCTCAGATCGGGGAAATCGTCTTCATATTCCTCGTCCTCATCCTCGTAGGGGTGAGCCCATTTTTTCAGATCATCAAAAATACCCATGGTATCAAGACCTCCTCGATCAATTCGTGTAGTTGCGTGCGCCGAAGATCGCCGTGCCGACGCGCACCATTGTCGCGCCCGCGCGCACCGCGTCCTCATAGTCGCCGCTCATGCCCATAGACAGTATATCAAGTGTATTATCATACAACTTTGCATTGATGTCAACAAAAAGTGCATGAACTTTTTCAAAGTACGGCATGCTGCCGTGTTCACCCCCGGCGACCGGTGGAATGCACATCAGCCCCCGCACGCGGACAAACGCGCACTTTTTCGCCTCTTCCGCCGCCTGCGCAAGATCTTCCGGGGCAAAGCCGCTTTTGGCTTCCTCGCCGCCGATATTCACCTCCAGCAAAATATCCTGCACGATCCCGAGCTTTTCCGCCTGCGCATTGATGGCGGCGAGCAGCGCGAGCGAGCCGACCGATTCGATCACGGCGACCTTGCCGACGACGTTTTTCACCTTGTTGCGCTGGAGGTGCCCGATGAAGTGCAGGGGAGCACCGTCATAGGCGTGCTCGGCGAGCTTTTTCGTCATCTCCTGCTCGCGGTTCTCGCCCAGCACGTCGATGCCCGCGGCGATGGCGGCGCGGCAGGCGTCCGCGTCGTTCATTTTGCTTGCGCCGACGAGGGTGATCTCACCGGGGTCGCGGCCGGCCTCTCTGGCGGCGGCAGCGATGTTTGCGCGCACACGCGCGATGTTTTCCGCAATGCTCATTTAATCTACGACCTTTCCGTTATATAGCTCCCCTGCCGAAACAATGACTTCGTCATTGGGCCGCAGGGTGTAAAGGGATTGCTGACTTTCCGTGGCGGCTTCGATCTTGCCGGGCTCGACAAGGCAGTAGTCGCTGCCCTGATAGACGATAGCAACGGGCTTGAAGTAGGCCACGCGCCCGATAAGGCAATAAACGCCGGACACGCCGTCCTCATTCACGCGCAGCGCATTTTTCGGCACGCGCAGCCCCTCGTACTGGTTCAGGATCAGCTCGGCGTTCTGCTCGCGCAGCAGCGTCACATAGGATAGATACCGCGTGCTCTTCAAAACGATCAGGCACTTGCCGTTTTCCGCGTCGCTGATGCGCGTAAGCTTGACGGGCAGGTCAAAGTCGACGCCGGACGCCATGCGCAGTGTCAGACTGCTTCCCACCTTGAGCCCCGCGGCGTCCTCCTCGCTGATGTTCGCGGCAAAGTACCATGCGCTGCCCTCGATGAGCTTTCCCACCGTGGCGGAAACGCTCTGCGGCGCGATAGCCGTAAGCTGCGAGGGCGTCATCGTTTCAAGCGCCTCCGGCGTCAGTACGCTTTCGTAGCCGTCGGCCACGGCGCTGTAAGTTCCCGACACGGGGGCGGTGATGCGCGTGGTGCCGCCGCTTGCCGCGCTCGAAAGCGCGCTGATCTGCGCGGAAAGCTCATCGAGCCGCGCCGTGAGGTTGTCGCTGCCGTTGTAGGCATATTCACGCTTCAAAACCGTCGTCTTGAGCTGGGGAATGAGCGTGTCGAGCGAGCTGTAAGCGCCCGACTCGTAGGCCGCGCGCACGGAAACGATCTGCTCGCGGATATCGGTGTCGAGGCGCAGCGCGGTCGCCGCGTCGCTCGAAGCGCTCTTTGCGTATTCAAGCTGCTCTTTCTGCGCGCGCAGGGATTCAAGCTCCTGCGTGGCGCTGAGCGCCTCCGCCGAGCGGTAGACCGCGGCGATGGTGTCGCCCTGACCCACGTGCTCTCCCTCGGCATGCTTGAGCTCGATGAGCGTTTCGCCGCAGTCGACGACCTGCTCTTTGCGCACCACGCAGCCGCGCACGGCGATGGACTGCTCGCTGCGGTAGCGGTAAACGAGCGTTGTCGTCTCGGGGCTGACGAGATAGTTGTAGCCCTGCACGGCAAAATATCCGATGACCGCCAAAAGCAGCAGGATCATGATGAGCTTTGTGGAAAGAGATGTAGATTTCATGGCACACTCCTGTATCAGGCGTGCTTACTCCCCGTTGTCCTCCGCGCTTTTGAGGTCGATGCTGCTCGCCGGCACGATCGTAGAGATGGCGTGCTTGTAGAGCATTTGCTGCCTGCCGTCGCTCTCAAGAACGACGACAAAGCTGTCGAATCCCGTGATGACGCCGCGCATCTGAAAGCCGTTGACGAGAAAGATCGTCACGCTCACGCGGCTGCGGCGCGCAGAGAGGAGAAACAGATCCTGAAGGTTTGCGATTTTTTTCATGGCTACTCTTTCCTTTCTTTTTTGCGGACGGCTCGTCCGCTTTACAGACAGGATACGCCATGCCCCCGAAGAATTTCTGTCGAAAAAGCGAGGCAGTCGGGGAGATCCCTCGTTTTTTTCCAATAAAACCAGTGAATGTCCTTGTCGCGGCGCAGCCATGTGAGCTGACGTTTGGCATACTGGCGCGAGCGGAGCTTGATCTCTTCGATGGCTTCCTCGCGCGTGGCCGCGCCGTCAAGGTAGGAAAGCGCTTCCTTGTAGCCGATGGCCTGCATGGCCGTCACATCGCGCGAAAGCCCGGAAGCGAGCAGCGCGCGCACTTCGTCGAAAAGCCCCGCCTCCACCATTTTGTCAACGCGCGCGTCGATGGCGCGCTTCATGTCCTCGCGATCCTCGTAGGCAAGGCCGATGCGCACGGAATCGTAGCGCGGAGGGACGAGCTTCGTCTCGGCGTTGTGCTGCGCCATGGTTTTTCCGGTCTCATAATAGACCTCGAGCGCGCGGAGAATGCGCTTTTTGTCGTTCAAATGCAACTTTCCGGCCGTTTCCGGGTCGATGCGGCGAAGCGCTTGAACCATCGCCTCGCCGCCCTCTTCTTCCCAGCGGCGCTCCAGTTCCGCGCGATATGCGCCGTCCTTGTCGCCGCCGGCAAAGCCGTGCCCGGCGAGCAGGGCATTTAGATAAAGCCCCGTGCCGCCGACGATGACTGGCTGCTTTCCGCGCGCGATGAGGTCGTCGACGCATTTCGCCGCGTCGCACGCGTAGCGGGCGACGGAGTAGTTTTCGTTGGGGCCTGCTACGCCGACCATGTGGTGGGGGACGCCCTGCATCTCCTCTTCCGTCGGCGCGGCGGTGCCGATGACCATGCCGCGGTAGATCTGCATCGAGTCGCAGGAGACGACCTCGCCGCGGAGCGCTTTGGCAAGCTCCACGCCGAGCCATGTTTTGCCGCAGCCCGTCGGGCCGACGACGCATACAAGTTTCATCGTTTTCCTCCTGCGTCTTACGCGCGCTTGAACATTTTTTCAAGCTCATACTTCGTGAGCTTCGCTTTCACGGGCCGGCCGTGGGGGCAGAACTGCACCTCGCCGCTCTGCACTTTTTCCACGAGCACACGCAGCTCGGAGATGTCGCTCTTCCAGCCGCCCTTGATGGCCGCCTTGCAGGCCATCGTGTGCAGCAGCGCGTCACGCGCGGCGGCGGGGTCGGCCGTGTGGGCGGTGACGAGCTTTTCGGCAAGCTCTTCTAAGGTCGGGATCGCGTCGCCGCTTTCAAGGTCGGCGGGAATGGCGCGCAGGATCAGGCTCCCGCCGCCGAATTCTTCGCATTCAAAGCCAAACTCGCGCAAAAGGTCTAAATTCGCCGCAAGGGCGCTATACTCCTCGGCGGCAAAGTCTGCAACGAGCGGCGCGAGCAGCGCCTGGCACATCACTGGCTCCTGCGCAGCCTTGAGGCGGTCAAAATTCATGCGCTCGTGCGCGGCGTGCTTGTCGATGAGCCAGATGGTTTTGTCCTCGTCCTCGCAGACGATGTAGGTATCAAGCACCTCGCCCGCGATGCGCCACGGCGCGGCGGTGAGGGGCGCGAAGCTTGCCTGCTCAGCCTCCGCTTCTTCCTGTTCCGGCGCAGATACAACAAGGGGCTCCGCCACGGGTTCGGCCGCGCCCTTCATTGCTTCGGCGACCGGCGAAGGCGCGACGGGACGCTTTTCTTCCTCGTCCATCGGCAGCGGCACGGCTTCACGCGCGGGGTTTTCCACAGCTTTGACAGATCTTTGCACAGGCTGCGCCGCCTGCGCGGGCGCGGAAGCGGGCATTTCATGCCGCACAAAATCTGAAAGCGGCGCGCTGCCGCCCGCGCGGGTATCGACGGCGGGCACGCGCGTTTTCCACTGGGGCGCAATGGAGGGCGCAGCCTTCGGCGCGCTCGGCGGCGCGGACACAGGACGCACGCTTGCGGGCGCAGCGGCAGACGGTTCCGCCTTCTGCTGCTCGCGGTACTGCTGCGAGGTCATATTGGCAAAGAAATCGCCGCGGGGATTCGTGACCTGCGCGGCAGGCTTTGCCTGCGGCGGTTCAGGCTTTTCGCGCTTGTCGAGCGCGGCCATCGCCGCGTGATAAACAAGGTCAAAGATGCGCTTTTCGCCCACAAACTTCACAATGGTCTTCGCCGGGTGGACGTTCACGTCCACCATGTCGCGCGGCAGCTCCACAAGCAGCACGCAGCCGGGGAACTTGCCCTTCATCATGCGGTTTGCATAGGCTTCCTCGAGCGCGGCGGTCAGGAGCTGGGACTTGACCAAACGTCCGTTGACGAAAAAGGTCTGCATGCCGCGCGTGCCGCGCGCAGAAAGGGGAGAACTGATAAAGCCCGTGACGCGCAGCTCACTGTCAGCGCCCTTGACCTCTTCAAGCGAGAGGGCGAACTCGCGCCCGAGAGACGCGTAGATGGCGGAGCGCAGCGCGCCGTCGCCGGGGGTCAAGAGCGTCTGCGTGCCGTCCTTGATGAGCTTGAACGACACCTCCGGATGCGAGAGCGCAAGGTGGGCGACAAGACCCGCGATGGCGGTCGCCTCCGCGCTGTCGCGCTTCATGAACTTGAGGCGCGCGGGCGTATTGTAGAAAAGGTCGCGCACGATGACGCTCGTTCCCTCCGGGCAGCCCGCGTCCTCGACCTTTTCGGGGACGCCGCCTTCCAGGTGGAGCTTTGCGCCGCTGAGAGCGCCGCGTTCGCGCGAGAAAATATCGAGCCGGGAAACGGACGAGATCGCCGCGAGCGCCTCGCCGCGAAAGCCGAGCGTGCCGATGGCGGCAAGATCTTCCGCCGTGCGCAGCTTGCTTGTCGCGTGGCGCAGAAAAGCCGTCGGCAGCTCGCTTGGCGCGATGCCGCAGCCGTCGTCGCTGACGCGAAGATAGGTCATGCCGCCGTTTTTCATCTCCACCGTCACGCTCTGCGCGCCGGCATCGATGGCGTTTTCCAGCAGCTCCTTGACAACGCTCGCAGGGCGCTCGACCACCTCGCCCGCGGCGATGAGGTCGGCAACATGCGGCGATAATTGCTGAATATGGGGCATTGGGTTCCTCCTTCTTTTAGGAAGCGATGGTGAAAAGGGAAAGGGCGTTGACGAGCGCGTGGATCAAAATGGACGTCCACAGCGTGCCGGAGTGTTCATACGCCCAGGCAAAGACAAGGCCGGGGACGAGATACTGGAGCATCAAAATGAGATAGCCTAAATCCCAGTTCGAAACTGCCGCCGTCCACACATGCAGCAGCGCGAACAGCGCGCAGGAGAGGAGATAGGCAAAGATGCGGCTCTTTTCCCTGAGGCAGCCGAAGACAAGCCCGCGAAAGAGCACCTCTTCTACAAACGGCGCGAGCAGCACGACGATGAGCGCCGTCATGCGCGGGGCGGAGGCCACCTGCGCGGCGATGGTCATGTCGTTTAAGTTCGTGCGGCTGTCGAAGAGCACGTTGCACACGCGGAACAAAAGCTCGTTCGCGCCGTAGAAAACGAGAAGACCCAGCAGCATCGTTGAAAGCGCGCGGTTCAGGTTGTCGAGAAAGCGCGAGGACGTGTGCGCAAGGTAGGAGTGGAAGAGCAGCACCGTGACGGCGAAGAGCGTGTAGTAATAGAGCACGTTGCGAAGCGACGCGCCGATCGTGGTGTCGAGCACGACCTCCAAAAGGTCGAAAAGCCGCGTCGCCATGAGCGGCATCACCAGAAGATACACAAGGAAGAAGATCGTTCCGGCAACGCGCTCGGTGCGGTTCATGCCGCCGGAGGCGGTTTTCTTTTTTGCCATGGGGAAACCTCTTTTCCGGGGAAATTATGAAAGCTTCTGCTTGAGCTCGTAGAGGAGCTGCATCGCCTCGATGGGGGACATCGTGTCGGGCTGGGCGCGGCGAATGGCGGCAAGCACCTCCGCCTCGCCAATGGCAGAAAGGCTGACCTGCTCGGCTTCCTCGCGCGGCTTTGCCTGATATGCTCCCCCCTGCTCCAGCTCTTTTAAGATGACGTTCGCGCGCCGCACGACCTCGTGCGGCAGTCCCGCGAGCTTTGCGACCTCGATGCCGTAGCTGCGGTCCGCCCCGCCGGGGACGATCTTGCGCAGGAAGATGAGCTCGTCGCCGCGCTTTTTGATGGAAATGCTGTAATTCTTCACGCCGGGGAGCACGCCCTCAAGCTCGGTGAGCTCGTGATAGTGCGTGGCGAAGAGCGTCTTCGCGCCAAGCTTTTTGGGGTCGGCGCAGAATTCGAGCACCGCGCGGGCAATGCTCATGCCGTCGAAGGTCGACGTGCCGCGGCCGATCTCGTCGAGAATGAGCAGGGAGCGAGGCGTTGCCTGATGCAAGATCTCGCTCACCTCGGTCATCTCGACCATGAAGGTGGACTGGCCGCCGGCCAAGTCGTCGCTCGCGCCGATGCGCGTGAAGATGCGGTCGACAAGGCCGATGCGCGCAGAACGCGCGGGCACGAACGAGCCGATCTGCGCCATGAGCGTGATGAGCGCGACCTGACGCATGTAGGTCGATTTACCGGCCATGTTGGGGCCGGTGATGATGGCGGCGCGATCCTCGCGCTCGCCCATGTAGGTGTCGTTCGGGACAAAGAGCGCGTCTTTGAGCACGCGCTCGACGACCGGGTGGCGGCCGTCGTGAATTTCGATGACGCCGCCGTCGTCCACGCTGGGGCGGCAGTAGTTGTTGTTCACCGCGACGGAGGCGAGCGAGCAGAGCGTATCAAGCTCGGCGATGAGCCCCGCCGCGCGCTGGACGCGCACGCTCTCGGCGGTCACCTCGTCGCGCAGGGCGGTAAACAGTTCAAATTCGAGCGCCTTGTCGCGGTCGCCCGCAGTCAGGATCTCCTGTTCGAGATTTTTAAGCTCCTCTGTGATGTAGCGCTCGCCGTTCACGAGCGTCTGCTTGCGGATGTACGTCTCGGGCACAAGCTCCTTGAAGGAGTTTGAAACCTCGATATAGTAGCCGAAGACCTTGTTGTAGCCGATCTTGAGCGTGCGGATACCGGTTTTCTCCTTCTCGCGCGCCTCGATGCCCGCAAGCAGTCCCTTGCCGCCGGAGAGAATTTCGTGCAGCCGATCGACCTCGGCGTTGTAGCCGGGGCGGATGAAGCCGCCCTCGCGCACGGAAAACGGCGGCTCGTCGACGAGCGTTTCGCGGATGCGCCGGGCGATGTCCGCGAGCGGATCAAGCTCGCCGTCCAGTTCGTGCAGGCGGCCTGTGGAAAAGGCTGAAAGCTGAGCCTTGACCTCGACGATCTTCTCGATGGAGTTGCGAAGCGAGGCAAAATCGCGCCCGCCCGCCGTGCCGTAGGCGATGCGGCCGATGAGCCGCTCCATGTCGCTGATGCCGGAGAGCGCCAGAATCAGCTCCTCGCGCGCGACGGTATTTTTTGTCAGCGCCTCCACCGCGCCGAGGCGGCGCTCGATGGCGGCGACGTCGCGCAGCGGGCGCGTCAGCCATGCGCGCAGATTTCTTGCGCCCATGGCGGTCTTCGTCTTGTCGAGCACCCAGAGAAGGCTGCCGCGCTTTTCCTTGGCGCGGATGGTCTCGGTCAGCTCGAGGTTGCGCCGCGCGGAGAGGTCAAGCTCCATGAAGCGCCCCTGCTCGTAGTATTCCAAGTCCTTGATGTAGGAAAGGTCGGTTTTCTGCGTTTCGTGCAGGTACGAGAGCAGCGCGCCCAGCGCGAGCGACGCGGCAGGGTTGTTGCGCGGAAGGCTTGCAAACGCTTCCTCGCCAAACTGCGCGCGGATGGCTTTTTCGCACGCTTTGAGTTCAAAGCGGCTTTCCCCGCGCTCAACGGCGCAGGAGAGCCTGTCGCGCAGATACGACACGAGCTCCTCGTTTTCGTAGGCGAGCGCGCTCAGCACCGCCTCGGCGGGAGCGAAGCGCGAAAGCTCGTTTTCAAGATGCTCCAAGCGGTCATCGCCGGAAAAGGCGGTCACGTGCGTGTGGCCGGTCGTCATGTCGCAGAAGGCCGCGCCGG
>OGKS01000862.1_pt1 | contig 15935 bp, 15 predicted proteins | sample 1572491 | NCBI WGS metagenome assembly OGKS01 (sample SAMEA2582153, study PRJEB24529) | metagenome | biome: Human gut stool | place: China | collected 2011
ACCGCAATATTCTTCGGAATTTTATTCTTCCACGAACAATTAACCATAAAAATTTCTATAGGTGTAATCTTGATTTTGTTCGGTGTATTTATGATAATTTCAAGAAAAATGAAAGTTGACAAAATATAAACAAATACCTATTATAGAGTTATGAAAAACTTTGGAATTTTAATGGCTCTACTTGTTATGTCTTGCGGTTTGTTGATATCATCAGCATCCGCAGAACCTGTTCGTCTCCCTCAAATTGGGGATAATTCAATTGACTATTATAGTATTCCCGATCGACCAGGCTCTATTGGCTGGCAATACACTGATGACAACGATTATACAGATTTGTTGCCATATATGTTAAATCTTAGCAAAATCATCGATTATAAATGGAGTTATAAAGCAGATAAAAGAGCAACAAGTTACATAACAATTGCCAATATTACGATATACAGAGATGGAAGTTTTTCTACTCCTAAAATTGTAAAATCATCATCAATACCGGATTATACTCAAAAAGTTCTTGATACACTAAATAGTTTTGCCTATCTACCGCCACTACCTTCTTCATACAATAGGAATGAATTTTCTGTAAACTTAATATTCGCACCCGATGAACCAACAAAAGAAGAAGTACAAAAATTTAAAGAACAAGGTTTAATACAATACATTAACGCAACACAGAACAAATTGCGAAGCAATTGGAAGCCATCAATGATTGGATATGCAAACAAAAGATATCGAACAGCCTTAGTATTTACTATCAAAAAAGACGGAAGTCTTTATGAAAACGGTGTAAACATTTTCCAATCTTCAGGAAGCACAAAATTTGCCAGAATTAGGGCCAGGCATATTTGATGGATGTGACGCAAAGAATTGTATGGTTTATGTACCAAAAGGAACTTATGATGCTTATAAGTCGTCAGAATTTGGCTATTTCGAGAAGATAGTAGAGTTTGATGCGACGGGCATTGATAAGGTTACAACCTCTACCAATGCCAAGGATGTCTCTCGCTATTCAGCAGATGGCCAGCGATTATCTGCTCCAGCCAAGGGCTTGAACATCGTGAAGTATAGTGATGGAAGTGTGAAGAAAGTTGTTGTAGAATAATGGGTGGCAAGCAACCTTGTGAGACAATATTTTTATATGGGGGTACGAGCAATCGTACCCTTTTTTTGTTTTACATTTGCTCTCAAATCGGTTCACACTCTAATTTAACATTATTAAATATAAATATGGTGAAGCTGCCTTTAAGAATTGTACGAACTTACACAGCATTCCCCTTTCACCCCAAATGACTTGTATCGAATCAGAAACTTTCGCTGGTTGCAAGAACTTGCGTAGATTATATATTCCTTCCAGTATCAGAAGAATTGAAGCAGATTTCTGCAAGGGTAGTGTTATAAAATATCTCAATTTTGGCAACCCTTATAGCCCACCTAGGTTGGAAGGAGACGTTACATTGAAGGATTATTATTTAAGATTTATCGTCATTGTTCCCGATGGTTCACGCGACAACTACTATAATTATCCTACGTGGAGGTTGTTTAAGATCAGAGAAAGTGGTGATATCATTACAAAGAGTAAAAAGATTCATATAGACCAGGCTGGAACGTTAAGCAACATATTAGACTCAGACACTGCTAGCAAACTTACAGAAGTAGTCATCACAGGCGAGCTAAACCTTAACGATTTCCTCTATCTCAGACAAGCGGCTGGTTGCATAGTCAAAAGCGGAGGAGACGTAGTTTGGGGCAAAGGTATTTTACAGAACCTAGACCTTAGCAATGCAAAACTGATAGATGACGGCAATTTTTCTTATGACTTCGTCGGAATTGTCATGGGGCAACCCCAGCAAACATCGCTGACGAAACAGTTTTCTCTGCAATTGACAAAGAACAATGTACGCTTTATGTACCAGAAGGCTCAGTAGAGGCATACAGAACAGCGACATATTGGAAGGACTTCAAAAACATTAAAGAGAAATATTATAGTTCTACTGGCATCAACAAGGTTAACACCAATTCTGGCAGTCAAAAAGAGGTTCATGAAATTTCTCGCTATTCCATCAATGGTCAACGTCTAAACGCCCCTACTAGAGGCATCAACATTGTGAAATACTGCGATGGCACCACCAAGAAAATCATGGTACCGTAATATATATTATTCAAAAAGTCTTGTCTTCGCAGGTGAAGACAAGACTTTTTGAATAAACATCATTTCATCAATTACGCCTTATTATATATAGGATACACATACGTTATCCATCATACATACCATACGTTTGGCAGCCTTATACCAAATGTATGGTATGTTCTTTACTCCCTGTATGGTAGTCTTTTTACACCCCATGTGGTATTGCCCAAGTGGGGAAATCACAGTACCTTTGCACCCAGAAAATAATAATAAAAAAAGACATAGATTATGGACAATAAGACTATCAAACATCTCAAGGAACTGGAAGCAGAATCCATCTACGTGCTCCGCGAAGTAGCTGCCCAGTTCGAGCGTCCAGTCATCCTCTTCTCTGGTGGCAAGGATTCTATCGTGGTAACTTACTTGGCTTACAAGGCTTTCTATCCTGCCAAGATTCCGTTCCCACTGCTACATATCGACACAGGACATAACTTCGACGAAACCATACAATATCGTGATGACTTGGTAAAGCAGCTTGGCGCAGACCTCATCGTGGGCAGCGTGCAGGAAAGCATCGACAAGGGAAGAGTGAAGGAGGAAACGGGTTATTATGCATCCCGCAACAAGCTGCAGACCACTACCCTGCTCGATACCCTGGAGGAATATAAATTCGATGCTGCCATCGGTGGTGCCCGAAGAGATGAGGAGAAGGCTCGTGCCAAGGAACGCTTCTTCAGTCATCGTGACGAGTTCGGACAATGGAACCCGAAGAACCAGCGTCCTGAGCTCTGGAACATCTTCAACGGCAGAAAGAACATGGGCGAACACTTCCGTGTGTTCCCTATCTCCAACTGGACCGAGATGGATGTATGGCAGTATATCTTCCTGGAGAACATCCCGATGCCTTCGCTCTACTTCACCCACGAAAGAGAGGTATTCAACCGCGACGGACAATGGCTCGCAGCCCTGCCTTGCATCAAGCGCAAGCCTACAGAGGAAGTGGTAAAGAAGCTGGTTCGCTGCCGCACCATCGGCGACATCACCTGCACCGGACTCACGGAATCGAAGGCAACAACCGTAGCGGATATCATCGACGAGATTGCTTCTACACGCGTTACTGAACGTGGAGGAAGAGCCGATGACAAGCGAAGTGAAACGGCAATGGAAGACCGTAAGAAGGCGGGATACTTCTAATTTAATGAGAAATGAGAAATGTGAAATGAGCATAGCAAGCATATAGTGCAAACAACTCAACATTTAACACTTAAGATTTAAAAAGCATGGACAGAGGTTATTTAGATATGGAGCTGCTCCGCTTCTCTACTGCGGGTAGCGTGGACGATGGAAAGAGTACATTGATAGGAAGATTGCTTTATGATAGCAAGTCGATATTCGAAGACCAGTTGGAGGCGGTGGAAGCGGCAAGTAAAAGCCGTGGTAATGAAGAGGTGAACTTAGCTTTGCTCACGGATGGTCTCCGTGCAGAGCGTGAACAGGGCATCACCATCGATGTGGCTTACCGCTATTTCGCTACACCGAAACGCAAGTTTATCATCGCTGATACTCCGGGACATATTCAGTATACCCGCAACATGGTGACGGGTGCAAGTACTGCCGACCTGAGCATCATTCTCATCGATGCACGACATGGTGTATTGGAGCAGACCGTTCGCCACAGTTATATTTCTTCGCTTCTCGGAATACCTCATATTCTGGTGGCTATCAACAAGATGGACCTGGTTGATTTCAGTGAAGATGTATATAACAAGATTATCGCAGATTATAAGAAGATGTCTGAGACTCTCAATATCAAGAACGTGGTATTTATCCCTATCAGCGCCAAGGATGGAGATAATGTAGTCAACAAGAGTGAAAAGACGCCTTGGTATGACGGTCCAACACTTCTGAACTACCTGGAGACCGTTCCGGTAGGTCATAAGACGGTGAGTGATTTCTTCCGCTTCCCGGTACAATATGTGATTCGTCCTATCAGCAGCCAGTTCCCTGACTATCGTGGTTATGCAGGTAGAGTAAGCGGCGGCATCATCCGTCCGGGTGACAAAATCAGAGTTCTTCCTTCAGGTACAGAAAGTACCATCAAGAGCATCGACTTTGTAGAGGAGCATTTAGAGGAAGCTTATTCACCAATGAGCGTAACGCTGACCCTGAATGATGACATCGACATTTCTCGTGGCGATACGATTGTGAAGGCAGACGAAAAGCAGCCAAGTATCGAACAGGATATTACGCTGGATGTTTGCTGGTTCAACGAGCGCCCAGCTGCCGTAAGGAATAAATATGTAATCCGTCAGGCTACTTTCGAAACACAGGGTTTGATACGCAGCATCAACTACCGCCGCAACATCAATACTTTGGAAAAGGAAGAGGGAGTAAGTGAATTGAAGATGAATGACATCGCCGAAATCACTATCCACACCGCCAACCCATTGGTATTCGACCCATATCAGGCGAACAAGGTGACGGGAAGCCTCATCTTCATCGATCCTGATACCAACGAGACTGTGGGAGCGGGACTTATTAAGTAATGAGAAATGAAAAATGAGAAATGAGAAATGATCAAAGCAATATAGAGTCTCTCGTACCAGAGCTCAATAAGAAATTCAGCGATGCGCCTGCCGAGGATATTGTCGGTTATTTCCTTCAGGCATTCAAAGGGCGCATCGCTCTTTCTTCTTCTCTCAGCATAGAAGATCAGACGCTTACCGACATCATCGTGAAGAAAGATAAAACTGCACGCATCTTCACACTTGATACTGGTCGCCTTTTCCCGGAGACTTACCAGCTCATCGACAAGACCAACATGACGTATGGCATCAATCTGGAGGTATTCTTCCCCAACTATGAGGCAGTACAACAGATGGTGAAAGAAGAAGGTATCAATCTGTTTTATAACTCCATAGAAAGTCGCCACCGCTGTTGCCAGGTGAGAAAACTGGAACCTCTCAAACGGGCAATGAAAGGACTGGATGTTTGGATCTGTGGACTGAGAAAGCAGCAGAGCGTGACCCGAAAGAATATGCAGGTAGTAGAATGGGATGACATTCACAACCTCATCAAAGTAAACCCACTCATCAACTGGTCTGAAGAAGACGTTGAACAGTATGTAAAGAAGCACCATGTGCCTTATAACAAACTGCAGGACAAAGGTTTTCCGAGCATTGGTTGCCAACCTTGTACAAGGGCTATTAAGCCTGGCGAGGATATCCGTGCAGGCAGATGGTGGTGGGAATCTCCAGAGCACAGGGAGTGTGGACTTCATCAGAGAAGCTAGGCTTTAAGTGAAGAGTGAAGAGTGAAGAAACAACGTTCGACGGACGAAGTGAAAGTCAATTCAAATGTTTTTAAGAAAGGAATGAGCATGAAGAATTTGATCATCAATATTTTGGAAGCGGCAGTATTTCTACTGCTGGGATTGGGCGTTAGTCTGCTCAAATAATTCTTGAAAAATAAAAAGAGTATGGATTATAGAATTGCAAAGGATAAGATTGCTGGACAAGTGATGTTCATCATGACCATTGCCTCCATATTACTGGTGATAGCCATGACGATAGGGTTGTTCATCAAATCGGAACCGATATTGAGCCAGTATCATCTGTGGGACCTGCTCACGGAAAGCAACTGGCGACCGATGGAAGGGAAATTTGGTTTTCTGCCATTCCTTGCCGGAACCTTCTGGTGCACGGTACTCGCCATGATTATTGCCTTACCGATATCACTTTTCATGGCTATATATCTTACGGAATATGCCCATCGAAGGATTAGGAAATACGTTTATCCCCTACTCGACATTCTCGCTGGTTTACCTTCGGTCATCTATGGTGTCTGGGGATCCTTGCTGATAGTACCTTTCATTTCAAAATATGTAGCTCCTCTCTTCATTGATTTTTCTTCGGGATATACGGTACTTGCAGGAGGTATCGTATTAGGAGTCATGGTTATTCCCCTCTTAGTAAGTCTGTTCATGGAGATTTTCGATAACATATCGAAAGAACTGCGTGAGGCTTCGCTCTCTTTAGGTGCTACGCAATGGCAAACCATCAAATACGTGGTTCTGAGAAAAGCCAGACCGGGAATGATTGCAGCCATCGTACTGGCCTTGAGCCGTACGCTCGGAGAAACAATTGCAGTTCTCATGGTCTGTGGCAATCTTGCCATCGTACCAGGAAGTCTGCTCGATGCCTGCTATCCGATTCCGGCACTTATCGCCAATAATTATGGTGAAATGCTTTCAGTTCCGCTCTACGACAGTGCTCTGATGTTTGCAGCCTTCCTGCTTTTCTTCGTAGTGGTCATCCTGAATCTCTGTTCAAGAATCGTGCTTTTAAAGGTAAAAAAGTAAAAAGGTAAAAAGGTAAAAAAATAAAAGGATAAAAGGACAAAAGGACAAAAGGACAAAAGGCTTATGAAATACTTGGAAGAAAAAATCGTGAAAATTTTGATGCTTCTGTCGATTGGCATTGTCGCTTTCTTCGTACTGAGCGTTCTCTGGACCATCTTCAGACGAGGATTTCCGGTACTCTCCTGGGAAATGGTGAGTCAATTACCAAGCGGAGGTTTCTATCTGGGCGGTAAGGGAGGTTTTCTCAATGCCATCGTGGGAAGTCTTTATATCGTAGGAGGTTCTACCATAGTCGGACTGCTTATCGCACTACCTGTAGTATTCTATATGAACGTGTATCTGAAACCGAATTCCAAATTCGGTTATGCTGCCCGTCTGGCTTACGACACTCTCTTTGGAATACCAAGTATCGTATATGGCTCGTTTGCCTTCACCATCATGGTATGGTTGGGAATCAGAGCCTCGCTGGGCGGTGGAATTTTGGTAACTACCCTGCTGATAGTACCTATCCTGATTCGTTCAATGGACGAAGTCGCCAAGACCATCCCACCGGAGATTCTGGACAGTTCCTACAGTTTAGGAGCCACACGCATAGAAACCATCGGCGTCGTATTGCGACAGATAGCTCCAGCCATCGCTACCGCTACTCTTTTGAGCATCGGAAGAGCCATTGGAGACTGTGCCGGTGTGATGTTTACGGCAGGCTTTTCAGACCATATCCCTCATGGTCTCAACCAGCAAGCCGCAACGCTACCACTAAGCGTATTTTTCCAGTTGAGTGCTCCACAGGAAGATGTACAGAACAGAGCCTATGCTGCAGCCGTGGTGCTCACCATCATCGTTTTGATATTGAGCTTCGGTGGCCGTTTCATCATGAGTCATTTCTCGAAGAATAAAATATAATATTTGCGCACGCAGATTTTTCTTCTCACTAAATATTTTTATGTCCCACAGATTTTTGACTTCTTCAAAGACCGAACAGGTCTCCAAATCTGTGTAAATCTGTGAAATCTGTGGGACACAAAAAAAGAAAGTGTGCCAAAAGTGGAAAATCCACTTCAGGCACACCTTTTTCCTTTTCCATTGAATAGAATCCTATACCTTATTTCCCTCTTTCGGGAAAACCACGGTAGGCTTGAAGGTCTTAGCCTCCTCAAAGTCCATAATGGCATAGGCAATGATGATAACCGTATCACCCACCTGAACCTTGCGGGCAGCAGCACCATTCAAACAGATGCAACCACTGCCACGCTCACCCTTAATGATGTAGGTTTCCAAGCGTTCGCCATTATTATTATCTACAATCTGAACTTTTTCTCCAGCAATCAGTCCGGCAGCATCCATCAGATCCTCATCGATGGTAATACTTCCCATGTAGTTGAGATTGGCTTCCGTAACAGTCACGCAATGGAGTTTACTCTTCAATACTTCGATTTGCATATCTCGATTCGTTTATCTTTATCAAACTGACTAAATTTATAGAGCTAAATGATACTGTTTCTATCGCCAGGATTACCCCTTGTACTTGATATGGTCGATCAGGCGTATAGGGGTCTTTCCACAATACACCGTAATACAACCTACAACATAGGCAGAATCTTCCCATGAAGCAACATCCTGCAAGGTATCACCATCCACAATCTCGAAATACTCCACTTCAAGACCATCCACGGCATTGATATCCTCAACCACCTTGTCGTGAGTTTCCTTGACAGTATGAGTCTTTGCGAACTCAACACTCTCCCTGAGAGCCTTGAAGATAGAAGGAGCAATAGCACGCTCATCAGCAGAGAGCAAGGTATTTCTACTACTCTTCGCAAGACCATCCTCATCACGAATGATAGGACACTCTACGATTTTGACATCACTACCGATGTACTTGACGAGTTGCTTGATGACTGCAATTTGCTGCCAATCCTTCTCACCGAAATAAGCACGAGTAGGACGAACGATATAGAACAAACGGCTAACTACCTGGCATACGCCATTGAAATGTCCAGGACGCTTAGCGCCCTCCATGACGGTAGAAACCGGTGGAAACTCAAAATGGCGCTCATCAGGGATTGGATACATTTCCTCAACTGATGGAGCAAATACATAATCAGCACCACAAGCCTCAAGAAGCTTGCAGTCAGCATCGAGTGTACGAGGATAGCGATCCAAGTCACCCTGATCATTAAACTGAGTAGGATTCAAGAAAACTGATACCACAGTAACACCGTTTTCCTTAACACTACGCTTAACCAAAGAGGCATGACCCTCATGAAGCGCACCCATAGTTGGCACTAAGCCGATTTCCTTTCCCTCCTTGCGAACATTGAAAAGTTCATTCTGGAGGTCAACAATCTTATTGAATACTTTCATCGTTTAAATCTGTTTTCAGGGTGCAAAATAACAACTAATTTCTGAAATAACAAAAAAATATCATAAAAATATGCCTTTTAGGGCATTGATTTCTTTGTTTTCCCTAATTTTTTCGCTAATTTCAACTTTTTTTTGTAACTTTGCACCTAATTCGAGAAGAATAAATTAATAATTATGGCAAAGAAAGTATTATTCATCAATCAGGAGATTAATCCATACGTAGCTGAAAGCCGCATGTCTGTCATGGGAAGAGAGTTGCCTCAGAAAATGCAGGAGGCAAGTTTCGAAATTCGAACATTCATGCCAAAATGGGGCATCATCAATGAGCGACGTGGTCAACTACATGAGGTTATTCGCCTTTCTGGCATGAATCTCATTATCGACGATACGGATCATCCACTGATTATCAAGGTTGCCTCTATTCCGACAACCCGTCAGCAAATCTATTTCATCGACAACGATGATTACTTCAACAACCGCCAAATGGGTGCGGACGAAAATGGCGTGGAATACACCGATAATGGTGAGCGTGCTATTTTCTATGCAAGAGGCGTGTTGGAGACTGTCAAGAAACTACGTTGGCAGCCTGATGTAATCGTTTGTCAGGGATGGATGAGTGCTGTGGTACCTCTCTATATCAAAACTGCCTACGCAGAAGAACCTTCATTCGCAAACTCTAAGGTTATCATCTCTCTTTACAACAACAAACTGAAGGGAGAGTTAGGCACCAACTTTAAGCAGTGCGTAGATTTCCGCGATGCGAAAGCAGAACTTCTGGATGGTTACAAGAACGACTTTGACTTCGTAGAACTCGGCAAACTGGCCATCGACTATTCAGATGGTGTGGTAGAAGGTGAAGAGGGCGTAAACCCTATCCTTCTGGAATATGCCAAGGAGAAAGAAAAGCCTATGCTGGGATTCACTGGCAACGACTTCGAAGAACCATATACAAACTTCATCAATGAGGTTTGTCCTGATGAAGAATAAAAGTTTATTCTGCAATATTCTGTTCCCTGTAAAGGGGTTTTAAAAAATAAAATTAGAAATGAAGTTTTTCAAATATACAGCATTGATAATGGCAGCCTTTTCCATGGTTGCCTGTGATGACACTACCGACATGATTGGTTCGTCTATCACTAATAATGTGGATAAACTCACCGTTACGGATGCGACATACAATGTAATTACCAATTCATTGGCAGCAGGATCCGTTTTAAGTAAAACAAATAATGGTATTATTGGTAAAGTAAAGGATCCTGAAACAAAAGCTTATCTGACAGCCGACTATATGGCTCAGTTAGCTCCGCTTTCTTCATTCGACATCGATACTCTAAAATATATCAAGGATGCCAACAATGGTGTACTCAAAGCTGATTCCTGCTTCCTCCTCGTGAGCTATCAGAGCACATACGGAGATACCCTCGCACCGATGACGGTTACTGCATACGAAATGACCCAAGCGATGCCTGAGGACAGAAATTACTATTCTGATTACGACCCGATGGCTGAAGGATATGTGAGCAAGGACAATTTGCATTCCAGCGCTACATATACCCTATCCAAATCAAAGGGCTATTTCAAGATTTATTTCAACAAGCCTTTTACGAAAAATGGGGTATCATATGACAACTATGGTACATACATCATGCAGAACTACGAGAAGCATCCAGAATACTTCAAGAGCAATTATGAGTTCATGAAGAATATCTGTCCTGGTTTCTACATCAAGCATGAAAGCGGTATCGGTAACGTAGCTGACATCTGGAATACTGAGCTCCAGTTCTACTGGACCCGAAAGAAGACCGTCAAGGCTTCTGATGGTGTAACAGACAGTACTGTTGTTTCATCCGGTTTCAACCGCTTTGATGGTACAGAAGAGGTCCTTCAGACGAATAGGATCACCAATGACCAGGATAGAATCAACGAATTGGCTACAGATGAAAGTTGCACATACTTGAAGTCTCCTGCAGGCATCTTCACGGAGGTTACTCTCCCTGTAGAAGATATCATCAAAGGTCATGAGAAGGATACGCTGAATACAGCAACGGTTATGTTCCCAAGAATCAACAATGTGGATGAAAACAATGCATATAATTTTGATACTCCACAGACGGTTCTCTTACTGCCAAAAGACAGTTTGAAGTCTTTCTTTGAGAATGGTGATATTATAGACAATAGAACATCCTTCTACGCTACATACAATACCATCAACAAGAACACTTATACGTTCAGCAATATCAGTAACTTGATTACTGCCATGTATAAGAACAAGGGTAAGAGCGAGAATTGGAACAAGGCGGTACTCGTACCTATCACCATTACTACAGTAACAGAGAACTCATCTACCGTTATCAGTAAGATGACACACTGTATGAGTTTGACCTCTACCAGACTGGTAAAGGGAACTGATGTATATGAGACCAAAGATGGCAAGCGTGTTCCCGCAGGACCTATTCAGATCAAAGTCATCTATAGCAAGTTTAAAGAGAATTAATCAAGATGGAAGACAATTTCCTGGAGCGTCATCGGGAGGACTACGAAAAGCGAAAAGCTGCATGGCTTCGCAAGAAAAAACGTTTTCCTGTGATTAAAGGCGGAAGGGCTATTCCTGAGAAACCAGAGGATGAGGCTCTATAAATGACGTAGTTTTAATAAACTCTATCATATTAAAAAGCGAAAGAAATAGGATGAGAATCTTATTTCTTTCGCTTTTTTAATAAGAACATCAACTCATTTCAACTGACAACAGTAAACTTAGCAAACTTCAACAAGAGTTGCTTACGACCAGAATTAACAAATTCTACGGTAGCCTTTGCATTCTCTCCAGAACCTTCTAATTTCACCACAGTTCCCACACCAAAACGCTGGTGTTCTATCTTGACTCCTTCCTGTAATCCTCCAAAAGAAGAATTCGTTCCGGAAACAGGTGTATCCTTCCCCATAATCCTGCGAGCAGCATTTACGGCTCTTACAGACTTGAAGTTTCCTTCATTGAGTGACGAAGATTTCGGTTCAGATCTATAACTGTCAGAACGAGGGGCAGATTTCGGTTCAGACTTATAGCCCTGAGAACTGAATGAAGGCTTTGGGTCCGGCATAAATTGGGATACCACAGATTTCTGTCTACGTTGACCTCTCAAAAACTCCGGTTCGTCATCATCCTGCTCCCATCTTGACCTGCGGGTTCTGGAATAATTATCCCGATCCCAGGGCATTCTTCCGCCATAACCACTATCCATTCCACTCGATTCACCTTCAGCCTGAACTAATCGAGAATCAATCTCATCAATGAAACGGCTTGGATTATCAAACTCCATCTTTCCATAGCGGAAACGGTTTTTGGCATTGGTCAGGACACAGCGCTTCTCTGCACGTGTAATAGCCACATAAAGCAGACGACGCTCTTCCTCAAGTTCACGTAAAGAAACTGCAGAAATAGGACTTGGGAAAATATTTTCCTCCAGACCGACAACAAAGACGGTTGGGAATTCCAGACCCTTGGCAGCATGAACAGTCATCAGAGAAACACGGGGAGCATCATCATCTCCCTTACTATCCAGGTCGGTCAACAGGGCTACATCCTGCAGATAATCAGTCAGAAATATCTCTTCTGCCCTATCCTCTTCCTTGCGTTCCTCCACAAACGTCTGCATACCACTCAAGAACTCCTCCAAGTTTTCCTGACGGGCAATATTGTCTGCGTCCTTACCGCCATTAAAGATTTCTGCACTGATACCACTTTCCTTGATTATAGTCTCACCAAGTTCATAGACATCCACCTGATTAGCTCGTTCAATAAAGCTACTGATAAGAAGACGGAATTGATCCAACTTAGTAAGCGTACCCTTGTTGACAGCTAATCCATAATGTTCGGGAGAAGAAATGATTTCCCACAAACTGACCTCCTGGCTGCGGGCACAATCAATCACCTTATTGACAGTAGTAGCCCCAATACCGCGAGTAGGATAATTGATGATACGCTTGAAAGCCTCCTCATCATCAGGATTAGCCACCAGACGGAAATAAGCAATGATATCCTTGATTTCCTTGCGCTGATAGAAACTCAATCCACCATAAATGCGGTAAGGGATACCCTGCTTGCGGAATTCTTCCTCAAAACTACGGCTCTGCGCATTCGTACGGTAAAGGATGGCAAAATCACTATACTCGCAGTCATCCATGCGCTTGAAACGCTTGATGTCTTTGCTGACAATCAATGCCTCCTCCTTATCGCTATAGGCAGGCTGGTAGAGAAGCTTTTCTCCCTCTGCATTTTCACTGTACACATCCTTAGGAATCTGATTACGATTGTGCTTAATCAGACTGTTTGCGGCATTGACAATAGTTTGGGTAGAGCGGTAGTTCTGTTCCAGCTTGAAAAGTTTGGCATCATCGAAATGGCGTCTGAAATTCAGGATATTATCAATATTAGCACCACGGAAACTATAGATACTCTGCGAATCATCACCCACCGCACAGACACGCTGCTTTTCCTTACAAAGTTGCATCACGATATTCATCTGAACCTGATTGGTATCCTGATACTCATCCACAAGAATGAAATCAAAGCGGTCAGCATATTTCCTTCTGATATCCTCATGATCACGGAACAACTGGAAGGTAAGGGTAAGCAAATCATCAAAGTCCATTGCGTTAGCCTGCTTACAACGCTGAACATAAGCAGCAAAAATCTTCCCCACCTCAGGCATCTTCTCACGCAAATCACGCTGGAGGAGTTCACCATTGGCAGTATATTCATTCGGTCCCATCAACTGGTTTTTTGCCATCGAAATCTTATGATGTACGGCAGCTGGCTTGTAAATCTTATCATCCAACCCCATCTCTTTGACAATAGCCTTGAGCAAGGAGCGGGAATCGGTCTCGTCATAAATAGTGAAATTATTATTGAAGCCAAGATGAGACGCTTCTGCGCGCAAAATACGTGAAAAGATACTGTGGAATGTACCCATATACAGATGGGCAGCCAAATCGCCTCCCATCAGTCTATCAATACGTTCCCTCATCTCACGAGCAGCCTTGTTGGTAAAGGTTAAAGCCATGATATTCCAAGGTTTCAGTCCCATTTCCAACAGATAAGCAATCTTGTAAGTAAGAACACGTGTTTTACCAGATCCTGCACCGGCAATCACCAGCGAAGGACCGTCTATATATTCCACAGCCTGACGCTGCGCCTCATTCAAGTCGTTCAATAAATCCATAAACTTCAAATATTATAACTATTTACCCTTATAACCACCCACTGCAGTAGAAGGGTCAAAATCCTCACCTTCTTTTGGGAAAGAAGGCACAAAACGCATTTCATGCTCTATCTGGCGTTGGCGCTTCTTCATATAAGCGCTCGGATTCTGGGAATCAAATTTTCTTGGATTAGGAAGCGTTGCCGCTATCAATGCACATTCACTTCTGAAAAGATCAGAAGCCTTTTTATTAAAATGGTATTCGGCCACAGCATCTACGCCATAGATACCATTGCCCATTTCTATACTGTTGAGATAAACCTCCATGATACGTTGCTTACTCCACATCATTTCTATCAGGAAAGTAAAATACACCTCAAAGCCCTTACGGGTCCAAGAGCGACCAGGCCAGAGAAAAACATTCTTGGCAGTCTGCTGACTGATGGTTGAGGCTCCATGAACCTTACCTCCACGGGCATTATTCTTGGCAGCATTCTCGATGGCATTAAAATCAAAACCATGATGCTTCAGAAAACGACCATCCTCGCTGGCCATTACAGCTACAGGCATATGAGGAGAGATTTTGTCCATACTTACCCAATGATGATGCAACGTAATGCTTTCACCATCAGCGACTTGCTGAAAACATCTGATAAACATCAGAGGGGTAAAATAAACCGGCAAGAAACGATATACTACAACAGCAAGAATGGTGGTACTGAAAAACAGCACCACCACCCATCTTAGAATATTTCTAATTCTTTTAAGTATCATTATTTCAATGTTCCGTTATTAGCGGCATTAACCATAGCCTGAGAAGCATAGAGGTAAACCTCTACACGACGGTTCTGAGCACAAGCTGCAGTTGTGTTGACAACTGGGTTAGAAGAGCCCAATCCCTCAACAGTCTTTACCTGATTACGAGTTACACCACAAGAAGAAAGATAGCTATAAACAGCATCAGCACGCTTCTGACTCAAAGGCAAGTTGATACCATCATTACCAGTTGCATCGGTATAACCCTGAATAGCAACCTCACAATCAGTATTACTCTTCAATACACCAGCAAACTTAGCCAAGTCATTCTTAGCTGCGCTGCTCAATGTAGAACCATTAGTAGGGAAAAGGATACCAGAATCGAAAGTTACCTTGACAGCAGCCAAACCATTGGCATCAGTAACCTGCTCTACCTTGGCATTCTCAACAGCCTTAGCCTGCTCAGCCACTTTATCCATATGCTTACCAATCAAAGTACCAGCACCACCGCCAACTGCTGCACCAATAGCTGCACCAACGAGGGCACCTGTACCACGATGGCTATTGTTCAACAAACCACCTACGATAGCACCGAGGGCTGCACCTGCACCAGAACCTACTGCAGCACCTGTACCAGTCTTAGTCTGGCAACTACCCAAAACCAACAGCATAGAAAGTGCTGCAACCGAAAATTTCATCTTATTCATATTCAAAATCTCCTATATTTTTGTTATTTAATTGCAAAGATAACTCTTTTTTCTCCATTATGGAGCTTTTTCTAATATTTTTTTGTATTTTTGCATGCAAATTTAATGGTATTTGATGAAAAGGGCAAAGGGAAACACCTATTTTGGGTTGGAAAATCCCTATTGTGCACTTTTTCTGAAGATGTTTTACTCCTAAGAACGGAGCGAAGATATCTGACTATACCTATATTATAATATATTTGGAATATTAAAATTTAGAATAATAAAAATGGCTAAGGAACTTAAGAATTTGACCAAGCGTGCTGACAATTACAGTCAGTGGTATAATGACTTGGTAGTAAAAGCTGACCTCGCTGAGTTGTCACCTGTACGTGGTTGTATGATTATCAAACCATACGGTTACGCTATCTGGGAGAAGATGCAGC
>OGKS01000864.1_pt1 | contig 15912 bp, 13 predicted proteins | sample 1572491 | NCBI WGS metagenome assembly OGKS01 (sample SAMEA2582153, study PRJEB24529) | metagenome | biome: Human gut stool | place: China | collected 2011
AGCAGCACCCAAATGGTGTTGACAGAACTGAATTCCATAGTTGTTTCCTCCCATTTTTGCCGTTTTCTTCCAGCGAACGATTCTGCATATAAGAAGGCAATGGAGCCTTCCGAACGGTAAGACTCCATTGCCTTGCGTTTTGCCGGGAGACAGGAGCGGGTTCGCTTCCACTGTCCGGCAGTTATATGCAGAAAAGATCGAGGGAAGAGAGAAAGCGTCTTAGAGCATGCACTCTAAGACGCCTTTGCCTTGATGGGGGCATTATACACGGTTTGTCGGCTCTGTCAATCATACCGCGCCAATTTTGGCTGTTTTTACAAAAGCAAGACAGGGCAAACCGGGAATGTGTGTGGGTTTTCCCGTGGTGTTACAGCCGGGTCACCACAGGAATGACCATGGGGCTGCGCTTGGTGTTTTTGAACAGGTAGCTGCTGACAGCGGACTTGACCGCGCCGCGGAGCTCACCGTCATCCCGGCCGCGCTTGCGGCTGCCGGTGACGCTGTCAGCGGCGTTCATGGCAACGTTTTGCAGCTCCTTCATCAGATCGCCGGATTCCTTCACATAAATGAAGCCACGGGTGATGATCTCAGGCGGGGACAGCAGCGCGCCGTCCTGCGTGGCGATGGGAAGGACCACCACCACCATGCCGTCCTCTGCCAGACGCTTGCGGTCCCGCATGACCACGGCGCCCACGTCGCCCACGCCGGAGCCGTCCACATACACCTCGCCGGCGGGGACGGAGTTGGCGGACAGCTTCATGGACTTGCCGGTGATTTCAATGACGCCGCCGTTATCGGCGATGGCGATGTGATTGCGGTCCATGCCCATCTGCTGAGCCAGCTGGCAGTGGATCTGCAGCATCCGCTGCTCACCGTGGAGCGGGACGAAGAAACGGGGCTTCGTCAGGGCGTGGATGATCTTCAGCTCCTCCTGGCAGGCGTGGCCGGAGACGTGAAGCATATCCGCCCGGTCATAAACCACGGTAGCACCCTTGCGGAACAGCTCATTGATGACACGGCCCACCGTGACTTCGTTGCCGGGAACGGCGGAGGCGGAGAGGATCACCTTGTCGCCGGCGCCGATCTCCACCTGCTTGTGGGTGGAGAAGGCCATGCGGTACAGGGCGCTCATTTCCTCGCCCTGAGAGCCGGTGGTGACGATGACCTGCTTGTTCTTGGGCAGGCCCTTGAGCTTGTTGATGTCCACCAGTGTGTTTTTGGGGACCTTCATATAGCCCAGCTCCGTGGAGACCTTCATCATGTTCTCCATGCTGCGGCCGGTAACGGCCACCTTCCGGCCGCACTGGGCGGCGGCATCCAGCACCTGCTGGACACGGTGGACGTTGGAGGCGAAGGTGGTGACGATGATACGCTCGTCGCAATTCTGGAACTGGCGCATGAAGGTGGCGCCCACCACCTTTTCGGAGGGGGTGAAACCGGGACGCTCCACGTTGGTGGAGTCGGCGCACAGACACAGGACCCCCTCCTTGCCCAGCTCACCCAGGCGGGCCAGGTCGATGACCTCCCCGTCAATGGGGGTGGAGTCGATCTTGAAGTCGCCGGTGTGGACGATGGTGCCCATCTTAGTGTGGATGGCGAAAGCCACGGAGTCGGCGATGGAATGGTTCACATGGATGAACTCCACGGTGAACTTGCCTGCCCGGACGCTCTTGCCCGCCTCTACGGTGATGAGCTTGGTGGATTTCACCAGCTGGTGCTCCTCCAGCTTCAGCTTGATGAGACCGGCAGTGAAGCGGGTGCAGTAGATGGGCATGTTGATCTGCTTGAGAACGTAGGGGATGGCGCCGATGTGGTCCTCGTGGCCGTGGGTGATGAACAGGCCCCGGATCCGGGATTTGTTCTTGATGAGATAAGACACATCGGGGATCACGCAGTCGATGCCGTACATGTCATCACCGGGGAAGGCCATACCACAGTCCACCACGATGATCTCGCCGCCGTATTCATAGGCGGTCATGTTCTTGCCGATCTCGTTGAGACCGCCAAGGGGAATGATTTTCAGTTTTTCTGCCATAGATATAGAAACTCCTTTGCTGAACGCCCTCAAAAGGGCGGAAATATGTAGGAGCTTTTCAGAGAATACGGATGACGTAAAGTGGACGCAGGCGCCTAAAGAGGCACGGCAAATAAAGACGTCCGTTGTCCGCACGGCCCCGTTTCGCCGGCGGAGGTTCGGTCACGTCTGTCCGATCTCGTATGAAAAGCTCTATTTATTCAACCGCAGGCTCCCGGGCCGCGGAAAAATACAGGTGAAATAAATAAAATGTAAGAAAACGGCAGGGAAGCCTTGCCCCCCGGTGCCAGATTTGATATAGTATAGCACAGAAAAGAGTATTTGTATACATAAAATTTTGAATGAGACGGAAATGCGCTGCAACACGGACAATAAAAAGGCAAATTGTTGCCGGGAGAAAGAATTTTTCGGCACCTATTGACAATTCCTAAAAATCTGCTACTGTATGCGCGTTGACATAGGACGGAGGAACCAACCATGCGGACCACCATTAAAATGATTGCGGAGCGGGCCGGTGTATCCATCGGCACAGTAGACCGGGTGCTCCATGACCGGCCTTATGTAAAGGCGGAAGTCCGGGAGCGGGTCCTGCGCGTGATGGAGGAGCTGGATTATCATCCCAACCGGATGGCCAGCGCCCTGGCCACCAGCGGTACGCCCCGGAAGCTGGCGCTGGTGCAGCCGGAATGGGAAGAGGGCTTTGTGCGGGATGAGATGGATGCCGGTACAGCCCGCTTTCTGGAGGAATACAGAGATTACAATGTGTCGCTGGACATCCGGAACTACCCGTCGGGGGACGAGGCGGAATGTCTGCGTTTGCTGAATGAGGCAGTGGAAAACGGCGCACAGGCCGTCGCGCTGTGCGCTTCCGGCACTGAGGAGATCCGGCGGGCGCTGGAACGGCTGTCAGAGCGGGGGGTCCCGGTGGCGACCTTCAACTCCGACGTGCCCGGCGGACGGCGAATCTGCTATGTGGGCGAGGACGGCCATCGGGCCGGACGGGTGGCCGGAGAGATCGCATCCTGCTTTCTGAGCCGTGGTGATGCGTTTCTGGTCATCTATGCCGATCCGAAATATACGGCGCATAAGGCCCGTGTGGACGGGTTTCTGGAGCGGCTGGCGGAGCGGGGGATCCCGGAGGAAAACGGTGTGATCGCCGCCACCCACCGGGATTACCGGAAAACGGCGGAAACGGTGGAAAGTGCATTGGCGGCGCATCCAAATTTGCGGATGGTGTATATGGCGAACCCCAGCGTCCCGGCCTGCGCGGAAGTTCTCCGGAGCCGGGGCCTGGCAGAAAAGGTCCACATCCTTTCCCATGACTGCGGCCCGGAGATCCAGGAGCTGCTGAAAAGCGGCGAGGTGGATTTTACTATCGGGCAGGATCTGGCGTATCAGCCTTATCAGGCGCTGTCTGTGCTTTTTGAGGCATTGATGGGACAGCGGCCTGACCGGGACACCTATGTGACCGCTTGCCCCATTCTCAATTCGGAGAGTATTTGACGGTAAATATGGAAAGAAACGGGGGACTGCGGTCCTCCGCTGTTTCCGGGTAAAACTGTGTACGCACACATATAAACACATAGTAAGGAGCGCATGATGAAAAAGCATCGTTTACCGGCGGCTGTGCTGGCACTGGCCGCTTTGGGCTTTACCCTGGGCACCTGTGAATTTGTGATCGTAGGTATCCTGCCGGATATTGCGGCGGGGCTGAACGTATCTCTGGCCGCCGTGGGGCGGTTGGTCAGCGTATTTGCCGCCTGCTATGCGGTAGGAACGCCGCTGCTCACGGCCCTGACCGGACGGATGGACCGCTTCCGCCTGCTGATAGGGCTGATGCTTCTGTTTCTGGGTGTGAATGTCCTGAGTATGCTGGCTCCCGGCGTGACGGTGCTGTATGCCTCCCGTGTAGTGGCGGCGCTGGTGTCCGGGACCCTCACCGCAGTGGCTATGCTGTATGCGAAGGAGGTCTCTTCCCCGGAGCAGACGGCCCGGGCCATTTCCGCCGTGTACGCGGGCTTTTCCGTGGCGGCGGTGGCGGGGGTGCCCATCGGTACAGCGGTGTGCCACGCTCTTGGTTGGCGGGCCACCTTTGGCGTGATCCTGGCAATGGGACTGGTGCTGCTGCCTGTGCTGGCCCGGCTGTTGCCGCGGGAGATCGATGTCCCTCCGGCAGAGGGCGGCCTGCTGAACCAGTTCGCGGTGCTGCGGGACAGTCGCTGCTGGCACTGTGTTTTGATGGTGCTGTTCAGCGCTTCCGCTACCTACACGGTCTACACCTATCTGACACCGACGCTGACCGGTACGCTGGGTCTGCCGGAGACGGCGGTCAGTCCGGTCCTGCTGGTGATGGGGCTTTGCAGTGCTGCCAGCAATTTGTTTTCCGGACGCCTTGCGGAAAAAGGCGGTCTGAAGCCTTTGCCGCTATTTTTCGCCGCGCAGGTTCTGCTGTTTGCCGTGCTGCCTCTGCTGCTGGTGAACCGGTGGCTGGGATTGACAGGGCTGTTTGCCATGGGCCTGCTGATGTATCTGCTGAATACGCCGGTGCAGGTCCATTCTCTGGGATTGGCAGAGGCGGAATACCCGGCGGCAGCCAGCCTCTGCGCGTCGGTGCAGCCGGTGTCCTATAACTTTGGCATCGCCGCAGGCTCCTTTGCGGGCAGTCTGGTGCAGGATGCTTGGGGACTGCGACTGTTAGGCGTTCCGGCGGCGGTATTCGCTCTGCTGAGCCTGTGGCAGTGCAGAGGACTGCTGCGGTCCATTCAGCGCGGGAAAACCCGCCGGTAAGCACAGACAACAGAACAGATAGGAAAACAACACCATCCGAATGGATGGTGTTGTTTTTTGGACAGATACTTTACGCCCGGCTCCGCTTGGCGGAGCGTACCCGAGCCGGACGGCGCTGGCAGACCTCGGCGGACAGAGGCTGGATGTCCCCGGCGGCCATCAGGGCCTGCCGTGTCAGAAGAGGACCGACCATTTCATAGATCAGCACAGAGAAGAGGGTGATGTTGCGGATCAATCCGCCCTGCTCTCCAAGCTGCATAGCGGTTGTGCACATTCCCAGCGCTACACCTGCCTGAGGCAGCAGGGTGATCCCCAGATATTTACAGATCTCCGGTCCGCATTTCATATATTTGGAGCTGGCAAAGGCACCGATATATTTGCCGGCAGAGCGGAACAGGATGTAGACCAGACCAATGCACACGATGGCCCAATCCGTAAAGACGCCCAACTCCAACTCCGCGCCGCTGATGACGAAGAACAGCGCAAAAAGGGGAGAGGTCCATTTGTCTGCGGCTTTCATCAAATCGGCAGACTGGGGGCAGAGATTGCAGAACACCGTTCCCAGCATCATGCAGACCAGAAGAGAGGAAAAGCTGATAGTTACCGGCCCAAGGGTGATGTGCGACATGGACAGGGCCACCGTCAGAAAAACGAGGGAAATGGTCATGTTCAGGCGGTTTGTATTGGAATGAAAGAGGACCTCCAGCTTGGTCAGCAGCCAGCCTGCGGCGGCACCCAATGCCAGAGATGCGATGATCTCCAGCAGGGGGTTGAGCAGAATGGAGATCAGATCCAACTCGCCGCTGACCAGCGCCTTGGAAATGCCAAAGCTGACCGCAAACACGATCAGACCCACTGCGTCATCCAGTGCGACGATGGGCAGAAGAAGATTGGTCACCGGACCCTTTGCTTTATACTGGCGTACTACCATCAGCGTGGCGGCCGGCGCAGTAGCCGTCGCAATGGCGCCCAAGGTGATCGCCTGAGCCGCAGACAGCTTTTCCGGCAGCAGCATGTGGACCGTCAGCAGTGCGGTATCCACCAGCAGAGTGGCGGTCAAGGCCTGAACAACGCCGATGATGGCAGCCTGGTTACCCGTGGACTTCAGGTCCTCCAGACGGAACTCATTTCCGATGGAAAAGGCGATGAAGCCCAGCGCGACCTCGGAAACCAGTTGCAGACTGCTTACCGCTTCAGCCGAGACCAGGCCCAGACCGGTAATATGCATACTGCCCAGAACATAGGGGCCGATCAGCACACCGGCCACCAGATACGCAGTTACGTCCGGCAATCGCCACAGATTGAATACGCGCGTCATCAGAAGTCCCGCCAGAGCCGCGATGGAAACAGATAAGAGTGTAGACATGTGAATGAATCCTTCTCTCCTGCATTTGATTGCATCAGTATACACCTTGGCTTTTATAAAATCAATGCAAACGTTTGCAATATTTACAAAATCTTTATGTGGAATTTTTCGACTGTTTATGCGCGTATAGCGATCATTGAAAAATAATTTTGCAAATAAAAGACAAAAGTAACGATAACGTTTGCGCTTTGAAGACAGCCTCGGATTTTGGCATTTTCACACGAGGGCAAAGTAAAAAAGAGAAGCCCCATGGAATGGGGCTTCTTTGGATCATATGCGGTTGTGGCTGCATTTAGGTACGGCTTACGTTCAGCCCTTGCGAGGGAAGCCAGCCGTCCTATGGCGGGAGGTTTTAACGGATCATTTCACGATCAGGGTCTGACCGTCCATTTCCTCCGGCGCGGCAAGGCCCATCACATCCAGAATGGTGGGGGCGATGTCCGCCAGACGGCCCTGACGCAGCTCCGAGCCGGCGCCGCAGAGGATGAAGGGCACCAGATCGGTGGTGTGGGCGGTCATGGGAGAGCCGTCCTCCTGGGTCATGGTTTCGGCGTTGCCGTGGTCGGCGGTGATCATGGCGATGCCGCCCATTTTCATGGTGGCGTCCACCACCTTGCCCACGCACTCATCCACGGTCTCCACGGCCTTCACCGCCGCGTCAAAGACGCCGGTGTGACCCACCATGTCGCAGTTGGCGAAGTTCAGGATGATGACATCATACGCACCGGATTCGATCCGCTCCACGCACTTGTCGCACACCTCGTAGGCGCTCATCTCCGGCTGGAGATCGTAGGTTGCCACCTTGGGAGAGGGCACCAGCACCCGGTCCTCGCCGGGGAACTGGGTCTCCACGCCGCCGTTGAAGAAGAAGGTCACATGGGCATACTTCTCCGTTTCCGCGATGCGGAGCTGGGTCAGTCCCAGATTGCTGAGATACTCACCCAGACCGTTGCGGACGGCCTGACGGGGGTAGGCCACCTCCACATTGGGCATGGTAGCGTCATACTCCGTGGTGCAGACGAAGGTCACGGGGAAATACTGGCGGGTGAAGCCGTCGAACTTCGGGTCCACAAGGGTCCGGGTGATCTCACGGGCCCGGTCAGGGCGGTAGTTGAAGAAGATCACACTGTCATTATCGGAGATGGTGCCGTCCCCATCACAGATTACCGGCTCGATGAACTCGTCGGTGACGCCGGCGGCGTAGGCATCCTTCACCGCTGCCACGGGCAGGGGATTGACGTGGGCGCTCTCACCGTAGACCATGGCGTCATAGGCGGCTTCCACACGGTCCCAGCGCTTGTCGCGGTCCATGGCGTAGTAACGGCCCATGAGGGTTGCGATCTTACCCACGCCCAGCTCCCGGCACTTTTCCACCGTCCGGGTCACATAGTCCACGCCGGAGGTGGGGGAAACGTCCCGTCCATCCAGAAATGCGTGGATGTAGACCCGCTCAAGGCCACGGTCCTTTGCCATCTGCATCAGGGCGAAGAGGTGGTCGATGTGGGAGTGGACACCGCCGTCGCTGAGCAGACCCATGAGGTGAAGGGCAGAGCGCTTTTCCTTGCAGGCGTCCATGGCGTGAACATAGGCGGGATTCTGGAAGAAATCTCCGTCATCAATGGATTTGCTGATCCGGGGCAGGTCCTGAAACACCACCCGGCCTGCGCCGATGTTGGTGTGGCCCACCTCACTGTTGCCCATCTGGCCTGCAGGCAGACCTACATCCAGACCGGAGGCGGACAGCTCTGTATGGGCATACTCCTGGAAAAACTGATCCAGACGAGGAGTGTTGGCGGCGGCAACGGCGTTGCCCTCCGTCTCGGTCCGGAGACCGAATCCGTCCATAATGATGAGTGTGGTCGGTGTTTTGTTCATAGAAACCTCATTTCGCATAAAGGGGGGGACTGTGTCCCCCCGCTTTTCCGCATTATTCCTGATTGGCCGCGTTGATGATGTCCACGAACTGCTCGGGCTTCAGAGCAGCACCGCCGATGAGGCCGCCGTCGATATCGGGCTGGGCCAGCAGCTCAGCAGCGTTCTTGGGGTTCATGCTGCCGCCGTACTGAATGGTGACGCTGCGGGCCACGCGGGCACCGTACAGGCCACGGATGGCAGCACGGATGTTGGAGCAGACCTCGCCGGCCTGCTCGGCAGTGGCGGTCTTGCCGGTGCCGATGGCCCAGATGGGCTCATAGGCGATGATGCAGCGGCGCAGCTTCTCGGCGGGGACACCGTTCAGAGCGCTCTTGACCTGCAGAGCGATCCACTCGTTGGTGATGCCGGTTTCGCGCTGCTCCAGGCTCTCGCCCACGCAGATGATGGGGTTCATGCCGGCGTTCAGCACAGCGTGGACCTTCTTGTTGACAGTCTGGTCAGTCTCGCAGAAATACTGACGGCGCTCGCTGTGACCCACGATGACGTACTTCACGCCCAGGTCCTTCAGCATATCGGCGGAAACCTCGCCGGTGTAAGCGCCCTTCTCCTCAAAGTAGACGTTCTCAGCACCCACGGAGATCCGCAGATCCTTGAAAGCCTTCATAGCGGTGGAAATATTGCAGGCGGGGACACAGATCAGGGTGTCGCACCACTTGGCGCGGGGCATGATCTTCTTCAGGTCCTCGGCGAATTTCTTGGTCTCGGTGGCGGTCATGTTCATCTTCCAGTTGCCAGCGATGACAGTCTTACGGTATCTGCGGTTCATAACTCTTTTTTCTCCTTTTGTATCTTTGATAACGATGATCGGACCGTTTCGGAGGGCCGTCATGGCGGTCCGAAAAAGGCTCAACAACAAAACTTATTATTTTATAGCGAAAACAAGGGGATTTGTCAAGTATTTTTGAAAAATTCGACTGTTTTTGCGAAAAAATCGTATGGAAAGCGGCAGAATGCTCTGCCGCTTTGTGGGATCGAACTATGTGGAGATCCTGATTTTGCCGGACAGCGATAGCGGGCAAAGCCCGCTGCGCTGCAATTACTTATCCAGCAGGCAGGCCACGCCGGGAAGCTCCTTGCCCTCCATGAATTCCAGGGAAGCACCGCCGCCGGTGGAGATGTGGGTCATCTTGTCAGCATAGCCCAGCTGCTCCACAGCCGCAGCAGAGTCGCCGCCGCCGATGATGGTGATGGCGGAGGTCTTGCTGAGAGCCTCGGCCACAGCCTTGGTGCCCACAGCAAAGGCGGGGAACTCAAACACGCCCATAGGACCGTTCCAGATAACGGTACCGGCATCGGCCACAGCGTCGCAGTACAGCTTCACGGTTTCGGGGCCAATGTCCAGACCCTGCCAGCCGGCGGGGATCTCACCGGACTTGACTACCTTGCTGTTGGCGTCGGGAGAGAAGGCGTCTGCGATCACGGTGTCCACCGGCAGCAGCAGCTTTACGCCCTTGGCCTTGGCCTTTTCCAGCATTTCCAGAGAATAGGCTTCCCAGTCGGCTTCCAGCAGGCTGTCGCCCACCTGACCGCCCTGAGCGGCAGAGAAGGTGTAGGCCATGCCGCCGCCGATGATGATGGTGTCGGCGATCTCCAGCAGATTGTTGATGACGCCGATCTTGGAGGAGACCTTGCTGCCGCCAAGGATAGCTACCAGAGGCCGCTTGGGGTTAGCCAGCGCGCCGCCGATGACTTCCAGCTCCTTCTCGATCAGGAAGCCGGAGACGGCGGGGAGATAAGCCGCCACGCCGGCGGTGGAGGCGTGAGCCCGGTGGACGGCGCCGAAAGCGTCGGACACGTAGACCTCGGCCATGGAAGCCAGCTTTTGTGCGAAGGCGGGATCGTTCTTGGTCTCGCCCTTTTCAAAGCGGGTGTTTTCCAGCAGCAGGACCTGACCGGGCTGCAGGGCCGCGGCCTTAGCCTGAGCATCCTCACCCACAACGTCGCTGGCGAAGATAACTTCCTGTCCCAGCAGCTCTGCCAGACGGGCGGCTACGGGAGCCAGAGTCAGCTTCTTCTGCTCCTTGCTCCAGGCAGCCTCGGTGAGTTCTGCGGGATCCTTACCCTTTTCTGTCTGCTTTTTGACCCATTTGTCAAAATCTGGCTGGGGCTTTCCAAGGTGAGAGCAGGCGATCACCGCCGCGCCCTGATCCAGCAGATACCGAATGGTGGGCAGAGCAGCCACGATGCGCTTGTCACTGGTGATGGCACCGGTCTTTTTGTCCTGAGGGACATTGAAATCGCAGCGGAGAAGGACCTTCTTGCCCTTCACGTCGATGTCGCGGACGGTCTTTTTCTGGTAATTCATAAGCAAACTCCTATACGATCATTGATTTGCAGTGATTAAGGGGTTTTCGCCATTTCCCCCACACCCAGCAGGCCGGGGAAATCATTTTGCCGCAGCGCCTCGTACACGCATACGGCCACGGTGTTGCTGAGGTTGAGGCTGCGGGCCTCTGAGACCATGGGCAGGCGGACGCACCGCTCCCGGTGGGCCTCCCGGAAGTCCCGGGGCAGACGGATGCAGCGGTCCCGGAAACGCTCTCGGAGATCCATGGGAAGTCCGGCGGTCTCTTTGCCGAAGAAGATCCAGCTATTCGGGGAGAACCGGGCTTCCTGATAGGACCGGGGGGCTTTTGTGGTGGTCAGCCAGCAGTCCTGCGCGGCCTCCGGATGCTTTTCAAAAAAGTCATCCAGATTTTCGTAGTCAAAGACCTCCACCAGATGCCAGTAGTCCAAACCGGCCCGCCTGACAGCCCGCTCGGAGATGTCAAAGCCCAGCGGCCGGATCAGATGCAGACGGCTGCCGGTGGCGGCGCAGGTGCGGGCGATATTGCCGCAATTCTGAGGGATCTCAGGCTCCACCAATACGATATTCAGCACAGATATTCCCTCCTTTTGGCTCGAATGGATACTATTGTAATCCTTTACCGATAGAAATTCAACTGTTTTGTGATGAATTTTGCGATTCTTTGGGCGGTTGAATGGTTTGCGCGGGGGGAGTGGGTATGTATTCTCAAAAAATTGAGGTTTTTTAGTTAATTTGCTGAATTTCCGGTGTCTTTGATAAATTCAAACAGAAAAGGACGAAAGATTTGGAGGAAATTACCTTGAACTTTTTCCGGGAAGGGGTGGATTTCCCTAAAAAGTTTGGTATAATGACAGTGATAAGATTCCGGTCGCCATGCGGCCTGACGGACAGGAGAGACTTACCATGGATCACACGTGTCGTGCTGTGTTTATTCTGGAAGAGGATCACTCTATTCCTGCAGGTCACAAACCGCTGATGCTGGAAGCCATATTGCACCGCCCAATCATGGAGCGGGCCGTTGTGCAATGTTTGGCGGATGGCGTTCAGCGGTTTTTTGTTGTCTGCTCGCCCCGCTTTGCTGAGGAGGCGGCTGCCTGCTTCCCGGAGGGAACGGATGTTGTGATCTCTGAGCAGCATGCCGAGCTTTTGGATTTCCTGGACAATGACGAGGACACCCTGGTCCTCTGCCGCGCGGCTCTGCCTATGGCTCAGGCCGGCCCCGGCTTTGCCTATTCCGCACCCGGACGGGAACTGCGGGAGGTCTGGAAGAACAAGATGACCAACGCTGTATCCGGCGCTTCGCTGGTGTCCGGCTGGCTGCCGATCTTCGGACCGGAGACCATCGCTGAACTGGAACCGGTTTTGGCGAAGATGGAACAAGAATCGTAATTTTGAAATTTTGAACATATAAAATATACAGAAAAGAGAGGAAAATTCCTATGATTTCTCACGGGAAGGACATCAAAGTTTTCTGCGGTAACGCAAACCAGCCTCTGGCGGCTGAGATCTGCCAGATGATGGGCACCAAGCTGGGTGAATCTGAGGTCAAGAGCTTCGCTGACGGCGAGGTCTCCGTCTCCCTGTACGAGACCGTCCGCGGCAGCGACGTGTTCGTAGTCCAGTCCACCTGCAAGCCTGTCAATGACAACCTGATGGAGCTGCTGGTGATGATCGACGCGCTGCGCCGCGCTTCTGCCGGCCGTATCACCGCCGTCATCCCCTATTTCGGCTATGCCCGTCAGGACCGCAAGGCCAAGGCCCGCGATCCCATCTCTGCCAAGCTGGTGGCCAACATGATCACTGCTGCCGGTGCTGACCGTGTGCTGACCATGGACCTCCACGCCTCCCAGATTCAGGGCTTCTTCGACATCCCCGTGGATAACCTGCTGGGCAACCCCATCTTTGTGGATTATTACGCCAAGAAGTTCGGTGACAAGTGCGAGGATATGATGGTGGTCTCTCCCGACGTTGGCTCCGTGGCCCGCGCCCGCGCCTTCGCGCAGAAGCTGCACATGCAGCTGGCTATCGTGGACAAGCGCCGCCAGAAGGCCAACCAGTGCGAGGTCATGAACGTCATCGGCGACGTGGCCGGTAAGGACTGCATCCTCTTTGATGACATGGTGGATACCGCAGGTTCCCTGTGCAACGCTGCCAAGGCCATCGTGGAAGTGGGCGGCGCCAACAAGGTCTACGCCTGCGCCAGCCACGGCGTCCTCTCCGGTCCTGCCATTGACCGTCTGGAGTCCAGCAACATTGAGGAGCTGGCTCTGCTGGATACCATTCCCGCCCATCCCGAAGCGGTCCGGGCACGGATCAAGTATCTGTCCGTGGCTTCCATGTTCTCTGAGGCCATCGAGCGTACCTATCAGGAGGTTTCCATCTCCAAGCTGTTCCGGTAACGATCCGGCCCAAAATCAGCGCATTGAGTGTAATATAAAAAACGGGGAAGCAGACTTGCTTCCCCGTTTCCTTTGGTATATGATACAAGCAAACAAGGAGGAATTCCCTATGATCTTTGAAAAATCCGGCGGAGCGGTGGACTGGCTTATCGTGGGCCTGGGCAACCCCGGCCAGAAGTATGAGCATACCCGTCACAACATGGGCTTTCTGACGGTAGACCTGTTGGCGGAGCAGCTGAACGTGAAGCTCAATAAGGTGAAATTCAAGTCCGCCTACAACATCGTTCACTTCGGCGGGCAGAAGTGTCTGGTGATGAAGCCGCAGACTTATATGAACCTTTCCGGCGAGGCTGTCCATGAGGCGGCGCAGTTCTATAAGATCCCCGCCGACCATGTGTTGGTGATCTACGATGACGTGTCCCTCCCTGTGGGCAAGCTGCGGGTGCGGCCCACCGGCTCCGCCGGCGGTCACAACGGCATCAAGAACATCATCGCCCATCTGGGGACTCAGGAGTTTCCCCGCATTAAAATCGGCACCGGCGCCCCGTCCGGCGGCGGTGCGGAGATGATCGATTGGGTCATCGAAACACTGGGTGGCGTAATGACCAAATTGATTGACGCCAACACGACTATTCCTACCCGTAAATCGGAAGTCTTCTCGACGGCTGTCGACAACCAGCCCTCAGTTGAAATCCATGTATTACAGGGTGAGCGCCCTATGGCAAAAGACAACAAAACTATCGGTAAATTCCACTTGGACGGAATTCCGGCAGCCATGCGGGGTGTGCCTCAAATCGAAGTCACGTTCGATATAGATGCCAACGGAATCTTGAATGTATCGGCCAAAGACAAAGGTACAGGTAAAGAACAAAGCATACGTATCGAAGCATCGAGCGGGTTGACCGACGCCGAAATCAAACGAATGAAGGACGAGGCTGCTGCCAATGCTGAAAACGATGCAAAGGAAAAAGAACGTATCGACAAACTGAATCATGCCGATGCTCTCATCTTCCAAACCGAAAAACAGCTTAATGAAATGGGAGACAAGATTCCGGCAGACAAAAAAAGCGCTATCGAGTCGGCTCTGGCTAAATTAAAAGAAGCTCACAAAGCTCAGGATATTGCCGGTATCGATGCCGCTTCGACCGAATTGAACAATGTATTGCAAGCTGCCGCCCAAGACTTGTACAATGCTCAGGCTCAACAACAAGCTGCCGGAGCACAACAAGCTCAACCGGGTGCAGATGCTTCACAAAGCGGAAATAATGGTAAAGATGTTACCGATGTCGATTTCGAGGAAGTGAAGTAAGTTGCAACAAACAACGATAATGAAAAAATAATCTGTGTAGTAGTTACACAGATTATTTTTTTTAACGTCCTCTTCCTTCATTCCATTATCCCCAATAATCCAAAATTCAGACTCTAAATTCTACTCACACACGAAAGCTAAGGATAATAAAGGGTGATTAATTCTCGAACCTTTAAGACATAGGTTCAGCCTCCCTATCCATTGTTATATTCCTCGTTTTCTTATCAATATTTTTCAATTCGAAAAAATACAGGGAAAGCGTTCAAAATGAATTTACCCTCTCTCCTAAAAAATTACCGGGCCTATTTGCTTTTTGCAATAGACCCGGTAACATTATATTAGATTCTATACTTCCCAATTACAGGAGGTACTGCGAACTGATAGACTTATTCTCGTAGACCCGACGAATAGTATCGGCAAACAAGTCAGCGATACTGAGGATATGTACCTTATCGCATTTTTTGGTGTAAGGAATACTATCCGTGAAAATCAATTCGGTCATAGAAGAGTTTTGAACCCGTTCGCTGGCAGGGTCGCTCATCACGGCATGAGAAGCTATGGCACGTACCGAAAGAGCTCCTCTGCTCATCATTAAATCGGCTGCTTTGGTTATCGTCCCGGCCGTATCGACCATATCGTCTACCAAAATGACATTCTTTCCTTCTACATCTCCTATCACTGTCATGCTTTCTACCACATTGGCCTTAGCCCGTTGTTTATGGCATAAAACCAAAGGTACACCCAAGTATTTGGCATAAGTACTGGCTCGTTTGGAACCACCCACATCGGGGGTAGCAACCACCATATCTTTCAATTTCAAAGACTGAATATAGGGAATAAATACAGACGAAGCATACAAGTGGTCTACCGGAACATCGAAGAAACCTTGTATTTGATCGGCATGCAAATCCATCGTTATAAGGCGATTGATACCTGCAACGCTCAATATATCGGCCAACAATTTCGCAGCAATGGAAACACGTGGCTTATCCTTGCGATCTTGGCGAGCCCACCCGAAATAAGGAACAACAGCTACAATAGACTTGGCAGAAGCTCGTTTGGCAGCATCGATCATTAATAACAATTCCATCAGATTGTCGGAATTGGGAAATGTCGATTGCACTAAATAGACTTGACAACCACGGATCGACTCTTCGAAAGAAACGGCAAATTCTCCATCGGCAAAATGCTGAATGTTCATTTGACCTAACTCACAACCCAGACTATTACAAATTTTCTCAGCGAGATACCTTGAATTGGTTCCCGAAAATACCTTGAAAGGAGGTGTTTGACTCATGATTTTTGTGTGTAAAACAGAGATTATTAATTGTACGGCAAAGGTACAATTTCTATTTCAAAATTTTCCTGTACTTTTTTATTTTTTCTGTATCTCTTTGGAAAAATTTTTTAACTCTATTTTCCAAACCGCAGCTCCATACCCCGAAAGGGCGCAAGCAAACGGTATTTCGGGACTCAACTCCTTCATCTCTTTATCTCCTCCAATCAGTTCTAATGCCTCGTATTTACCCGGAACTATTTTCATCGTTTCGAATGCATGATCGGGGATATTGATCTTCACATTCGCCTGCCGGTCATCGAAATTAACAACAATAACTAATAACTCATTTCCATATTTACGAAGGAATGCATATTGCCGATGCGGATTAAAACATGGATTTTCCCCATTGACATACATCAAATCAAAGAAATCGCCATGAACAACAGCTGATTCCAAACGACTAATATTAAGAACCGTTTTATACAAATTTCGTA
>OGKS01000874.1_pt1 | contig 15814 bp, 8 predicted proteins | sample 1572491 | NCBI WGS metagenome assembly OGKS01 (sample SAMEA2582153, study PRJEB24529) | metagenome | biome: Human gut stool | place: China | collected 2011
GGTAGCAGTCAATATATCAAAGATATTTTAGATGAATACAGTAAGTCTTCTGCCCAGTCTGAAAGGAAGTTTCCATTGGTTGCACTATTCACTCCAATTAGTGAGGATAGAGGTGATGCGGATTATTTTTCAAAAGCAAAGGTTTCGTTAATTATAGCATGTTCTTCTTGTAAAGAGTGGAGCAATGAGATGCGCAGAACCACATCTTTTAAAAATATCCTTCGGCCAATCTATAAACGTTTATTGGAAGTATTATATGAAGATTCTCGGTTCGACTGCGACTATGACGAAAAAGTGAAACATAGTTATTCAGAAAACTATTCATATGGCAGATACGGAGCCTATACAGATTCCGGTGAGGCTGTGAGCGAGCCGATTGATGCCATAAATATACGCTCGATGGAAATAAAAATTAATAATCTTAATTGTAGAAGAAAATGAGAAAGATTAGAACGTGTAAGGGTTCCCGGATGAACACTGGTAGTTCTGCCTGTAGCATTGACTGGAAAAAAGTCAAAGGTGCTATCTTGACAGAACATGGTGTCAAACTCCCTGCTGATATAACAGGTGAGAAGTTGCTCGAATTGTGCCATGCAGACCGTCCCGGGCGTATTTACCCTATTTTGCCATTCCTGGAGTATGCCAAGAATGGTGGAGAGCCTCAAGTTAATCCTGTAGGGTACGGTGCAAGTGAATACAACGGGCTTAGCGCTCAAACAGACACCTTCACTTTGAAGAAATTTGATGAGGTTTTGAATGCCCAGCTTCTGAAATGTGCCAATAAAGGATGGGACGTTTACTTTTGGAATCAGGATAATATGTTGATCGGTTATAATGATGACACTGATATCCTTGCCGGTATTCCGATGTCTACTGTTTACCCGACCGTGACACAGTACCCGACCAGTAGTGCTAAGTCTGCGATGACTGTTAGTTTTTCACATGAAGATGTGGAAGACAGCCAATTGCACTTTGACTACGTGCAGTTAGACTTCAATCCCAAGAATTTCGTTAAAGGCTTGGTTGATGTTGTGTTTCAAAAGTTGGAGGCCGAAAATACTTACAAAATAGTTGAAGTTGTTGGTGGTTATGACCGTACAGAAGAATTTGGCAGTCTTATTGCTGATGGTGCTGCTGAAGTTATGAATAACGTAACTTCTGCTACATATTCGGATGGTATCATTACCATTGTTCCTAAAGCCGGGGCGGTTCCTTCGTTGAAAGCTCCTTCTGTATTGTATGAAAAAGGAATCAGAGGTATCGAGCAGGTGTCATGAAGGTAGATAATGTTACGTTCGTCGAGGTTGCTGTGAAGGGCATGACGAAGGAAGAGTTTATTAATGCGCACATTAAAGTCGTGTGGCAGGAACTGAAGGAAGCTGACCGTAAGAAGAAGCTCTCGGAAGTGTACGATGCGATAACTAAGTAACCGACGGGCTGGGGTGTGATTACAGCCCAGCCCGTTATATTTTTACTGTATGGCAGATTTTGATGAATTACATAGAGTTATTCATTCCATTGCATCCGGGTTTGAAGAGGAATGTATTAGGTGTATGGAAGAACATAAGAATGTGCTCGTTGATTGTATTCAGGAACAATTATATTCCGGCTTGGACGGTACCGAACATCTATTGAATCCTGATTATGATACTGACACCTATTTTAACGAGCCCGGTCCCTGGCAGAACCGTGCGGAACAATATAAACGATGGAAGGAGAGGATAACTCCACCTCTTAGAAGTGAGATACTTTATTTGCCACCGCGTCCGGTTGAGGTACCTAACCTCTTTATTACTGGTACTTTCTATGATAGCATAACTGCCGATAGAATTGATTCCGGGCTTCGATTCTCAACGAAAGGATTTACGGACGGTAGTTCTATTGAGAAGAAATACGGTGAGCAGATTTTAGGCATTGGTGATACAGCTAAAGAGTACTTTAATATTATGTATCTCCGTCCCTGGATGGAACGTTTCTTTTCAGAATGTGGATATCGGTAGAAAATGGCTTGTAGTTGCGAAATAAAAAAGATGCAGAGTGAACTGGAACGTATCAGTGATCTTGCAAAGAAAGCAGCTGTCTTGGATGGTTGCATGTATGTTGTTTATCAGAAAGAAGATGGTACCTATGCTTTTGATAAACTTGGAGTTGAGATAAAAGGAAAGATTATTGAATATAGACATTATCTGTAATTATGGATTTAAAATTGAAAGATTTCGTTGATGAGAGCGATTTGCAGAAATTGGTGGAGCTTGATAATACTATTGAGCGTGTGAGGGCTGATTATGTTAATGCGGCCAAAGAATTAGCAAAAGGTTTGAAACTAAATGTAGAAGGTGTTGCTGATCTTGAAAAGTTGAGTAACCTTTATAATACTCAAGCAAAAACGGCTGGTTCTGCATCTGCTGAATTAACCGAAGCTCTTAGAAAACAGTCTGAAATAACTCAAACTGTCAGTAAGAAGATAGAGGAAAAGCTAAATGTAGAGAAATTATCTGCTGCTGAACTGAAGAAACTAACCAAAGCAAACTCGGATAATGCTGTGTCCTTGGAAAAGGCTGCTAAAGCAGAAGCTAACTTGACAAAAGCGCAGAATGCCGGTAATACTACTCGTAAGAAAGCTGTTTTATCTGAAGAAGAACGTTTAAAACTTATCAGAACTGCTATTATCTTGACTAATCAGGAAGTACATAGCCGTTCACAAGCAAAGGAAATGAATAAGCAGCTGCAAAAGGCTGTTGATGTTTTGAAAGATACGGATGAAAACTATATTCGTACACTTGCCCGTCTTAATTCTACAATCGGAATCAATACCGATTACATAAAGCGAAATTCCGATCGATATAGTCAACAGAAAATGACTATCGGTGCATACCGGGAAGAAGTAAAGGCTGCATGGGTTGAGATACAGAACGGTAATAAATCCATGCAGAATATGGGTGTTATTGCCCGGAATGCCGGTAGGATGCTTAATACAGAGCTTGCTCCTGGGTTAAGTAAAGTTGGTGCTGGTTTAAAAGGGTGGGCAGCTGGATATATTGGTGCACAAGCTGTTGTTAGTGGAGTTGTTGCTTTATTTACAAAACTGCGTGAAGGAGTAGGTGATATTGTTAAATTTGAATTAGCTAATAGTAGGCTTGCTGCAATATTAGGAACCACTTCTGATAAAGTGAAGGAGTTAACTGCGGATGCTCAACGTTTAGGTGCTACAACGAAATACACTGCATCCGAAGCTACGGATTTGCAAATAGAACTTGCTAAACTAGGTTTTACTCGAAAAGAAATATTAGATGCAACAGAGCACGTTCTAAAATTTGCACAAGCTACCGGGGCAGAATTAGCAGATGCGGCTTCATTGGCAGGTGCTTCTCTTCGTATGTTTAATGCTGATACAAGAGAAACTGAAAGATATGTGTCTGCGATGGCTGTCGCAACAACCAAAAGCGCATTGTCGTTTTCATATCTCGCTACTGCATTACCAATTGTTGGACCGGTTGCAAAAGCCTTTAATTTCAGTATTGAAGATACTTTGGCTTTGTTGGGTAAATTATCGGATGCCGGCTTTGATGCTTCAATGGCTGCTACTGCTACCCGTAATGTTTTTCTAAATTTAGCTGATAGTAATGGAAAGCTGGCAAAGGCGTTAGGTAAGCCCGTTAAAACATTGCCTGAGTTAGTTGAAGGATTGAAATCGCTAAAAGAAAAAGGGGTAGACTTGAATACTACTCTTGAATTAACTGATAAGCGTAGTGTTGCCGCTTTTAATGCCTTTCTCACCGCTGTTGATAAAATATTACCACTTAGAGAACAGATTACTGGTGTAGAACGTGAATTGGGCGATATGGCTCACACGATGGGAGATAATGTTCATGGAGCTCTTGCTAACTTATCTTCAGCATGGGAAGCGTTTATGCTTTCTTTCTCCGAGTCAACGGGACCTGCTAAGGAGTTTCTTAATTGGATGGCTGATAAAATAAGAGGTATCGCCAATGATTTGAAATCTCCTGAAGAAAAAATAGAAAAGATAGATTATAATTTTAGAACACTTGCAAAAAAAGATGCGAACAAAAAGTTATTGGAAGTAGAAAAAGATTTTCAGGCAGAATATAAGAGGCTTATTGATGCTGGTGATACAGAGGAACAAGCATACACAAAAGCTGTTATTCAAATGAAAAATAAACGTATTGAAGTAACGGCCCAAGAGAGAGAAGCTTTAAAACGGATGAAAACTCGTGCTCAATATGCAACATCAGAGTTTGAAGATATGTCTTGGATAAAGAATGGTGCTGCTAAAATGTTTGGCTATTACACATCGGAAGCAGAAAAAGCGGATAAGGCTCAGTTGGAATTTTCTAAAAACTTATTCAAAATAGCATCTAGCGATGAGTTTAATCGTGGACTTGATGTGATTGCAGAAAAGTTCCGTCCAAAGGGTAACGACAAAAATGGTTCAGGTATAACAGTCCTTACTGATAAAGAAAAACGTGAACAGGAAAAAGCTCTCAAAGAGAAGCTGAAAATTCATGAAACTTATCAGGAGTCAGAACTAGCTCTTATGGATGAGGGACTGGAGAAAGAACTTGCTAAAATTGGTGTTGCTTACTCGAAGAAGATTGCTGCCGTCAAGGGTAATAGCAAAGAGGAAATTGCTACTCGTCAGAATTTGGCGAAAGAAATGCAGGATAAATTAGATGAATTCTCTATTAAGTATAATTCTGACCGTGAAAAGAAAGATGTTGAGAACGCTCTTGCTGTTGTAAAAAAGGGGTCCCAGGAAGAACTTGATTTGAAATTGCACCAGTTGGAGTTGCAACGTGAAGCAGAAATTGATGCAGCAGAGAAAACAGGTGAAGATGTTTTTCTCATTGACGACAAATATGCAAAAAAGAAACAAGAACTTTACGAAAGACATGCATCCGATCAGGTGCAATTAATAGCAGAGAATGCAGCGCATGAGCAGGAAATCCGGGATGCTGCATATGTTATGGATACGCTTGCTCTTAAAAAACAGTTAGCTTCTAAGGAAATAACCCAGCAAGAGTATGCAGAACTTGAGTATCAGTTAAAATTAGATTATGTACGTAAAACAACCGAAGCTGCAATTGATGCGTTGGAGTTGGAGCTTCGAAACGAAAATTTGAGCGCAGAGGATAGGGCAAAGATTGCAGAGCAGTTACAGAAATTGAAAGCGGACCTTTCCCAGCAAGAAGCAGAAGCGGAAATAGATGCTATCAATAAAGTTACTAAAGCGGATGAGAAAGCACAGAAAGAACGTCAGAGGAATCTGAAAAAATGGCTTCAAACTGCATCTCAAGCAGTGGGTGCTATTGGTGATCTAGTCTCTACTATTTATGATGGTCAGATTCAGAAAATAGAAGAAGAGCAGGAAGCTAATGATGAGAAATATGATAAGGATGTAGAACGAATACAGAATCTAGCTGATTCGGGAGCAATCTCCGAAGAAGAAGCAGAAGCTCGTAAGCGTGCGGCCAAGGAAAGAACTGAAGCTAAGAATGCTGAACTTGAAAAACAAAAACAAGAAATGGCACGTAAACAAGCCATTTGGGAAAAGGCGACTAGTGTCGCTCAAGCTGGAATAGCCACTGCACTGGCAATAACTGAAGCTTTACCGAATATTCCTTTATCTATTGTTATTGGTGCCATGGGAGCAATTCAGGTTGCAACTATTCTTGCAACTCCTATTCCTTCCTATGCAGACGGTACTCAAGGTAATGATAGGCATCCCGGCGGTGCCGCTTTAGTTGGTGATGCCGGTAAACATGAAGTTATCATGTATTCTGGAAAAGCATGGATTACTCCTGATACTCCAACTTTAGTTGATATTCCTAAAGGTGCACAAGTCTTTCCTGATGTTGATAAGGTAGATATCTCTAATTTTGACATGCCGGATTGGGATTTTCCTACATTTTCACCGACATATTTTGCATCTTCTTCCGGTGACACCATTGTTTTCAATGATTATTCCCGATTAGAAAAAAGGGTTGATAGAACAAATTTCCTTTTGATGAAGAGTCTAAAAATGCAACGCCAAGATGCTTCTAACCGTGAATTTGAACTGTATAAGTTATCTAAACTGAAATAGCCATGATTGAAAGATTAAATCAGATAACATTGAGTGATTTCATTGAACTTTCATGCGGAAACTATGCTTGTTTGCTTTCGGACTGCAAATCTATGTCCGAAAGTACGCTTAAAGAGATAGCATCTAAATTGCTCATTGAATACAGAAGTATTGTTAATCCTTCAAATATGAAGGCTATGGTAATGGACAAAGAGGATATGCTGAAAGAACGTGCCAAACTATTGAGTCTTCGTATTTGTCAGGCTCTAGTTTCTCTTGGCTTTTATGATGATGTTCGTCAGGTATTGGGTCAACTAAATGTAGATACCCGAAATATGAGTGATGAACAAGTAATATCGAAGATTGATTATTTACTTCATTCTGCAATTTTTGAGCAAAAACGGAATGAGGAAAGACGCAGTGAGGAACATAAAGGAAGTAAGGCTACTCCTGAACAAATTCGTTCTTCTTTTGATGCTGAGATTGCTTTTCTAATGACATTCTTTAAAATGAGTATTGATTCTCGTGTAATTAATGCTGCTGTCTACGCAAATATCGTTCATCAAGCTGATGTTGAAATATTGATCAGAAAAAGAAGCACATGATAATATTGGTACTACATATATGCTGTAATTCGATTAATTTTTAATTAAAGCGAATTATTTCATACAGTCGTTTGTACATCTCCTTTAGAATCACAAACGACTTTTTTATGAATAGAAAAAACAGCATCCATTGTATAAATAGGCATTTATACAATGTTTTATTGTCAGAATTACGTACATTAGAGACGAAGTGTAATCGGATAACAGCAGAAGTGTCCGAGGTAAAAAAAATGATTGCCTTATTGCCCCCCGATATAGGCACTCTTATTAGTTCAATCGAGCGTTCTGCTAAGGAAATGCACGAACAAAGTATCATGCACCGGAAATATGTGGAAAGGTGCATTAATGGCGAACCGAAGATACACCTAATAAGGAGGGCTGACAATGGACTTTGAAAAGGAATTATCAGAAATATATCCTTGGATATTAAAGGTGGCAAGAAAATTCTGCTGTTCCATGCAAGATGCTGAAGACTTAGCCGGTGATACAGTTTATAAGCTACTTGTGAATCGTGATAAATTTGATTGTTCTAAACCACTTCAACCGTGGTGCCTTATTATAATGAGGAATACTTATATAATAAGATACAATAGAAATTCCCTTATACATTTTACAGGGCTTGATATGGTAGACGGAAGTGCCATTTCTAACTGTACAGCTCATTCAATACTGTTTGATGATTTGGTTTCCACAATACAACGGTGTGCTAAAAAATCCCGTTGTATTGATAGTGTGATGTATTATGCTAGTGGGTATTCTTATGATGAGATAAGTGAAATCCTGAACATTCCTGTCGGAACTGTAAGAAGTCGTATTTCATTTGGAAGAAAAATGATATTTCATGCTCTAGGTTATTAATATTGTGTGATTTTGGTTCTTATAGAAATTTATTTATATATTTGTATTATCACTAAATAAGCATGATATGGCAATATTGTTAGATAGTTTTTCATATAGAGTTAAAAAATTATCAGGTGGAGTATATTTGGATAGATGGGATGGTAATACATTTCCTGAATTTATTTTACCTGAAAGATTGTATTTCATTAAGAATATAATAAACTCATTATTACTACATGATAAAATATATATACGTATTACTTCGTTAGAAGAATTTATTGAAGTATTTGGGATTGAGGCTACGAGTCTGTTAATATCCAAAGATATATTGAAAATATTAGATGGTTGGTCTTCTCCCAAAATTATGGCATTTGAGGATCAGAATTTTTCTTTTTGGAATACTCAAATTCCTTCAGATAGTGCGCGATTAAATATTATTTCTAGATTGTCGAATAGATACCGGATTTCTCAATATAGTTATTTATATCATGTATTGTATCATGAATTATTAGAGGAGGACGCATCAGGCTATTTAGATAGTATAGCACTAGATAATACTTTAGAAGATATAAATATTCCTGTGTTAAAAGCACATTTAAATCTTAAAACTGAAGATTTGTTTAATATTTGTGATGATGATGCTTTTACTATAATGAGGCTATTTATTCTTGAACGCACATTGGTTTGGTCACGTGAGTTTAGAATGAATGAAATAGGAATGGAAGGGAATGCTAAATATTGGTTAACGTTGAAAAGTGGTCGTGAATTAGATCAGTCATTGATGGGAAATATTGATCAGGTTTTAAAAAGTAAAGCTCTTCCAGATCTTTCTATTTTATATTATAAAGGGGCAATAACACTTCAAGATATATTAGAGGTCAGGGAGAATGTTCATGGAGTGAAATTCAGAGAATGGATCGCTGGGAATGATTATGATTGGAGAGAACTTCAAAATATATTAATAGCTAAGAAAGGGGAACAATTAATAACCAAATGGTTAAGATTTGGGGCTGTTACTGGACTTGGCTTATGGAATCCTTATGTGGGAATTGCAGCTGGCATTATTGATCAAGTTGTTGGGGCATTAACTAAATGGACACCTGAATTATATTTTGATGGTGTATTATCTAACAAATTTGGAAGTAAACGTTTGAGAAGTTTAAACACTTTGGATGATCATGATATAAAATAGCTATAAATAAAACGCTTTTTTCTAAAATAATATTTTATTCACTGATAGCCAGTGAATTATGTGGCGTTTTGGCAAAGTATGATTTTCAAGAATTTAGCCAACTGGGAAACCGGTTGGCTTTTTCTATATATTTGCTCGTGAACATTCAAAAAGAGTTAAAATGCTTTGTAAATATGTACTTACAGTTGATAGTATTTCCTATGATATTCCCAAATCTTGTATTCAGAATTGGGATGAAATAAAGTTTTCCCGTAAACGCTCCAGACTTGAAGGAATAACTAGAACCTTTACTTCAAAATTCCAGTTTGTGGGAGAAGCCTATGATCTCATATTGGAGGAGTATTTGAGCAAATACCTGGCTTCTAATGCTAGTATCACTGTTTATACTATAACTAATTCTCATACTTATGAAGAATTCTTTAGTTGTCGATTGGATTTCGGTTCATTAACTTATGATGGAAATACTGTTTCTATTAATTCGATAGATGATAGTGTCGCTAATATCATAAAGGCTAACAAAGGAACGCAGTACGAATATTCGGTAGATGAGATAAAAGATGTATATCAGCTTTATTATGATTCTGTAAGTATGAATTATAGTCAACCGCATACATTAGGTGGTAATACTGTAGAAAATGATGCTTCTTTGCAATATATTGTAATTGACAAAGGAATATATGTAGAAGCTATAACATATTCGCTTCCCTTATATATTTCTGGTGGTGAACTTCCGTCACGGGATTCACCTCTTGAGTTTTATGATGCACCACAGGAATCGAAAGATGATCCAAATGTATTTGTTAAAGCCTTGTCCGACATTGATATAGTATTGAATTTTAGTTTTGAATACTATATCAGTTATAGTGATGCGTATACAACTAAAGCTGAAATTGTTCTAGGTGGGCGTTACGAAGATGGTCGTTTAGTCGAGTTGAAAAGATGGGGGTATAATAAGGGGGATGTTACCCCAAGTAATCTGAATGAATCCATCAAGATTCATCTGACTAAAGGGCAGGCTTTATTTTTTGATTTGAAGGTAACATTTAACAGAGTTAATGCTTCTACTGGCAATATTTATTTTCGTAATTTCAAATTTGAGACACGCTTTACTTCTCGAGCTAACCCTATCTATGTGGATGCAATAAGACCTATTGATGTGTTAAACCGATTGCTTAAAAGCATGAATGGTGGAAATGAAGGTATCTATGGTGAAATAGCTTCAGGTGTTGATGAAAGGTTAGATAATTGCGTGATATTAGCTGCTGAAAGTATTCGTGGAATCCCTCAAGCTAAGCTATATACTTCTTATACGAAGTTTAAAAACTGGATGGAAACAGTTTTTGGCTTTGTGCCTGTGATCAATGGTGTCACTGTTTTTTTTAAACACCGGGACAAATTGTTTAGTGATAACAATGTAAAGGATTTAAATAGCAGCTTTTCTAGTTTTGAGTATAAGGTTGATTCATCAAGAATATATTCTTTGGTTAGGGTAGGATATGATAAACAGGACTATGAAAGTATGAATGGTCGTGACGAATTCCGATTTACTACTGAATATACTACTGGCATTGATATAACTGATAATGTATTAGAGTTGATTAGCCCTTACCGTGCTGATGTTTATGGAATTGAATTCTTATCGCAAAAGAGAGGCCAAGATACAACGGATAGTGAAAGTGACAATGATGTGTTTTTTGTTTGTGCCAGTACTACATTACATGATAATGGCGGAGTACAAACATATAAAGAGTATAGGCTTATAAGGAGCGGTTGGGAAATAAGTGGTGTACTTGATCCTGAAACGATGTTTAATACCATGTATTGGCAAGGAGGCATATTGCAAGCAAATGCCGGCTATATTGGTATGTTCACTAAAAAACTATCTTATTCTTCTTCTGACGGTAATAGTGATGTTGTTGTCAATGGTATAGGAATGAAAGATGATTTTAACGTTGAAAGTGGTATTATAACTTGTGGAGATGTTTCATTCACAACTTATAATGAAGATATTCCACCAACAGATGATGAAACGATTAAAATCTTAAAAGATGATCTAGTTTACGAGGGCTACATCAAAGAGGTGAGTAGTACAGTTGAGAGAAACGAGGGAGTGAAGTATGATTTATTTGTCCGTTCAATAACAAAAGCCTAGAAATATGATTATAAGCCCGTTTACCCCACTGTTTTTTTCTCCGTCTACCGATAAATTTGGAGCGAAGAGTAAATATGTGCAATTATTCGCACGTACAGACAGGATTTTTGTTGAATTGATTTTGACAGCCAAAGAGCAGGAGCCTATAGTTTACATTAATAATCTTTTAAGTAATATATCTACACCTGTATCATTAAGCTCATGGAAGATGAATGATGATAAGATTCTTTATTTCTATAACATTTCATTGCTTCCATGTGGATACTATACTGTAACAGTTAATGGGAATACGAGTGAGATTTTTAAAGTTACGGACGATGAATGTGAGTTATCAGAAACCAGCCTTATTCAGTATTCAATGAAAGATAATAAGCAGCATCTTGATGCTGTCTGGTGGATAGATGGGATGCAATACTTTTTTGATTTTCGCGTTCCTGGTGGTTTCAAAGATAACGGATGGACGTTCGGTGTGGATAATGAGCAGTTCGTGACCTCTGATGAGGATATTGTTGAGCTATTCAGCCACGAATATACAACAGTATTATTCACGCTTGGAAATGGGATGGGATGCCCTGTGTGGTTTGCTGAATTATTGAATCGTGTCTTATGCTGTAATTACGTCTACTTTGATGGTGTTCGATATACCAGAAAGGAAAGTAATGTTCCGGAACTTAACCAGCAAATAGAGGGATTGAAGAGTTTTGTGTTCAATCAAATGTTACAGAAGGTAAGAACGATGAATCCAGTTTTGGAATGGAATAACCAGCTTGCTATGAGGTGTGTACAAAGCGGTGCTTATAGGATAGCAGATGATGAAGGAATGCGTAGTATCAAGTATGGTTCAGAAAGTGGGGTTGCAGAGGTCGGAGCATATATCAATATGACTAAGGCTATTCCTAATACTGGAGTTTCTATTAATAGTGATACTATGGTTACTGTCAACAGTATTCATCACCCAGGTGTTGATAAAAATTCATATTGGGATTTGATTGCAATCAAGACGACTGACATAGATAACAAGTATATTGGTAGAAGAGGTTACGGTAAACTTACAGTTAATGGACTGGATAGACTAAAGAACGATTTGGACAACGGTTCGATAAATTTGCGTGCTGTACTATATAAAGGAGATTCGTATACTAACCTCATTGAAGGGAGTGTAATCAGTAGGGATGGTGTATGTGTCTTGAAAGGTATTAACGGTGGAGATATTGGTGCTCTGAAGGAGTTCCAACTTTATCTTGATAATGTCTATGATTGCGACATAGATAATCTTGGTATGACCATTGAGCTTGTATGGGTATATGAAAATGATTAAAAAAGAGAATTATGACAGAAACAGAAAAACAACAGATTATTAGCCTTGTGTTACAAGCGTTGAAGACAAACAGTCTTACAATAGAGCAACTGACTGATACAACAGAGCTATCCAAAGATATGTACGTTGAAGTTAGTGGCGGTCGGAAAATATCTATTGATTTACTTTCAAGTACCATTGCTAAAATGGTGAATGGGGATTTTGATGCATTAGTGGAGAATGTCAATAAGATTGCAAAAGATTTATCTCACCGAGAGACATTGTTCCTGTGTCGTCAAACAAGAGTGTCTGATAAATCCAATCCTTTGACTGACCCATTTAAAAGTATTGGCTCTTTTACTACTATTGGTAGCTTTAAAGATAAATTAAAAACAATGTATTCCGGGGATTCTTCTATTGGGAATTATCGGTGTATTTTGTCTGTTGATTCGTCTAAGATTCCTGTAAATATACAAATTGAACGGTTGGAGCTTAATAAGGTTTGTCAATCATTCACTTCGTGTATACAACTGGCTACCATGTCAGACAATGCCGAAGGTGTATATTTAGGTACAGTTTGTACAATCTCACGAATAGGTATTGTTTCCAATGAGAGTGTTACATGGGGCAAATGGACCTCTGTAATAAATGACTTTGAGGAAAGGATAGGAAAAGCGAACGGTATCGCTCCTTTGAACGAAGAAAGTAAAGTTCCTTCTGAATGTCTGCCTGAACCGTTGTCTCTTGGGGAAAGTGAAGATGAAGCCTTCCCCGGCGACCGTGGAAAGGCTTTAGAGGATGCAATGACAAATATCCCTTCCGACATAATCAAACCTGATTCATTCTCCGTCCTGTCTGACGCTTCCTATCTCAATGTATCTTTCAAAAAAGTGTCCAAAACAACCGGTAAAGAAACGGATGACAGCTTCCGTTTGCCTTCTGCTACCCTTGAACAAGCCGGCCTTTTGTCCGCCGAGGATAAGCAAGCCCTTGAGGATATGAAGAGCGGCACGCCCGCTGACGATGTAACACACCCCATCGTCATTGTTGATGAGATCCGCCCATTGAAAGACGGCTACTATACCCTTGAAACCGCTATTGCCGCCATTGTCTCCTATCAACAGGAATCTGGCGTCAAATATGAGCGAACGGGTCTCATCATTACTTACAAAACAGGCGAGTATGAAATGGAAACCCGGCAGTTCCAGGGTGCTGTGTCCGATTTTGCGACCCCTTCTCTTTGGAAACCCTTCGGGAATGGTGGTGGCGGTTCCGTTTTTGAAACTTCCGATGAACCGGCGGAAGGGGGAAAGGACGCCTTTTCAACTGGTGGCGCCTATGCCTATGTTCCGGCCAACCTCGACGTAAACGTGGAAACAGAAGGCATTGTAAAACTTCAGATGAAGAACGCTGCCGGTGAAACCCTTGGCGATGAAGTGCAGTTCGCTATCGGCACGGGTGGCGGCGGTCAAACTGGTGGTACCATTGTTGCCATTGCTTTCCAGTCGACACCTGTCTATGGCTCTTACGGCTCCACGCTACGAACCTTTGCCGCCATTCGTTCCGTGACCTCGAACGGTGTCGAATCCTCTGACAACCTGATTGAGAAACTGGAACTCGTAGACCGTGAAAGCGGGCTTACCGTCTGGACTGAAACCGTCAACAAAGCATCTTCCGGTGACATGAAGGACTTCTCCTTTGAACTGGACTTCACCACATACTTTACGGCTGCCGGTACTCGGAAATTCAAGCTGATAGCCACTGACGAAAGCGGCAACACCGGTTCCAAGAATGTCAATGTAACAGCTGTTGATATTACCTGTACCTGTGTGCAGGTGCTCAACTATACCCCTGAAACTCTGCTTACTCCGACAACTGAAAGTTTCAGCCTTCCACTCTATAAGTTCGGAAACAACACCTCTGATAAAGGTATCAGTGCCCAGGTTGACATCAAGATTAATGGTGAATGGCAATCCCTGTCTACCACCGTTGTAAATGACAACTACTCGCACTCCGTTGTAATCCGCCCTGCTTCCCTCGGCCTAGAACACGGTACCTATCCCTTGCGCATCCAAGGAACGGATGTCGCATCCGGAGTGAAAGGAAATGTCATCTACACGGCTGTCATGGTAATTGACCCGAATAGTTCCACACCTCTTGTCGCCTTGAGATACGATGATAAAAACGGTGGAGTAGTCCGACTGTACGAAACCGTAGAACTTGATGTTGCCTGTTATGACCCGTTGGAAATGACTTCACCCGTCAGCGTGAAAGCCAATAACGTGCAGGTAACACAAATTGCTGCCAGTCGTAACAAAACCTATCAGGTCAAACAACAACTGCAGGGCTACAAGGCTGACGGCACCGATACGGTCAACTATACTGCCGTATGCAAGGACGTGACTAGCGAACCTGTCCGGGTGACAGTTAGCGGTTCCGCCATTGACGCCGCCATAAAAGAAGGCGCCATCTATAACTTTGACTTCTCATCCCGTACCAATCAGGAAACTGACCATAGCATTGTCAGCGGTAATTATGAAATGAAAGTGGACGGTGCCAACTGGACTACCAACGGTTTTGGCACATTCTTGGGTGAGAACTGCCTTCGCGTAGCCGAGAATGTGGGCGTGTCATTAAACCATGCCCCGTTTGCCGGCTCGTCCATCGAATCCAACGGTGCCGCCATCCAGTTCGCTTTCGCTTCCAAGAACGTGACCGATGATGATGCCCTGCTCCTTAGCTGCTATGATGAAACGTCCGGTGCCGGCTTCTATGTCACCGGCCGGGTGGTCGGCATCTTCTGTAACAATGGCGTTTCCCGTCGTGAAGAACGCGCCTATCGACAGGGTGAAAAGATAACCGTAGCCGTGGTTGTTGAACCTGCAAGCAACTACGTTGAACGTGACGGCACACGGTATTCCATGATGAAACTCTTCCTCAACGGTGAGGAAGTCGCCTGTCTTGGTTATGTTCCGGGCGGCGGCTCCCTGATTCAAACCAAGTATATAACGATGGACGGCAAACTGGGTGATTTGTATCTTTATTACATGATGGCCTGGAACTCCTATATGGAATGGGCACAGGCGTTCAAGAACTACCTTGTCCGTCTGACCGATACAGAGGTAATGGTGAAGGAATACGCCTTTGAGGACATCCTTAAAAGCCAGACAGCCGAGGGTAGTACCCAAAGCCGCCCGTCGGCTGCCGAAATCTATTCACGCGGTATGCCTTACATTGTCGAATGCCCCTATGAAGGCTCCGATATAGAAGCACTGGACGGCACCACTTCCACCAGTACGAAGATATACATCACGCTCTATTACTTTGACCCCGAACGCCCGTGGCGTAACTTCAAGGCCGTGAGTGTCCAAACCCGCAACCAGGGAACCACCTCTGCCAAACGCCCGGTAAAGAATAAACGCTACTACCTCGCCAAGAGCAAAGGCAAAAACAAGGATACCCGAATCATCCTGCTTAATCCGGACGATACAACGGAAGAAGGGCGCCGGGCAATCGCTCTTGCCGCCATCAACAAAGTGCAGGTCGGTGATAATACAATCCCGGTCGATGTCATTACCGTAAAAGTCGATTACTCCGATTCCGGCAATGCGAACGACTGCGGCGCCTGTGAAATGATGAACGTTAC
>OGKS01000875.1_pt1 | contig 15796 bp, 15 predicted proteins | sample 1572491 | NCBI WGS metagenome assembly OGKS01 (sample SAMEA2582153, study PRJEB24529) | metagenome | biome: Human gut stool | place: China | collected 2011
TTAGCATCAAATTCAATTGCTATTCTATCACAGGGTTTTCTAAAACTCAACCCCTTTTTTTCTTTGTCCGGTCACGCTTGAGCCATTTCCGGAAGCTTTCATTGAAGATCACGTTCACTTCTGCACTCATCATCATAATATACATACAAAAATACAGCCAGAGCATAATCAGTGCGATCGTTGTCAGACTTCCATACATGGAAAAGCCATTGAAATAATCCACATAAATGGACAGTGCAAACGAGAACACATACCAAGCCACTGCGCAGATCGCAGCCCCCGGGATCTGGCTTTTAAACGTCAGTTTTTTGTTTGGCAGCATAGTAAAAATAATATCAAAAAATACAAATAAAATACCAAAAAGCACAAAGCCACGAAATTTCACGATCAGATCCGTGATACTCTGCAGCAATGGAATATACTCTACTGCAAGGTCATGCAGCGTATTTCCGAATACCAATACTACAAGTGTAAATACAACTGCAAACAAAAACACGATCGTATAGACGATTGCCCAGAGTCTTAGCACAAACCAGTTGCGGTTTTCCTCAAGGTCATTGACCGAATTCAGTCCATCGGTCATATACTGGATTCCCTTGGCAGCAGACCAGATTGCCACGATCGCCGTTATGGAGATGATTCCAACTGAACGGTTATATACTTCATCTGTAATTGAGATCAGAAATGCTGAAACGTAATCCGGCAATGCCGTCTGATACAATTTTAACAAAGTCCCCTCTGTGATCGGTGTGTATTGAAGAAGGGAAGAAAACACCATCAAAAATGGGATTGTCGATAATATAATAAAAAATGCCGACTGGGCAGAATATGCATTAATCTTATCCCGCTTACATTTATCAAAAAAAGATTTTCCGTTTCCGATAATCTTCCAGATCAATTTTCTTTCCTCCATTGTTACTGTAGTTTATAATAAGTAAATTTGTGTTTGCTCCGCACTTCATCTTCCTGATACGCAGATCATTTTTCTGCCAGACTGGTGATTGAGATATCTTTATAGAAGAAATTCAAAATATCTTTATAAGTCATCCCGGTTTTCGCCAGACCATTGGCACCATTCTGGCTCATGCCAAGTCCGTGACCATAACCTCCGCCATACAGAGTGTAAACATTATCTGCCTCTTTTACGAGACTGACCGCTGCACCTGGCAGGATCGTCCCTCCGGTGCTCTCACTTCCGTCCTGATACGTGATATTTGTCACACCAAGTCCTATGACTTTACGGATATTATACTCGGAAAAAACTTTTACCATTCCATGTTCATAGGAAAGCCGTAATGTCAGGATGGAACCCGATGTACTCCGTTTCTCCACTTCAATGCCTTCGAGCATTCCAAAATCTGCCATGGAATCCGTCTCGTTTTTACCATCAGATTCATAATATATCACGTTCCTCGGAGAAATGGAATGTCTGTTTTCCAAAATCTGCCGGATTTCGTCTTCTTTTCCATGGAAGTCAGCCTGTGCTGTCCATCGATAATACTTGATCTCACTGTCAAATCCTGTATGCGGTGTCCGGATATAATCTGAAAATGTCTTCTCATCTGACAGATCAAGATCCGTCTCCGGTGTGTTCAAACATACTTTTTTCAGGTAACCATAATGATCCATCTCTTCCGGATTCCATACCTCTGCAGTGTCAGTGTACCCCATCGACGTTGAAAAATAATACGCCTCGATCACTTCGTCCGCATAAGTCATCACTTCATGTTTTGTCTCCTCCACCGCCTGTCTGGATGCCTCTCCCGCCTCTGCTTTGTTATAAACCTGATAGGATGTACTGTCGTTGATATGTGCTCCGAAAGCCGCCAGATCTGCCCTCATAAGCTGAATATAGGCATAGCTTCTCGCACAGACTGCCTGCGCCTTCAGCGCCTCTTTTTCATAGGTAGATGGCATCTCACTTGGAACCACTGCGGTAAGATAAGTTTCAAACGGAACACTGTTCACAACGGTGTAGCCCTCCTCGTAACGGCGCACCTCCACACTGCCGGAATATCCGTTTGAGATGGTATTTCCCACTTCATCACACAGAAAAATCTTTCCAGTCTCCGTCACAGGCTGAATGGAAAATGTATCATCACGTTCTGTAAACCATGTACTTACATCAAGCAGCGTTCCCGCCGCATAATCTGACACTGTTTCACCAAACTTAATACTTGCATCCACATCTGCTTTCAGATAAACTGCGGAGCGGAATTTTCCACCATCGTCTGCCAGTAACAGAACCCGGATATTTTCGATTACTGCCGGTGTCCTGATCAAAATCGCACAGACTTCTTCTTCCCCGATCACATAGGATACTTCCATGTTTCCGAGAACCACTTTCGAAATCGAACTCTCCGTGACATCTTCCCCTTCTAAAAGTTCATAAACCGGGATCTTCCCGGTATGGGAGACTCTTCCATAGCCTTCAATCTCTATCGTATTTTCATCATAGGACAATAATTTTCCACCGATCTCCTGTTCTTTTTTTCGCATGATCTGGAGCTTTCCATTTGAAAAAACAAGATCCGCCACGCCTTCTGTCACATCTTTTTCCGATGCATCCATTGTAATCTCATATTCTGCACCACCGTATAAAAAAGTAAGTGTTCCATCTTCGACAGCCTTGACATAAGTATTATATACCTCTGCTTCCTCTTCACTGATTCCCGCAATTCCAACACATTTACCATCCAGCAAATACAATCGGTAATTATCCCATTCTGTGAGAAAATGTTGTCCAAACTTTGATGGATAATCCCCCTCATTTGTGACCAGAATGCATCCGCTGTCCGATTCAATCACATCCATCAGCAACAGATCCTGTGTTGTAACTGTTTTTTCATCATCGAGATAAGCAAGGATTTCTGTATAAACAGCGTTCCACTCCCCGCGGTCTAGCGCAGCGTTCTCACTTTTCTCTGGAAGTTGTATGTAATCCTTTAATCCAAGAAACTCTAAAATTTCGCTGGCAGCCTTTTTTGTCAGATACTCCTGTTTCTGTGACAATATCCGTTCCCAGTCTATCTCCTTATATATAGAAAAAGACAGTTCATCCTGCACCTCTTCCACCGAAACATTGTGTTCTGAATAAACGTCTTTCTGATACCCTTTTTTCGTTCCTGCCAATATCATGCCAAACAATATGAGCAGCAAAAGGACAAGCTGTCCGATTTTTCTTCTCAAATGCACTTTCCCCCTCACGCACTACCTAAAAAGAAGCTGCTTTCTAAGAAAGCAGCTTCTCGCTTTTGTATCTTCTGTTTTATTCTCGTGTGTATCTTCTATCTTCATTGGTACTTTTATGATTCTTTTGTGTCTCAAAAATGCTTTTGTACTTTTGGAATCTTTTGTACCTCACTACGGATCTTCTGTGTCTTGTAAACGCTTTTGTGTCTTCAAAACTTCTTCTGTACTTTATAAATTCTTTCGTACATTCTATTCTTTTGTAATACCCAAAATGCCGTTTCCTACAATTTTGACTCCTAGCCAACGCTAGGTGGGTAACCTCAATCAAGCTTTTGCCTTCCCCCGCCGCCGTAGCGAATTACTGAGGCCTGGCATCCAATTGAAAATGTTGGAATCCCGTTTAAAGTAAATGTAGGTTCAAAATAGTAGGGTGTCGCACATCCCAGGCTGTTTTTTGATAGTCTTATTATACTTTAATGTTCCCTGATTCACAAGCAAAAATTAATTTCGGAACGTAAAAAATACTACCAAAATTACTACTTTTTTCTTGTAGTTTTATCCATTGACAAAATGGCAAAAACATGTTCCACCTAGTAAACTCTGGCTTTTTCTATATCGTCCTTTGTGAATGCACCCGGAAACAATTCCCCAAGCGTATACTCCCGATATTCTCCATTCTTTTTGGAAACAAAAATCCGAAACGTATCCGGCTCGCAGAATTCTGCCATGACCTGTCTGCACACACCACACGGATACAGATAATCGTCTCCATCTCCATTGATTGCAATTGCTGCAAACTCACGCTCTCCCTCATAGACTGCCTTAAAAAATGCTGTACGCTCCGCACAGTTTGTCGGAGAATATCCTGCGTTTTCAATATTACATCCCTGATAAACCTTACCGCTTTTTGTCAGAAGCGCTGCGCCAACCCGGAAATGGGAATATGGAGCATATGCATGCTCCTTTGCTTCCATAGCTGCTTTTATCAATTCTTCTGTTTCCATCCTGTCAAACTCCTGTTTTTCATTTTTATACTGTATTTTCCAACAAACGACATATTATTTACATTCTTTATTTTAATCTAATATCTCCCGAAAGTATAGGAATAATTAAGAAGTTTCATGTTTATATGTAAACTTTTTCTAAAAATTTTTTAAATTTTTTTAAATTTGGAACAATTTTCTTGTATTAATTTTAGTACATATGCTATTATAAGTTAACGTGATAAATTGAAGGAGGGCTTTAAATGACAAAAAATAATCCATTTTGTGAGATAACACCGGAGTTAGAGCATCTGTCTGAGTTAAGTGCCAAATGTTCTGTCATTGATCCGGAATTATATAGCAAATACGACGTAAAACGCGGGCTGCGTGACATAAATGGTAAAGGTGTGCTCGTTGGACTGACCGAGATTTCTGATGTATGTTCGACAAAGATCGTGGACGGAGTATCCCAGCCGGCAGACGGCGAACTCTATTACCGCGGCTATAATGTAAAAGATATTATTGCCGGAATTGACGAGAACAGCCATTTCGGATTTGAGGAATGTACCTATCTTCTTCTGTTTGGCAGTCTTCCAACAAAAGACGAACTAAAAGAATTCACTAACATGCTGAGCAAATACCGCACACTGCCTACCAGTTTTGTACGTGACATCATCATGAAAGCGCCAAGCAGGGATATGATGAACACCCTTGCACGAAGTGTATTGACACTTTACTCCTACGATGACAGGGCGGATGATATTTCTCTTCCAAATGTATTGAGACAATGTCTTCAGTTGATCAGTTTATTCCCATTGCTTTCTGTTTACGGTTATCAGGCATATAAGCATTATCACGATGGTGCCAGCTTATTTATCCATCCTCCAAAAGAAGAATATTCTACTGCAGAAAATATTTTACATATTCTCCGCGCTGACAGTAAATTTTCACCACTGGAAGCCAAATTATTAGATACTGCCCTGATCTTGCATATGGAGCATGGTGGTGGTAACAACTCGACGTTCACCACACATCTGGTATCTTCCTCCGGAACCGATACCTATTCCGCGATTGCAGCCTCTTTAGGTTCCTTAAAAGGGCCAAAACACGGTGGTGCCAATATCAAAGTTGTAAAAATGTTTGATGATATGAAAAAACAGGTGAAAGACTGGTCAAACGAGGATGAGATTGCAGATTATCTGACAAAACTGTTGCATAAAGAAGCATTCGACCACGCTGGTCTAATTTATGGTATGGGACATGCGGTTTACTCACTTTCCGATCCACGAGCTGTTATTTTCCGCTCTTTCGTAGAAAAACTCTCCGAAGAAAAGGGCTATGAAAAAGAATTCAAACTCTATGCAACGGTCGAGCGGCTTGCCCCTGAGATCATTGCAAAAGAACGTAAGATCTACAAGGGTGTCAGTCCAAACGTTGACTTTTACAGCGGCTTCGCCTACAGCATGTTAGGACTCCCGGTAGAACTTTACACACCGATTTTTGCCATTGCACGAATCTCCGGCTGGAGTGCGCACCGTCTTGAGGAAGTGGCACACAGTGGCAAGATCATGCGTCCTGCATACAAGAATGTTGGCGAACGAAAAGCTTATGTTCCTATGGAGGAACGTTAAAATAAGAAAACAGTTGCCACTGGGAACACACCGGATATTACCGGTTCCGGTCTGTTTCCATGACAACTGTTTTTTATGTAACTCATATTATAAATGTAAAAACTTCTCTCTCGCTTTCGCCAATGAATTCTGAAACCAGATGAAAGCTGCAAGAAAAATGATCACTTCCAGGATACTTGCTTTTCCAATCGGCATAATGGTCTCATTTAAGACTCCAAGAACCCCAACGATCAATACCAGCGCACCAAACAACATCTCCCGCCAATACAAAAAATCAATGAATCCTTTTGTATCTTTCACTTTTTTTAACTCTTCCTGTGCCAGCACCATGGAATTAATCCTGCCACTCTTCTTCATATGAAGCGCTGACCCTATCATATAGGCACCAAACAATGCAACCACAGCATCGAATACAAGCATTACATCCATCTTCTTTTACCCTTTCCATTTCTGATCTTACATAATTTTACAAAGATGCACTCATTATAATCTCTCCATCCTTAAGATTCAAGAACAAAATCAATCCATATTTTGCGTTTTTTCGAGAAAAAACAACACGAATTTTGCATATTACAATTGCATGCCCATTTTTTTTAGTGTAAAATAGGTTCTATAAACAAATTAGGAAAAGGGGATTTACTATGAGACTAGACAATGCAAAAATTCTTATTAGTGATGATTCCATACTTGCACGGAAGCAGTTAAAAGATTTTATTTCAAAATATGGTACACCAACTTTTTTCGAGGCATCCAACGGACAGGATGCAATTGATATCTATAAAAAGGAAAAGCCTGATTTATCTTTTCTTGATATCGTTATGCCAGTAAAAGATGGAAATGCAGCAATCCGTGAAATTATTGATTTCGACAAAGACGCAGAGATCATTATCGTTTCTTCTGTCGGAACACAGTCACAGCTACGTTCCGCCATCGAAGCCGGTGCAAAGGATTTTATCCAGAAGCCTTTAAATCCAGAGCAGCTGCACAGCATCCTTACCTCAAGATTTGAAGGGAGATAAAATATGTACGCACAGTTTTTTGGAACATTTTTATTATCTCACAATATAGTGACAAAAGATCAGCTGCTCAGTGCCCTTGGCAAAAAATCCTCCCAGCATATGAAGCTTGGCACTCTCGCCATTATGAAGGGATATATGACTGCAAATGAAGTAGATAATGTCATCATTTCACAGACGCATAACGATTGTCGGTTTGGCGATCTGGCTGTCCGCGAGGGATATCTGACGCAGGAACAGGTCGATGAGCTTGTCAAGACACAGTATCCTGATTTTCTGTTATTAGGACAGACACTTGTAGATGAAGGTTATATTACCAATACGCAGCTGGAAACACTGATTGCGGATTATGAATCCGAAAATGAATTAACGGATTTAGATTACAGCAACGAAAAACAGGATGATCTTGACCGGATCCTTGCAAATTTCTTCCATTCAACCGATGTGGCTGCAGACGAATACAATGCTTCCTATATGCGATTGCTGTTCAATGATCTGACGCGTTTTATCGGGGATGATTTCACTCCGCTGTGTTTTAACCCATGCAAAGAGTATCCTGTAAATTACTGTGTTTCGCAGACGATCCATGGCGATTTATCCGCTAAAGTTTATCTGGATATGCCTGAGACAACCTGTATCAGCTTTGCATCCAGATACGTAAATGAGGAATTTACAGAGTTTGATGAATACGTTCAGGCTTCTCTGGAAGATTTCTTAAATCTTCATAACGGATTATATAATGTGAATATTTCAAATACACTCGGAAAAGAATTAACATTAGAGGCTCCTGAAGTTGTTTCTGACGAATTGATTGACTTATCCGATTCATCTTATTTGCTTCAGATCATGTATCCATTTGGAATCGTTAATTTCATTTTTGAATTAAAGAAATGATAATGATATTTATAAACAGAAAATTAATTTTCGAGTCACAAAAATAAGGTTGCTGATTTCATCAGACAACCTTATTTTTTGCTGTTATCATTTTTACAAGATATAAATGCTAAAAATCTACACGATTATTTCACGTTCAAAAATTCTTTTACAACCTTTGGCATCTCATCTACTTCACATACGGTCTTATGTCTTACCTCTGCGGTACGGATCTCCTCAATGGCATTCGGAACCTTTACATTGCCAATTTTGCTCAACTCATCGACAAGTTCGAAATCTGTCATCGCATCATACTTCTTATCAATCGCATCCATCACGCTTCTTGTAAACTTGAACGGACTTGCAGTAGATGCAATCACGGTCTTGGTGTCCGTATCCTTTGTATCTTCTAAATACTTATGATATACACCTGTCGCAACTGCTGTATGAGTATCAATAATATAACCTGTCTTTTCGTATAAGTTCCGGATCTCTTCTGCTGTTTCTTCCTCACTTGTATAATTACCATAGAAATCTGCAAGCTGTTCTTTCATTGCAGGCGTGATCTCGTACTTTCCGCTTGTGTTTAATGCTTTCATGAAATCTGCATTCTTCGCAGCGTCATTTCCGGCAATACGGTAAATCAGACGCTCTAAGTTGCTGGAGATCAGAATATCCATGGACGGAGAGCTTGTCAGCATAAATTCCCTGTTCTTATCATAAGTTCCGGTTGTAAAAAAGTCGTAAAGAACCTTATTCTCATTGGATGCACAGATCAGTTTCGCAATCGGGATTCCCATATTCTTCGCATAAAAAGCTGCCAGAATATTACCAAAATTACCGGTTGGAACTACGACATTGATCTTCTCATCTTTTCCAATAACACCATTTGCATATAATTTTGCATATGCATATACATAATAGACAATCTGTGGCACCAGACGTCCAATATTGATGGAATTCGCTGAAGAGAACTGATAACCTGCAGCTGCTAATTCCGCTGCCATCTCTTTATCACCAAAAATCTTCTTCACACCGGTCTGTGCCTGGTCAAAGTTGCCATGGATACCTACAACAAATGTATTATCGCCCTTCTGTGTCACCATCTGTTTTTCCTGGATCGGGCTGACTCCGTTCTTTGGATAAAATACAATGATCTTCGTTCCTTTTACATCTGCAAATCCGGCTAATGCTGCCTTTCCGGTATCCCCGGAAGTAGCAGTCAGGATCACGATATCATTTTTCACCTGATTCTTTCTTGCGGATGTGATCATTAAATGTGGCAGGATGGATAATGCCATATCTTTAAAAGCAATCGTTGAGCCATGGAACAGTTCCAGATAATAAGCTCCGTCTGCCTGTACCAATGGTGCGATCTCTTCTGTATCAAACTTGCTGTCATAAGCTGCATTGATACAATTCTTTAATTCTTCTTCCGTGAAGTCTGTCAAAAACTTCTTCATAACTTCATAAGCCGTTTCCTGATAAGTCATTCCTGCAAGTTCATCTACCGTCTTATCCAATGTCGGAAGCTGTTCCGGAACAAATAATCCTCCGTCCTCTGCAAGTCCTTTTAAAATAGCCTGTGAAGCTGTCACTTTTTCATTTGCATTTCTGGTGCTTGTGTACATCAATTCCATTTTCACAATCCTCTTATCCTTTTTCTCTCTTTCGCTCATTATAGATAAAACGTTCTCACATGTCAATGCATTAAAGCATTAAATTGTCCGAAATCCCCTGAAAACGATCTGATTCTGCTTTCAGCTGATCGCTGATCTGCTGGTTTGTCTCCATTTTCTTCTTGACCTTATCCATGTTTTCTACAAGGATATCGGTATTTTCCGCAGCATTTGCGATTCCTTTGGCACTCTCCTCGATCGCCGTGGAAATATCCTCTACTGACTGTTTCATCACAAGGACAACCTCTTTCAGACTGTTTGCGCGTTCCTCGAAGTGATCCATGGTACTATTGACATAAGTTGCATCAGTCCGGTACTGCTCGCCTGTTTTTACGAAGCTGTCATAATCCGGCATGATTGTCTCATCAATATAGGTAACCAGCTGGTTTGCGCTGTCAGAAAGCTTTTCTACCGCATCGGTGACCTGTGCGTTGATACTCTGGATGTTATTCGCTGTCTCTCTTGTGGAATCTGCAAGTTTCCGGATCTCATCTGCCACAACTGCAAATCCTTTTCCTGCCTCTCCCGCTCTTGCCGCCTCAATAGAAGCATTTAACGCAAGAAGGTTTGTCTGGCTGGATACACTTAAAATCTCTTCTGTCAGCTCATTGACATGTTTGACACTGGTACTCTCCTCGATTGCTGACTTCAGCGACTCGATGATGCCGGCAATCATCCGGCTTGTATTTTCCTGATTGTTTACTGCCTTCTGTTTTAACTCTTCGGCACGCTCCTGCATAGTGGATGCATAATCATTCATTGCCTTCGAATCATCCGCAATGCTGATCACTTCATCATTTACATTTGAAATATTATCGGTCACGGTTGCAGCGGAAGAAGAAACCTCCTCCATTGTTGCAGAAAGTTCTTCCATAACAGCAGATACATCATAGGCATTCGTATTGGCTGTCTCCACACTCCTTCCGACATTCTGGACGACATCCCCTATTGCATTGGAGTTTGTTGCGATTTTTCCGAGAACTTTCTGTAAAGTGTCAAGGAACACATTCATACCGGATGCAAGTTCTGCGATCTCATCATTTCCCTTTACGGTCAATCGCTTTGTCAGGTCTGCATGACCGGACTGCATATCTTTGACGATCACTTTCAGTTCCCTGGACGTTTTCCTGATCGGACGAACTACTTTAAATATTGTTATATACAACGATGCAGTCAGGCTCACAGCGATCAATCCAATAACGATCAGATTTGCATAATTTCCACTGCCGTATACCGTACTCTGGTTTGCAATCACACGCTCTACATCTGCATTGTAAAATTCAATATAAGAAGCAAGTTCATCACTCAATTTATTTGCCGCTTTAAAAAGTTCAAGATTACAGTATTCCTGTGCCTGTGTCTTATTACCGTTCTCAATACTGTCCGTTACCTTCTGGTATGCATCCGTAAAGCCCTGATAATAAGCGGTGATATTCTTCACCCTGCTCTTCTCATCCTCTGTCACTGCCATCTGATCTAACTGTTCCAGCAGACTATTGATCTCTTCCTTGGTTGCTGCGCTCTGTTCGAGCATACTGGCACGGTCATTTGTCGACTTTGTCACACACATGCTGTAAGCAAGGATCTCCATTTCCTTAAATTTGTCCGAGATCTCATTCAACTGTGCTGTTTTGGTCATATAAACACTTGTGATCTCATTGCTCGCCTGATACATGGACTTTAAATTCCGATGTCCGATCACAGAAGATAAAATTGCAATGATCACAAGACAGATAACAGGGATCAAAACTTTCCGGCTCATCCGGCTCTGTAACTTTATGCCTCCTGTTTTTCCACTTTTCTTTTGTTTTCTGTTTGTTCTTTCGCTCATATCTGTTTTCCTCTTTTCAAATTCCAATTGCATTTTTGATTAGAAAATCACTATGTGATATTATACCAAATTTTTACTCATGAAACAATATTTTGCACCATATCAGATCTATATTATTACCATAAAGTTTTCTTGTTCTTTTTGTCCCGTCATGTTAAAATATTACATAGCATCTCACAAGTGTAAAGTAATCATTCTGACGGAGGAAATCATATCATGCAGACCGGAGTTTATTCTGCGAAGAAAAAAGACGGAACCATCTATTACCGTGCGAATATTACATATCAGGCAAAGCACATCAGTCTCGGCAGTTTTTCATCGGAAGATGATGCGCACTCTGCCTATTCAGAAGCCTGCAGCCTTCTGGAAAATGAAACAGCCACGCTTATGAACATCCACGATCAGATCCACTTTCTGTCCTTTGACAAAGCAGTATGCCTTTTAAATTTCCGGGATAATCATCTGTATTTTCATAACCCTATTTATCTGCGCAAAGGCTACTTCAGTTATTTTCTTTCCAATGATATGGAACTGAAATTCGACATTGATGATCTGTTTTATTATGCCGGTCACCGCATCCAGAAACGACAGGGACATTTATTTGTGAGCGACTATGGCATGCAGTACTCCATCTTGTCCCGCTACGGGATCAAACCCTATGCAGTTGCCGGCAGAGACTATCTGTTTTTTAACGGTGATACGCATGATTTCCGTTATTCCAACATTCTGAACATCAACCGTTATCATGGTGTTTACAGCTATGAGAAAAACGGATCCACACATTATAAGGTTTTTATCCATATTAATGGCAATTACAAAATCGGAAGTTATGCCAGCGAAGCCAGCGCTGCCGTTGCCTATAATAAAGCTGCCGATCTTGCAAAAACATTCGGTGTGACAAAGCAGTTCCCGGAGAACTATGTAGACACGCTGAATCCAAGAGAATATGCCGAACTCTACACTCACGTAAAAATCTCAAAAAAATATATCGATTATCTGAAAACATTCGCTTAACCGCAATGCCTGAAATATCTTTACAGCCACCTCGCAACATACAAAAAGACCGTCACACAAACCTGATCGTTTATGCAACAGTCCTCCTGCTTCTGATTGTATTTTGAAATTATTTCTGATTGATATAGTTGACCAGACCTTCGCAGTCGATAATCTTCTGCATGAATGGCGGGAATGCCTGCCCCTGATAAGAAGTTCCTTTTGTCTTGTCGGTGATGACACCTGTATCAAAGTTCACTTCCACCTCATCGCCTGCTTCAATCTCTTTTGCCGCATCCGAATGCTTCTCCTCCGATATATACTGCATCTGCCCCGAACATTACCGCAGTCTTCAATACTTCCAGGCTGCTGGCCGGGATCAAAAGTTCCGGTTTTTTATAATTCATATTCCTTCTTCTCCTACTATTTTTTTGTACTCAACGTCACGCCATCCCCCACGGGCAGAATCACTGTCTCCAGTTCGGGATGATGTTTTAATTCGTATAAATATTCCCGCATTCTCGCATGGATCGTACGGTTGCGCCTGGTGACCGCAAATCGGGATTCTATGATATCTCCGTCCTGCAATACATTATCCGAGATCAGTAGACCGCCCGGAGACAGAAGTCTCAGAATATCCGGCAGGAAATTGATATATTGCCCCTTGGCCGCATCCATGAAGATCACATCGTAAGTACCGTCCAATTCTTTCAGTATCTCTGTGGCATCGCCTTCCAAAAGAGTGATTTTGTCTTCTCTTCCATATTTATCAAAATTTTCTCTGGCTATGGGGATTCGTTTTTCATATTTTTCTATGGTTGTGATATGGCAATCCGTCGGCGCATATTCACTCATAAGTAACGCAGAAAAGCCGATAGCAGTCCCGACTTCCAGGATGCTCTTCGGCTTTGTGTATGTCAGTAAAAATTTTAACAGGCTTTGCATAGATCTGCGTATGATCGGAACCTGCGTGTCCAGCGCATATTTTTCAATTTCATTCAGCCATGCGGGATTCCCGCTGTCCAGAGAATCGATAAATGCGGACATTCTCTCGTCTATGATCATAATACTCCCCGTTTCTATTGTCCGTTTTTATTGTGCAACGGTTTCCAGCGGTTGTGTCTCGCCGGTCAGTGCGCTGCCGTTATCTATGGTCTCAACGGATTCTTCTTCCGTACTTTCCGTCTGTCCAGCCATGACTTCCATCATTTCCTCTGCGGTCATAGCAGTACTCAGTTCATAAGTTCCGGGTTGCCAGTCCTTCTTATACTCAGATAACAGATACTGTAATGCGAACAGTCTGCCGTCACGTGTCAGGCCCTTTTCCTGCATCATTGTGCCGATCTCCGTTGCGGACATGTCCGAGGTCAGGGTTACTGTGATCTTACGTCCCTCTCCGGCAGAAACCGCCGGTTCTGTGAAAATACGATAACCGTAGTCATAGCAGGTGGAAGCTCCTGTGTAGACCAGATATACTACAACCACCACAAATACTACTTTTAAGATCGTGCCCAATACGGCACCCGCCAAATTTGCTGTCTTCATATCTTATGCCCTTTCTTACTCGAACTTCATCTGATCGGTGACATAGAGTCCGATCTCCTGCATCATACGGCAGAAAGCCAGTTCCGCAGCAAGAAAATCAGACACCAGCGGATTCTCGCGAAATGCTTCATTCTCTCTGGTGAACTGATCGATCTTGTCGAAATTGGTATCTTTGCTGGTCTGCAATTCAAAGTTTCTTGTCCGGAAGTCATCGATCTGCTTTTTTAATTCCGGCTGCTCCTTTATACGACCCAGTTGTCTGCGATACTCCATGTACGCATCCGTATTGCGGATCGCCTGTACCATCTGTTCTACGGCCTGATTCACATTTTCGTCCGATGTAATCTTCATCTGCTTATGACCTTTCCGGCTATCATTAACCTGCTACACTTCCATGATGATGGGAAGGATCATGGGACGTCTCTTGGTCTTCTTCCACACATAATCACTGAGAACATCCTTGGTGGTGGTCTTCAGCTTGCCCCAATCCGTAATTCCCTTATCCAGGCATGCCTGCAGTGCATCATCCACAGTGCGGCGTGCTTCCTCGATCAGTTCATCGGATTCCTTCACATATACAAAACCTCTGGATACGATATCCGGACCGGCTACCAGCTCACCACTGGCCCTATCCAGACTCATAACCACGATCATAATACCATCTTCTGCCAGGTGCTGTCTATCTCTGAGGACCACATTTCCTACATCACCGACACCCAGTCCGTCTACCAGGATCGCACCGACGGGTACCCTTCCGGCAACTTTCGCCTGTTCCTCGCTGACTTCCAGTACATCTCCGGAAGAGAGGATGAAAATATTGTCCTTGCTGATACCAAGGCTCTCTGCGATCTTTGCCTGTGCTTTCAGGTGTTTATATTCACCATGCACGGGCACCGCATACTTCGGATGGATCAGCGTGTAGATCAGCTTGATCTCTTCCTGACAGGCGTGTCCGGATACATGGGCATCCTGAAAAATAACATCTGCGCCCTTGCGAAGCAATTCATTGATGATCTTGGTAACCGACTTCTCATTTCCCGGGATCGGGTTGGAGGAGAAAATAACCGTATCTCCCGCGCCGATGGTGATCTTGCGGTGCATGTTGTTGGCCATACGGGACAGGGCTGCCATACTCTCGCCCTGGCTTCCGGTGGTGATGATCACCTGCTGTTCATCGGGATAATTTTTCATCTGATCCAGATCCACCAGAGTGTTTTCGGGAATATTAATGCACTCCAGCTTGATGGCGGTATCCAGAATATTCACCATACTGCGGCCTTCCACAGCTACTTTACGGCCAAATTTATAGGCTGTGTTGATGATCTGCTGTACACGATCCACATTGGATGCGAAAGTCGCCACAAAAATTCTGGTATTTTTATGTTCTTCAAATAAGGTATCAAACGTCTTACCTACGGTCTTCTCGGAAGGGGTAAACCCGGGACGCTCGGCATTGGTGGAATCGCACATCAGTGCCAGTACACCCTTTTTACCGATCTCGGCAAAACGCTGTAAATCAATGGCATCTCCATAGACCGGAGTATAGTCTACCTTGAAGTCTCCGGTGTGTACCACGATACCGGCAGGGGAATAAATTGCCAGTGCTGCAGCATCTACGATGCTGTGATTCGTCTTGATGAATTCCACACGGAAATCACCCAGATTGATGGACTGACCGAACTTCACCACTTTGCGTTTGGTCTTCTTCATGAGGTTATGCTCTGTCAGCTTGTTCTCAATGATCCCCATGGTCAGGCGGGTTGCGTAGATGGGCACATTGATATCACGCAGCACATAGGGCAGTGCTCCGATATGATCCTCATGTCCATGAGTGATGACAAATCCCTTTACCTTATCGATATTATCCTTCAGATATGTTACATCGGGAATGACCAGATCGATTCCCAGCATATCATCCGCAGGGAAAGACAGTCCGCAGTCCACCACAATAATACTGTCCTCGTACTGGAAGGCAGTAATGTTCATACCGATCTGCTCCAGACCTCCCAAAGGAATGATCTTCAGGCCTGAAGATCATTCCTTTGGGAGGTCT
>OGKS01000878.1_pt1 | contig 15786 bp, 20 predicted proteins | sample 1572491 | NCBI WGS metagenome assembly OGKS01 (sample SAMEA2582153, study PRJEB24529) | metagenome | biome: Human gut stool | place: China | collected 2011
CGAAGGAAATGAGAAATCATAAAAAAGGCTAGACAGGAATCTGGATACCCGATATATCCGAGATAGTGTGAAGAAACAGAATGTTGAACTTTTAAAGACTGGCAATATGATTAAGTATGCATTGATGGACTATGTTCCGCAGAAATATCTTCGTAAAGCGAAGTTTGAAACCTTGATGAATGATTCCTTCATTTGGAATTTCAAGGATGGTAAGGCTTGGGCGGTCAAGAAGGCTGCAAAGATGGTGGCAGAGGCTATATCTACATATAATATGGAAAATGTAGTGTTTATGTGCGTTCCTGCTGCTTGTCAGCGTACTTATGTTCGTAGATGCCAAAAGTTTTCAGAAATGGTTTGCGAAAGAACAGGTGCTACCGACGGATTTCCATTTATAAATGTTATTGGTCGCAGGGCAAAACTACATAATTCTCGCCAACATGTTGTGGCTGTGGCGGAAGAAATAGAGCAAGTCTATATTGATGAAAATGCCGTTAAAGGAAAAGTCATCATTTTGTTTGATGATGTCATAACCACCGGCAAAACTTGTGACACCTTTAAAGAAAGGTTGGAAAGCCTAGGAGCAACTGTCAAACTGGCTGTCTTCTTGGGCAAAACTAAGAATTATAAAAAGCGTTTTTTGTCATAAATATATGTGAAGTTTAACAGATAGGTTTCCTTTGCGAAAAGGGAACCTATTTCTTTTTTTGTGGCTCTCGGGCTGCTCCCTCTTCGGTCGCAGCCAACAGGCGAACCGTTCAGCTTCACCTGTTAAGAGGTATCTCCGATGGGTGCTTTATGGCGTTCCTCATAGAGGCTAAGTTTATACCCTTATGCCATATATAGCATATATAGCACTTTTCTTATACCTAACGTTTCATTAGACCCTTCCGGAGCTTCCCCCTTTTTCCAGTGTCGATGTTCAAGGACTCGATACCGGAAAAGGGGAACTGCGGAACCACCTCTCCAGGGCGTTGCACTACCCTGCAGAAGTGGCGGTGGGAGAGAGGTAGGCGAATGCTCGCCTGGATTATATACAGCATCCTTCTTTCTACGTACTGATGATACCGGGGCTGGGATGTCTCCAGATTCTTATGGTAGTATATATTATATGTAGGTACCGCTTCCTTCTTCTCTTCCTTCCTGTATTTCTTGTTATGGTTATGTCGGCGATTGATGGCTGATGTAGGCTTCTGTTCTCGCAACTTGTCGGTTATCCTATCCTGACTTCTCTATCTGAATGGTCTTTCCTTTCCATCTTTCTCAATAGGCTGGTCTCGATATCATTCTTTCTGACTCTTCTCGTTATATATCAAGGTTATGGAGCCTATTCCTCACCTTCCTGTTCCTGTGTGATGGTTTTATGGATGATCAGCCGTATCAGGCCGGGCTTTTCGATTTCCTCTCTTGGTTAGCGTCCATGGAGTGATTACCTACCTTATAATATTGTCTTTCCTTGCGTTCTCGTTATTTTTCTGTTATGTCAACACTCATTTTACTTTGCAAATTTAGCGCAAGCGGTGATGGCAAGGGCACGATTCCATCATTGACTCGATATTTTTTCAAACTTTTTGGGGTGCAGTTGCTCCTTGATCCAAAAAGTTTGAAAAAATATCGGTCATCCCTTGGCCGCTACTCACCTTCTCCTTGCCAGCTGTTTTTAGCACGTAAAATAAGTATTAACATTTAAAAAATTAAAGTTATGAACGCAAATAACAGTTTTTCATTGGTAGGTAATCTCTGCAAGGACGCAGATGTTGTTAACTTCGAAAAGGCCGACTTGGTACGCTTCGGTATCTTCATTAACGCACAGAAGAAGGAAGGTGAGGAGAAGACTCCTTCAGCAATCTTCAACGTCGAGAAGATCATCAGAAAGAACGATGACGAGACCAAGGAACTCCTTAAGAAAGGAAAGACCGTCCAGGTAGCGGGCTTCATCAAGGCAGAGCCTTACACCGACAAGCAGGGAAACCAGAAGGTCGCTATCAAGTTCATCGCAACGACCATCGCAAAGTATGAATACAAGAAGAAGGAGGAGAAGGAGGCGTAACCCTCCTTACCCTTTTCTACCATAGGAACCGGGACTGTAGCAGCCCCGGATTTCTTTTGTTCCGTATAGGATGCTGGGGTTAGAAATTATACCTATTGACGTATGCCACGATAGAAGTATGTATCTATATACCTATATACTTATGCTATTGCATATCTATGTTGTTATATACGTATTGATTTATGGTTATATGGACTTATTCACTTATGGGGGTATAGGTATGTCGGTATATAGCTATTGGGTGATATAAGTATATACCTATATGGCTATGACTATATATACGTATATAGCTATGCAATTATATAACTACGTTACTCTATAGATATGCCAGGGCATAGTTATTATTATACCTAAAGGTTATCCTCATTTCTTCTTCGACCTCGTTTTTTTATGGACTGCGTTTCTATGTAAGTCCCTCTTACTTTTTACTTTGCAAAGTTATGGCGGCGCAGACAGATACCAAGGACCGGGCAGAGCCGCTATTTGACACAAACTTTTCCGGAAGCCTTCCACAAATCACAGATTTGGGCTTTCCAGAAAACTTTCTGCCAAATTCCTTGGCTTACTGTCCTCAATACACCGCCATCCCATATTGCACGTAAAAAGGCTCAGAGGAACTCGCTTAGACCGATGTATCTCTAAAAAAAATCTCGGATCGAAGGAAATGAGAAATCATAAAAAAGGCTAGACAGGAATCTGGTTACCCGATATGTCCGAGAATGAGTGAATTAACAGAATGTTGAACTTTTAAATACATATAGATTATGGAACAGAATGATTATAGAGGCTTTTGTATGGAGGAGCAACCTCAATACAAAGCTTACAATAATGGCTACGAGAACTTGACTGTAGTAGAGTTGATTTCTTTGATATTGGGTACCGGTACACAGAAGAACGTGGAACAGGCTAGACAGATTTATAACATAATGGAGCAAAGTCTTCACAAGCTTGGCAGAAGCAGAAAAGAAGAAATAACAGTTGTGCAGGGGGTAGGAGATAGTAAGGCTAACGCTCTTTATGCTGCAATTGAATTGGGAAAACGTTATCAGTTGGAACGTTGTGGTACAAATCCGGATTTGGGCAGTAGTATTAGTATATATAACTATCTTCACCCAAAGATAGGGAATTTAGACCATGAGGAAGTTCATCTTTTATTGATGAATCAGTCTTTTAATCTTATCAAAGACATTACAATTAGTGTTGGCGGTATTAGTGAAGCTGCTGTTGATGTTCGGATTATCATAAAGGAAGCGGTATTGAATAATGCTACAATAATAGCAGTGGCTCATAATCATCCTTCTAATAGTTGCCATCCAAGCAAAGCTGATGATATGTTGACTTTTAATATAAAAAAGGCATGTGAACTCATGAGATTGTTCTTTATGGATCATGTTGTTATTTGTGATGGAAACTATTATTCGTATCACGATAAAGGTCGGTTGTAATAATTATCCCAATTAATTTATATAGTTATGGCTAAAATGAAAAAATTAAATATTGAGGATGGGCAGAGATTGAATATCTCTCGCCTTCCTAATTTCCATAAAAGTGGAAGTGTAAAGGAAATGAAGAAACTCTATTATGGTGAAAATGCTCTGTTGGTTAAGTGTGGAGATTTTATATATAATTGCACAACAGAACCAGCTATTTATAAACAAACAAAATGATTAGGTTATGATTATAATATATATTGCATTGTTGTGCCTGGGGCTGGTAATGGCGGTTTGGGGTGGCTATTGTGTCATTAAACAAAACAAATATCACTTCTATGGGGCTATAGTGGGTGTATATGGAAGTGCAATTATAGGCATCGTTCTAGCTTTATTGCTAGCTGTTTACAACAACTAGAAAGTTGTTGTAAAGTAAAAAGTGAAGAGAATTAGTACATATAACAGAAATAACTGCTTAAATTGTTTGGTGGGTATTTCGTTTTTTTGTATCTTTGCAGAAAATAATATGCAATTATCGAGAATGTTATGAAAGAAATAAACGATAGAAAATTGCCTGTAGGTATCCAGTCTTTTGAGGAAATCAGAAAGGATGGATATCTTTATGTTGACAAGACAGATATCATCTGGCATCTTGCCAATAGGGGAAAAAAGTATAATTACCTGAGCCGACCACGTCGCTTTGGCAAATCCGTTCTTGTCGATACGCTCGAAGCATACTTCCTTGGGAAGAAGGAACTCTTTGAGGGATTAAAGATTATGTCGCTGGAAACGGAATGGGTGAAGCGTCCTGTAATCAGACTTGACATGAGTCAGGCAGGAGCAGAACCCGAAAGTCTGAAAGGTTATCTGAACTACACCTTTCAAGAATACGAATCATTATATGGGATTGAAGCCAGGAATAACTTCCCATTAGCTACTCGTCTGATAGAAATTATAAAGACGGCTTACAATAAGACTGGGCAGCAGGTGGTTATTCTCATTGATGAATACGACTCTCCATTGCAGCATTCATGGAAGACTCCGCAACATAAAGCATGTAGGGATATCTACAGAGAAGTATTTTCTGTATTGAAAGCCCAGGATAAATACGAGAAGTTTGTTTTCATCACAGGTATAACCAAGTTTACGCAAATTTCTCTATTCTCTGTTCTCAATAATTTGAGCAACATCAGTTTCAATCCAGAGTATGCTGCTCTCTGCGGTATCACGAAAGAAGAACTTCTCCGTGATTTCACCCCGGAAGTCAAAAAATTGGCAGCAAAGAATGGGTGGACTTTCGAAGAAGCCGTTGCACAGTTAACGACTTTCTATGATGGTTATCATTTCAGTCATGAAAATATGGTTGATATATTCAATCCATTTAGTCTTATCAATGCCCTTTCTGATTCCAGTCTTAAGAATTACTGGGCTTCATCGGGAGCAACCACACTGCTTCCTAAGTTTGTGGATGATATAGAAATAAGATTGAAGGATTTCGAAAAATGTCCGATGGATAGTGATACCCTGGAGACTTCTGACGTGACAGGTGGTGGAGCAGAATTGTTCCTCTATCAGTCTGGTTACCTCACGATAAAAGGGTATGTAGCAGGTATTTATTTACTAGGCATTCCTAACAATGAAGTTCGCAAGGCTCTGTATAAGATCGTGTTACCAGCCTTGACGCTGAAGTCAAATGCCCAAGTGATATCTACTCAGAATATGTTGCTGTATTCCCTGAAAATGGGCGATTTATCAGAAGCTATGAAATGTTTGAAAGCTCTTATTGCGGATGTGCCATACAGCAACAAGAAGCTTGCAAGTATGGATATGGAAGAACGTTACCGTCTGATTCTAAGCACCATCTTCAATGCCATCGGCTGCAGGGTGGAAGTGGAAAAGATGATAGCTACTGGTAGAATAGATATGGTGGTGGAAACATCGACCTTTATCTATGTATTGGAATTAAAGTTAAGCAACAATGGTGGTGTTGATGCGGCAGCAGAGCAAATTAAGGCTAAGCAATATGCCGAACCATTCAAAGCTGACAAGCGCAAGATAATAGCCCTTGCTGTAGAATTGGATGATTTAGGTAAAGGATTAGTTGATTGGAAGGAAGTATAGTTAAATATTGTAAAATAGGTTATTTTGTGAATGTTTCTTCATAACTTTGCAGCTGAATATAATGAATTAAAGAGTAAAGTAATCGTATAAATTAGAAAAAGCGATTTGAAAGGCTTCCTTTGCGAAAAGGAAGCCTTTCTGTTTTTTTCTTTACTCTTCCTTTAGTTGAATGTTTCAATATGTTTAAGTATCTTTCTTATTATTAATGATATATATAGGTTTGTGTTGAACAAATATAGTATTGCTGTTTTTGTTTGTGCAGTATTTTATACCATTGCGAAATTAACCTTTTGTTTTCCTTATGTGTACTTTTTATCCACTTTTCATTTGCTTTTGCGGGGCTTTTACATATTTTGTTTATGTATATAGAAATATAACCACTTATTTATTAAAGTATAAGCATGTGTGTAGTTAAATATTGTAAAAGTGTAGTTTTACTGGAGTTTTTTATATACTTTTGCAGCAGTTTTTAAAACTTAATATATGAAAAGTAATATGGTAATAATGGGAGGACTTATGCTAGGTCTAGTCATTTTGTCCTCATGTAATTCCCGACCGGACTTCAAAACTCCAGTCGAGGCTATTGAAGGGTGCAGACATCAACTAGAAGTGCTAAAAGGTAAGCAGCAGGTAAGCATCGAAGAACTTACTGACTTGACTTCTGGTTGGATGGAAATTCAAGATTCGGCTTATAGTGTTTTTGCTAGGGATTCAAGCTTGACGCTAAAGAGTCCGATTGCTTTATCGTATTTTATGACCTCTGATTCCATAAAAAAAGAAATAACACGTTTGGCATTGGATGGTCAGCGTAGCTTGTCTGATGTTATGTACATCAAACTTAATGCTGTAAGAAATAGAGAAAAGATACAAGCAACGGATACCTACAAGGAAGCAGAAAGCTTCTTCAAGGATTTGGATAATAATGGAACATACCCAAGCCTTGATGAAGCCTTACCGAAGTATTTCAAAATACTTAAGCTTGCTGGTAATATTAGAAACGAAAAACAGCTGCTTTCCTTTATCGCAGAGGAAGATAAATGCTTTAGGTCTATAATGGCTAACTTGTGTTATATTCCTACGCCAAAATTACAGCAGCTTACAGAAATGACCGGTAAGGCATTGGATGGACTTTATTATATTGTAGGCAAGGGACATAATGAAGTAAATGATCGCACGATGTTATATCTAACTATGAGATTTAATAGACGTATTATCCTTAATGCTGAAACTTGTCAGGACGATGTGAACAGAAATAAAAAGTTGAATAATGATCAGAAAGCCAACTATCGATGGATGCTGGTTCTACCGTATATTTCTATTGATGATTACTCAACTTCTGTATTGACAACAGAGCAAAAAGATAAGCTGATGGAACTGTCAAAAGCTCTTCCAAAACTGCTTGAAAAACTTGGTGCGGAAAGAGAATCAAATAATGGTGTAAATAATTTGACAGATGTGCTTGCTACATATTTTATGAAATCGTTTTTAACAACAAGTTTATAATTATGAATATTGATATTAACCAGGATTCTATTATGAATGAATCCTTTGAAATGACAGTCTTTAATGCCAAGAATTTATTTAAAGGAAATCTTGGTGATGTGGTAAATGTGGATGAAATGAAGTTGTTCCTTCATCAGGGATTTCTTGAAATGGTCATTCCGTTACGTTCACAGGTTATGGCAGAAGATATGACTGAGAAGCTTGACAAACTTATGAAGTTGAATGTTTTGTATGCTGCAAAATCATACGACAACAAACTTTATAAAGTGCTTGCATATTCTACTCCGGTTGAAAATAATATGTTTATCGTCTTCCTGGAATCACTACAATATGGTATTGTTGATTCTATAACAATTCATATCTTTGACAGCATTGAAGCTATGTTGCTTAAAGTTCAGAATTACAAGAAACTTGTAACTGCTGATAAGAGTATGAAAGTGCTGGAAAGCCAAAGTTACAAGAATATGTTGCGTATATTTATGGAGTAAACAGAATTGCTATGATTTGGATATATTTGAAATTGTTGGTGGCAACAGTACTTATTGCTATACCTCTTATAGTTCGATATCTTCTTTGCTCCAAAAATAACCAGAAAACAAAGATAGGCAGTTTGCCAAATATAATGAAAAAGAACATTCCTAGATGGAGAAAATGGTTTCTTAAATTATTGGTTATGGGTAATAACTATTTACGTAGGATGTCTGTTAGTATTAAGCATCGCCATTTATTCAGATTAATACTGATTATGATTATGCTAAGTGTACAGGTCGTAAATAACAAAGCTGGGCAAGAAGCATATGCTCTTGCAACAGCTCAAAATGATTCCGTAAATAATATGCTGAATGCAAATTATTTCGATGTCATTTTTGAAAACCTTAACGTGTCTTTCGGTCTTGGATGGTTCTTCAATAATCCTCTAGCGAATCTCATAGCATTTCTGCTAACTATAATTTGGTTCAATAAAAGACTTGCAGATTGCATTCTCTCTTGCATACATACAACCGTTGAGGTTCAAAAGGCTATGCTGATAGTTATGTTCTCTGCTCTTTTCTCTCCTAATGGTGGTGGCTTTCTTTTTACTGAGCTCTTATATGTTTTTCTGATTGCAAGTTGGATTTATCCGGCTTTTGATAAACAAAAAAGTCATAGGTTCTACTCTCTTAAACAGATTAAGAGTAAACGGTGTAAAGGTTAATAACCCTTTATCGTAATGAAGGATGTTATAAAGGTATAAAAAATAAGAAATATGATAATGTCAGATATATTTCATAACAAAGATACAGATGATAAAACTTCTTTTAATAGGAATATTTCCATAAAGATAATCATTCCTATCTCTTTGGTCGAATATTTGTCTCAAGACTATATGAACAAAATAGGTGCTTCGAAGTTTTCTAAAACTAAAGCATTCTATGATCTCATAGATCGATATCTAGCAGCAAAGGAGCTTGATGATGAAATGGCAATCAATTATACAGAACTGAGTAAGTTCTGGCAATGGAGTCGCCCAAGTGTTGTTACATTCATCGAAAAGCTTCAGAAGCTTAATATTGTTTCTGTCGAGAAGGTCATTAATAGCAACAGAGTAACTATTAAGCCCCATATATTCGCCAAGACCGATTTTGAGAGCTGCGCTGATAACTCGTCAGCTTAGTTTTTATTCAGCCCCCCCTGAGGCCTTTCCAGGTTTCTCTTTAGGTCTTCTTCGAAGTATTTTTCACCTGCGGTAAAAGATACTCCAGAAGGGCAGGTTTTTTCCAATGCGCTTGCGCATGAAGGGGTGGTTTTTACGTTGGGGGGTAGCCTAATCCCCCCTTTTGTACCAAAAGGGGATTTTAACACCCTTTTACAAAGGGACTTACGTGCAGCAAGCTGTGTTAAAAAACTGATGATTTAGATCTGTAGGTTTAAAGTCTTTTTAAAAAATATAAATATGGCAAAACAAGTACTAGATATACACCCTGGTAAGGGTATGACTTTGTCGCAAAGTAACGAGCACCTTCGGGTTGCGTTCCGTGGTGCTTACCTGGCTAGGCTCTCAGGAAACTTTGATCCGACCAGGGAACATCTTAACTTCGAAATAGCAAAAGGTGGTATAGTAACGCCACTTGACAAGGCTACTTCGATACCGAAACGCATTAAGGAAATTCTTAAAAAAAGAAAGATAAAGGATCCTAATGCAGGATTGCCTGATGGCAGATATAGGACGGTTGCAAACATCATAATTGGTGGCTCTAGGGATCAAATGCATCGTCTTGCTTTTGGAGAACAGATAGTTGATTTAGAAAAGGGTTCCAATAATTCTAATATCATTCGCAGACCGGAGATAGAGAAGTGGGCCCTTGATATGTATAAATTTATGAGTAACAAATATGGGGAACATAATATAGCAGCCTTCATTGTCCATCTGGATGAAACTAACCCTCATATCCATTGCACGCTTCTTCCTATAAACCAGAAAAACAAGTTTTCTTATAAAGATTACTTTGGACATACAAAGGAAGAAGGTAGAAAGTTATTCTTGAATTTGCATGATGAGCTTTCAAAAGTTAATGAGAAATATGGTCTAGAAAGAGGTGAAGACGTTAATAGGACTGGTGCAAAACATCGTACTACGGCAGAATTTCGTGCAGAAATGAGCAAGAAAATGAAAGCTGAAATCGTAGAAATGGCTGGGCAAATCTCTCGCTGGAGAGAAGAAATTGACAATCTTACGAAAGAAAGCGTGATGCTTGCTAGCGATATTTCAAAGAAGAAAGAACAGAAAACCCAGTTGGAAAGGGATATCATACATTCAACCGCTCGTGTAAAAGGTTTGAATACTATGATAGAAAATCTCTTAAAGCGACAGGAAGAACTGAAACAGGAGCTTTCCAAGTTGCAGCAGGATATAGCTTCTGGCAAAATCACGAAAGAAGAGTTTGCGCAGAAAAGTGCTTTGTTGCAACGTGAAATTCAGAAAGGTGAAGAGAAAATAGCTGACAAGTTAGAAAAGCTGAAAGTTGCGCAAGAAAAACTTGATAACCTTCAGCAGGAAATCGAAAAAAAAGAGCAGACTCTTGGTAATGTGAAGTCTCAGCTCAAGACTGAAAGGGCAGATTTGAACAAATCAACCTTCCTTAAAGGTCAAGCTTTGCTTTATTCTTCTTCTTCCTTCAATGTTCAAAACAGGTTGCAGGAATATAGCAGGAACCTGGCATCCTTATCTCCCGAACAGAGATCGTTCGTTGAAAGGGTCAACAGTCCTTTGTTCTCTGAAAATTCAGCCATAATGGAAATGGCTGATGATGGAACGCAAGTGGCTCAGATTGCAACCAATCTCTTTCTCGGTTATCTGGATAACGCAACTGCTATTTCGAAGAACGGTGGCGGAGGAGGAGGTCCAACAGGAGGTTGGGGTAAACGTGATGATGAAGATGAATATGCATTCTGGAACCGGTGCTTCTCTATGGCTCGTAAGATGAGACGTAGTGGTCCTGGGCGTAGAAGATAATACCTATTGAATTATGTATATATATAGGTATAGATGTATATACCTATATCGTTATATATGTATAGAGGTATATATCTATTCACTTATTTACGTATGCAAATATATAGGTATGTTTATATGTATTTTCAAAATGCTATTTTATTCAGCGTAAAAGCTATTTACAGCTGCTCATTTTTGAAAAGTTAAAAAGTAGATTAAAAAGCAGATTAAAAAGTAACTGATATGACTCACGCAAGTATCTTCTCTGGTATAGGGGGAGCAGAGCTGGCTGCTGCATGGATGGGGTGGACTAATTTATTCCACTGTGAAATCCAGGATTTCCCTCGTCAAGTGTTAGATTATTGGTTCCCAGATTCTATAAGTTATGGAGATATTACAAGAACAAATTTTGAACAATGGAATGGTAAGGTCGATGTACTCACAGGAGGGTTCCCTTGCCAGCCTTTCAGCCTTGCAGGGCAAAGAAGGGGAGCGGATGATAACCGCTATCTCTGGCCAGAGATGCTACGAGCAATTAGGGAAATTAACCCCACTTGGGTCGTTGGTGAAAACGTTACTGGAATCAAAACAATGGTTGAGTCCTGTGAAGAGATTAAAGTGGGAAGGACAGATGATCTTTTCGAAGAGAATTACATATACAGAGAGGAAAGCTGGTTCACGCTCGAAAAAATCTGCGAGGAACTTAACGCAGCAGGATATTCAGTCCAACCGTTTGTTATTCCAGCTTGTGCCGTCGGAGCTCCCCACCGAAGAGATCGTATCTGGATTGTTGCCCACCGTACAGACTCAGGGATTGAAACGATGCAACAGAAAAGGAAAGACGGAGTTTCTTCCTCCGGAACTTCTTCCTACACCGACGGCTTTAGACAAGGGAACAGGCAGAACCAACAAAAGTCTATCACCGAATGCCGCAGAGAGACCGACCTTGGCACTTGCTGCAAAACAGGGACTTCTTCCAACTCCTTGTGCTTCGGAAGCGACGAAGTTCACGAAGAAACTCAATTCCAAATCTCAGATGGGGAAAAGTCTTACTGCTATGGCATGCAACGGAATGATTCCTGCTCCTTCTTCCAAAAAGGTAACAGCTGGGAAAACTTCCCAACTCAATCCCCTATATGTAGAGGAAATGATGGGATTCCCTTTGATGTGGACAGCCTTACCATTTCTTTCGCAAAGTGGAGAAAAGAAAGCATAAAGGCTTATGGTAATGCTTGGGTACCGCAGGTTGCATTTGAAATTTTCAAGACAATAGAAAAAGTACATTTAAATTAATAAAAATATTGAAACATGACGAAAGAAGAATTAAAAGCAAAGTTTGCAGAACAGCAAAACATTATTGAAAATGCCAACAATCAGATTCGTTCTGATATGATGGAATATATCAAAAGCTTGCCATTCAAGGTAGGCGACAAAATTAGCTGTGAATGGTATGACGCTGGTTTTATTTCAAGTATTTGTCCTGAAACAGATCATGACAAATACACTGGCAACATTGATTTAAGAATAAATCTGGTAAAGAAAGATGGAACTCCCTCTAAAATAGAAAGAAAAATATGGGGTCATGTTTTTGAAACCATTAGGAAAATTGGTTAATAACATTAAAGAACAGATATGGAAATATTGAAAGATATAACGCAATTATCGAAAGGGTGTTCAGTAACGTTCATCAAGAATGATGAAGTTCAAAACTATGAATATCTCATGATACACCCACATAGTGAAACCTATTTTCTTTTTCTAGAAAATTGGTCACAGGAAGTCGTAAGAATACACGTAAACAAACTGTTAGGTGGAGATTATTACGTTGGTGAGTATGACTCGATTTTTGTTCTGGAGAAGAAAAAGGACTTCTTTATGCGCAAGATAAAGAACTGTGATAAAAGAATAGAAGAACTTAAGGAGAAATAATTATGGCAAGAACATGCTTAGCCGTAGATAAAAACGGTGCAGAGAAAATCTTTAATGTAAAACCGTTCAGAGGCAATACACAAAAAGATAGAAATCATATATGGGGTACAACATACGTCGGTGAAAACTACGGAAAATGGTATCCTAAACATGATGGGCGCAATGAAGATACAGGTAATGCTTATTATAAAGGGCATTCAATAGATTTGCCTAAAGGTACAATAGTAAAGCTTATTGGGCGGAATTTGACCTGGAAGGATGAATGTGTTGAATTTAAAAAGAACAAGTAATGTTTGAAATATACGTTAAAAAGAAGTATAATAGATGTTGGGAGCTTGCTATTGAAGTTCCCAATGCCTGGGGTGGTATGCCTCACCTTTGGATGTTTCTTGAAAAGAAATACCTTCCTTCTTATGTTCCGGTCGATGAGGATGGTAAACCGTTGAATCTGGAATGGGTTAAGGAAGCAAATAGCAGGGGTGAATATGTTAGTCGTTGGGTTGCTTCTGAATATGATGAGATAAGAAAATTGGAATATGATTCCCGATTGACTTATGAGGAAATGATGGTCTTCCGTTCTACATTTGATTTTGCAAAGGTTCTCGGCGAAGATATACCGGTTTATCTTGAATGCCTTAAGGCTGTCGCTGATGAGTGCGGAGGTAATTATCCACTGCAGTATCAGGCATTGAGTGGTTATGTTAAAACTCATAGCATAAGAAATATAGAGGCAATTGCATTTAACCAGACCAGTGTAAATTGTGCTTCTGGTTTCTTTGGAGAAAAATATGATGCTCCCATATCAAAATTCTGGGACTGTATGTTTTTCAAAGATGTTTATTCTAAGATTAGAAAACAGAAAATGTCTAAGCTTAATGAGAATTTTTAATCGTATCGAAATTTAAATAAATGAGAAAATGAATACAAAGTATTTAACCTTACTTGGTTTGAGTACAATATGTCTCTGGTTGGGACTTTGGGGATATTGTAAGGATTGCGTTGTTATCCAAAATGTTGCAGCTGTAACAGGTTTATTGAGTTTGACAGCATTGGAAACAATGTTAATTGCTGACAGTTGGAAGAAAACGAAACAATACTTAAGTGATGCTGACAAATCTTACAAATTAGCACATGAGGATGCTTGTTATATTGATAAGGTTTTACAGATGGACTATGTGGAGAAAAATGTCTATACATTCTTTTTCGTTTGGATAAGTGGCTTGCTTATAGTTTGCGAAGGAACCTTGGCTGCTTACTTTGGATGGAAGTTCGGCAATTTGATCTTTATAAAAGATCTAGGTATGTTTTTGGTCTTCATACAGATGTTTGGTCTGTTTTATTCCTTTCATTGTATTGTGGAAAGTTTAGTGATAAAAAGAAAAATTAAAAAGCTTTTAAATGGATGAATCAACGAAACAAGGACCTTCTTGCCGTGCCTGTAATTTTTCGTAAACGTGATATGAGCGTCGAGCATATCTATTATTGCCATACTTCCGTTGAATGTTTTTCTTATTGTTGCAGTGTTTACAGCAAGAGTACATATTTCAATACCATCGCTTGTATTATACGTAAGCGTATGTTTGACCATGCTACTCTTGGTTGTAGTCTCTAGTTCTAAAAGAGTATCATACAAAGAATGAAATTTATATGTTGGAATTTAACAATATCTATAATATAGACTGCTTGGAAGGGATGAAGGATATTCCAGACAAGAGTATTGACTGTATCATAACAGATTTGCCGTATGGATCCATACGAATGAGTTGGGATTGTGTTATCCCTTTGGACAAGTTGTGGCATCAGTGGAACAGAATCCTGGTAGATAATGGTACTGTTCTTCTCTTTGGTTCAGAGCCATTCTCAACGAAACTCAGAATGGCGGCTTTGGATAAATTCAAGTACGACTGGATTTGGCACAAGCCATATACAACAGGTTTCCAACACGCAAAAAATATGCCGCTGAAGGATTACGAAATCATTAGTGTATTCTCCAAAGGGAAAATGAATCACAAGAAGCTGAGTGGGGATATGCGAATGATTTACAATCCGCAGGGTGTCAAGAAGTGTGACAAGGTAATTCATGCAGGTGACTCGAAATTTGGCACTGTAACAACAGAGTACAAATCTGCCAAAAAGCAATATCACGTCAATGAAGAGAATTACCCACGTATGATTCTAGAAGGTTATGGCACATCATCGAAACGTATGAAAAAAACCAAAAAATATTATTTTGCAACAAGTAGCATTAGAAATGCATTATCCGAAAACTCTGGAAATATAATTAATGATATAAAGCAATATGATGGAATACTTCTAGAAAATCATGTTGCATCAATCTTATTTAATTTCACACAACGAGGAAATGATTGTTTTACATTGTATTATGATGCAAACAAGAAGCGAAATGTTGATTTTATATTGCAGCGAGATTTTAAAAATCCTGTACCTATTGAAGTGGGTCGTGGTAGAAAAGATAAAAAACAAATCACTCATGCAATCAACAGTTATGGTGCAGATTATGGAATTATCATCTCAGATACTACAACTAATATTGAAAAACACAATAATATTATCTATGTTCCTCCAAAAACATTTTCATTTTTATAATTGGCTATGCAGTAAAATACATAGGTTTCTGATGAAGCTTTTACTGAAAGATTTAAGCTTTCTATTAAGATAAATTAAGAAATATGTGATGTTAAAGGGTTTTTTAGTGTAAGTTATTTTTCTTTTAACATAAATTGAATTACTAAATAGATTCCTAAAGCTGCACTGAATACAAATCCTATCAGTCCCAATATTGAAACATCAAATAGTTTAGGTCCCTTATCTGAAATGATGGCCAGTGATGACCCGATAATTAGTGCAGATAAAATAAGTGAAATTGACAGCTGGTTCATGATTTCACTGATTGATTCGTGCTTAAGTTTCACGCTTAAATTACCTTCTTCAAGTTTTGAAAGCATATTGTTAAGTGTTGTTGGCAAATCTTTAGCTAAGTGTTCTATTTGCAGCATGTAATTGGAGCTTACTTTTGCTAATCTGTTAGGGCTGTATTTTTGAAACATTATTTTTCTGGATAATTTTTTCAGTTCAGTCACGGCATTAAATTCAGGGTCCAATTTCATTCCTGAATTAAAAGCCGATGTAAATGACATAATGAACAAATATTACGGTGCAGACCTGAAAGACATGCACGGAGGAGTACAGCAACTTCTAAAGGTAATGATTAAACATAACATCCAATTACCAAGAGAATTTGTAATGATTGGGCGTGGAATGGC
>OGKS01000883.1_pt1 | contig 15719 bp, 14 predicted proteins | sample 1572491 | NCBI WGS metagenome assembly OGKS01 (sample SAMEA2582153, study PRJEB24529) | metagenome | biome: Human gut stool | place: China | collected 2011
GCTCGATCATGTCGAGCTTTTCGCCCGTGCCCATGAACTTGATGGGCTTGCCGGTGGCTGCGCGGATGGAGAGCGCTGCACCGCCGCGGGCGTCGCCGTCGAGCTTGGTGAGCACCACGCCGTCGATGCCGAGCGCCTCGTCAAAGGCGGTGGCGGCATTGACCGCGTCCTGACCGGTCATCGCGTCGACCACGAGCAGGATCTCGGTCGGCTTGACGGCTGCCTTTACGCGCCTCAGCTCGTCCATCAGCGCCTCATCGATGTGCAGGCGGCCTGCGGTATCGAGAAACACGATGTCGTTGCCGTGGTCGCCGGCATATTTGACGGCTTCCTGCGCAATGGTGACAGGATCGATCTGACCCATCTCGAAAACGGGGATATTCAGTTGCCTTCCGACGACCTGCAGCTGCGTGATGGCCGCGGGACGGTACACGTCGCACGCGGTGAGCAGCGGGCGATGTCCCTGCTTGCGGAGATAGCCCGCGAGCTTGGCGACGTTCGTCGTCTTACCGGCGCCCTGCAAGCCGACCATCATCACGACCGTCGGCGGTCTGGAAGCGAAGGTCAGCTTGGCGTTTGCACCGCCCATGAGCGCGGTGAGCTCCTCGCTGACGATCTTGATGACCTGCTGGGCAGGGGTCAAACTGTCAAGCACCTCGGCGCCGACGGCGCGCTCGGAGACGGTCTTGACAAAGTCCTTGACGACCTTGTAGCTCACGTCTGCTTCGAGAAGCGCAAGGCGCACCTCCCGCATGGCGAGCTTGATGTCCTCCTCGCTCAGGCGGCCCTTGCCGCGCAGATGCTTGAATGTGGCGTTGAGCTTTTCGCTCAGTCCTTCAAATGCCATGGAACGATTACTCCTTGAGTGCCGCCGCCTCGGCCTCGATCACGCCGGCAAGCTCTTCGAGCTGGCGGTCTTCATACCGGCGGAAGTTGAGCTGCTTGATCTGCTGCGCCGCGTCTACGATTTTTTCCGCGTGGGGCTGAAGCTGCATGAAGCGCTTGATGAGCCCCGTTTTGTCTTCGATCTCGGTCATGTAGTTCTCCGCGCGCACGATCACATCGCGCACGCCCTGACGGGAGATGCCGTAGTTCTCGGCGATCTCGGACAGCGACAGGTCCTCGTTATAGTAGAGATCGTAGAATTCCTTCTGGCGGTCGGTGAGAAGCTCTCCATAAAAGTCGAAGAGCATCGTCATGCGAAAGGTCTGGTTTTTCACGGAAAGTTCCTCCTTGTGCAGATTCTGCTGTAAAGTTTTAGCGCTTTACAACGAGGATCAGTTTACATGATTTTATCAGAAATGTCAAGGAAAAATCGCAAGAAAAAGGTCATGGGAGCAGAAAATTCTTCTGTTTTTGCATCGCTGCGTGCGCAAGGGGCAGAAAAGAGTGGAATTATTCACAGTTTCGTGGTATCCTAACGATAAAATCTCGAATGATCGATCACAGGAGGAATCGGTGATGGAACCGGTCAGACGCGAGATCGCACCTGAGGTGTGCCTCAACTATGTGCGGTCGGATAAATTCAAAACAGGAACGCTGAGCATGCAGTTCATCACGCCGCTCGACGAAAAAACGGCGAGCTTCGGGGCGCTGCTGCCGAGCGTGCTGCGCCGCGGCACGATGGCGCATCCGGATATGCGCGCGCTTTCCACCGCGCTCGACCTGCTTTACGGCTCGTCGATCGGCTGCACGGTGCGCAAAAAGGGCGAGAACCAGTGCATCGGCTTTGCCGCGAGCTTCATCGACGAGGCATTTGTTCCCGGCGGGGAGAAGCTCCTTGAGCCGATGTGCGACCTTTTGGGCGAGCTGCTGCTCGACCCCGTGACGCGCAACGGCCGCTTTTTGAGCGACTATGTGGAGAGCGAAAAGCAGAACCTTGTCGACGCCATCCGCGGCATCATCAACGACAAGCGCGACTATGCAGATCTTCGCCTTTTGCAGGAGATGTGCCGCGGCGAGCGCTACGGGGTGGATAAATTCGGCACCATCGCGCGTGTCGAAAAGATCACGAATCAGACGCTCTTCCGCTACTATCAGGAGCTTTTGTCCACGGCGCATTTAGAGCTTTTCTACTGCGGCAGCGCGGACTATGAGCGCGTCAAAGGCGCGCTTTCCCGCGCACTTGCACCGCTCATGCGCGGACGTGTCGTTCCGCCGGTCGTTGCGGAAAAGTGCAGCGCACCGGAAACGCCGCGAGAGATCACCGAGCGCATGGACGTGACACAGGGCAAGCTTTCAATGGGCTGGCGTGTAGGAACGAACGACGCGAGCGCGATGATGCTTGCAAACCTTATCTTCGGTGGGTACAGCAACTCCAAGCTCTTTTTGAACGTGCGCGAGAAGCTGTCCCTCTGCTATTATGCCTCGTCCTCGTATCACCGTTCCAAGGGTATCGTAACGGTATCCTCCGGCATTGAGCACGGAGATGTGGAGACCGCCAAGCGCGAGATCCTCGCCCAGCTTGAGGCGGTGCAGCGCGGCGAATTCGAGCCGTGGGAGATCGAAGGCGCGCGCTCTTGCCTCATCGCCTCGCTCGAATCGCGCGGCGACAGCGCCGGGCGCATGGAGGAGAACGCTCTCGGTCAGGCGGCCACGGGAATCCGCGAAACGGCGGACGAGCTGATCGCAGCGCTGCGGGGCGTGACGGGTGAGCGCATTGCCGCAGCCGCGCAGAGCCTGACGCTCGACACGGTGTATTTCCTGACAGGGGAGGAGGACAGCGAAGATGAATGAAAAAGTCTATCCCCGCATCGGGGAAAGAGTGCTTGAAAAGACGCTGCCGAACGGACTGAAGATCTTCATTGTCCCCAAGCCTCAGCACCGCAAAAAATATGCCTTTTTCGCCACGCGCTACGGCGGCATGGACATGCAGTTCATCAGGAACGGCAAAAAGTGCGATACGCCTGCGGGCATTGCGCATTATTTGGAGCATAAGATGTTCGACACAGAGGACGGCAACGCCCTCCAGCAGCTCTCCCAAAACGGTGCGGAGCCGAACGCCTTCACCTCCAACGCCATGACGGGCTATTACTTTGACTGCACCGAGCATTTTGAAGAAAACCTGCGCATTCTGCTCTCCTTCGTCTCCGTGCCGTACTTTACGGAGGAAAGCGTGGAAAAGGAGCGCGGCATCATTGCCCAGGAGATCCGTATGGTCAAGGATTCGCCCGACTGGCAGGTCTACGAAAGGCTTCTTGCCTGCCTGTACCGCTCTTCTCCCGCGCGCGTTCCCATCGCCGGCACGGTCGAGAGCATCGCGGGCATCACGGCGGAAACGCTGTACGACTGCCACCGTGCGTTTTACTGTCCGTCCAACATGGCGCTGTGCATCGTCGGCAATGTTGATCCGCAGGCGGTGATCGCACTGGCGGAGGAAGTTCTGCCCCGCGAGCGCGGCGAGGAGATCGCGCGCTGCTACGGCGAGGAAGAGGACGGCGCGGCTGCGCAGCATGAGACCGTCACGCAGATGGAGGTCGCGCTGCCGCAGTTTTTGGTCGGCTTCAAGTGCGAGACGGACGAAGGAGACCTGCTGCGCCAGTCGCTCATCGGTGAGATGGCGAGTGACGTGCTGCTCGGTGATTCGTCGCCGCTTTATCAGCGCCTGTACGACGAGGGACTCATCAACGGGAGCTTCGGCGGCGGCTTTGACCAGCTGCCGGGCGTTGCGTGCCTGTGTGCCGGCGGCGAGAGCGAGCAGCCGCAAAAGGTCAGCGACGCGATCCTCTCCGAGGCGCAGCGCCTTGTGCGCGAGGGCATCGACCCGCAGTTTTTCGAGCAGATCCGCCGCGCAAGCTTTGGCGCAACGCTGCGCGCGCTCAACTCGTTTGAAAATATCGCTGTTTCCCTTGCCGACGGATATTTTCGCGGTTTCGACGCGCTCCGCTTCCCCGAAGCCTACGAGAGCATTGACAAGGAGGACGTTGAGCGCTTCCTGCGCGAGAATCTGACCGACAGCCGCCGCGCCATTTCCATCATCGAACCCAAGAAAGAAGGGTAACAGACTTATGAATGTTTCCAATGCGCCCATCAGCTTTCCCGGCCTTTTCGGCGACTGGCAGTTCACCGTGCCGTCCAAGGCACTTGACATCGGCAACGGTGTCTACTGGTATGGCATCATCATCGCCGCGGGCATGCTGCTGGGACTCTATTTCTGCATGAAGCAGGCACCGAAATACGGCCTGAGCGAGGATAACATCATCGACACGGTGCTCTGGGTCGTTCCGTTTTCCATCATCGGTGCGCGGATTTACTATGTGCTTTTCTACCTCGACCTGTTCCGCGGGAGCGACGGCTCGATCAACTGGTCGTCGACCTACCGCATCTGGGACGGCGGCCTTGCCATCTACGGCGGCGTCATTGCGGGCTTTTTGACGGCGTATCTTTTCAGCCGCCGCCGCAAGATCTCCTTCTGGGCGCTGGCGGACTGCTGCGTGCAGGGACTTTTCATCGGGCAGGCCATCGGCCGCTGGGGCAACTTTATGAACCGGGAAGCCTTCGGCGCGGCAACGGAGCTTCCCTGGCGCATGCGGCTCTGGACATCGGCCACGACGTATATGGACGTACACCCTACATTTCTTTATGAGAGTCTGTGGAATGTGATCGGCTTGCTGCTGCTCTATTTTGTCGTGTCCCGCGCCCGCCGCTTCGACGGGGAGAACACCTGCTTTTACTTTATCTGGTATGGCCTCGGCCGTTTCTGGATCGAGGGGCTGCGCACCGACAGCCTGTATCTTTTCCACTGGACGCTGTTTGGCCAGCGCATCCGCGTGTCGCAGGCAGTTTCCTTTGTGATGGTACTGGCCTGCACGGGGATCCTCATCTACCGGCTCGCGGTGAAGAAAGATGACGGGGCGAACCTTTACGTCAGGCGCGTGCAGCGCGCGGCGGAAACGCCTGAGCAGGAGAAAAGATCGTAACCATGCATTATCACATTGATAAGACCGCCGCGCAAAGCGCGTATTTGCAGCTTTATCATCAGCTGCGGCGCGACATTGTGAGCGGCGTGTACCCGCTGGGGACAAAGCTTCCCAGCAAGCGCCTCATCGCAGGTGAAACCGGCGTGAGCGTTATCACGGTGGAGCATGCGCTGGCCATTTTGTGCGACGAGGGATACCTTGAGTCCCGCGAGCGCAGCGGCTTTTTCGTGAGCTTTGCGGCGGCGGATTGCTTTCCCGTTTCCGAGGCGGAGAATGATCGCCGCGCGCTTTCCCTGCACGGCACGGAAGATGAATTCCCCTTCCCCTCGCTTGCCAAAACGATGCGCCGCGTGCTCAGCGAATACGGCGAGAGCATTCTCGTCAAATCTCCGAACAACGGCTGCGCCGGCCTGCGCGGCGCCATCGCGGCGTATTTGTCCCGTTCGCGCGGCATCAGCGTGCAGCCGGGGCAAATCGTCATCGGCTCAGGTGCGGAGTACCTCTACGGACTCATCGTGCAGCTTCTGGGGCACGAGCGGGTGTTCGCGCTCGAAGATCCGTCTTACGACAAGATCCGCCGCGTCTATCAGGCGCAGGGCGTGCGGTGCGAGATGCTGCGCCTCGGCAGCGACGGCATCCGTTCCGATGAGCTTTCCCGCGCTACGGCGACGGTGCTGCACGTGACACCCTTCCACAGCTTTCCGAGCCTTGTGACGGCAAGCGCCGGCAAGCGCCGCGAATACCTCCGTTGGGCGGAGGAGCGCGGCGGGTACATCGTCGAAGATGACTTCGATTCGGAATTCAGTGTGTCGAGCAAGAGCGAGGATACGCTTTTCTCGCTCGAACCGAACCGCTCGGTCATCTACATGAACACGTTTTCCAAGACCATCGCCCCGTCGATGCGCGTGGGCTATATGGTGCTGCCGCCTGCACTTTCCGAGCAGTTCCGGCGCGAGGTGGGGTTCTATTCCTGCACGGTACCGGTCTTTGAGCAGTATGTGCTCGCCGAGCTCATAGGCAGCGGCGACTTTGAGCGCCACATCAACCGCATTCGCCGCAAGCGACGCAAAAAATGAAAAAAGCAGCGGCAGAGATGGCTTTGCCGCCGCTTTCAAAAAGTTTGGGAAATTGCTTGACGAGTAAAAAGCTTTGTGATATACTCTTACTCGCATTTGAATAGATGCGCTGGTGTAGCTCAGTCGGTAGAGCAGCTGATTCGTAATCAGCAGGTCATGTGTTCGAGTCACACCACCAGCTCCAAAAAGCATCGAAAACTTCGGTTTTCGATGCTTTTTTGTTGCAAAAACGCTGAAAATGGTGTGGGTCAAAATGTGGGTCAACTGCCTGACCCACACGCGGAAATGTGCGGATAGGTTTAAAGAGTACCGGAGAGGAGGCTTTGCCCCCTCTCTGATATTTCTTATGTTCTTTTTCTGCTCACATCACTTGCGCCATGAAGCTCTACCCATTTTCTCCGCGGCCTTTTGCTGCATCTGCCGTGTGACGTGGGTGTAGGTTCGCAGGGTGAAGCCCGCGTCGTAGTGCCCGAGCATACTGCTGACGATATTTTGAAACAAATCAGGAATTAGTGCTTTCTTATCCTCCTTATTGCCTTTCTCTTGCGACAACTTGTAAATAAAGATGATAGCTCTAATCTTGAGCCTGACATCCCTTTTTTATGGTATCATCCGTTGGACGACAGTGGGATGGATACATCCTTAAGCGGCGTATCGGTAACAAGATAGACCGTCATAGAATCCAGAAATTTACGAATATCACTTCCATAAAATTTCAGCAATGAATCATAATTGTCACAGTAGAACTCTAAAATAACTTCTTTACCTCCGCAGATGATTGTCTCGCAACGCACCACTTCCGGCACGGTTTGAACATATCGGTAGAGATCGTAGAGCATTACGGAATATACCCCTCCGATTATGAAGCCATGCACGGTTTTTCCACCTGCTTGCGGCGAAATCATCGTGCGAAAGCCACGGATGATCCCGCGTTCCTGCATCAGCTCTATCCTGCGAGTCACCGCTGTTGTACTCAGATGCACCTCAGCGGCAATACTGCTGAAACTAATGCGCGCATTCTCTTGCAATAATGATAGAATCTTTAAATCGGTCGAATCAATTCTCATAGTTCACCTACCACTTCAGCTGTCCGGAAAATATCTTTTCGTCCATACAAAACGGCGCACTTTATTATATTTTATTAAAACAGCAGCTGAATTGCAATTCAAAAATCAACAATTCTTTTCGTCATTTCGGTAAAAATAGCTAAAAGAGCGCGAATATATATTAATATCGCAATTCCATTCCGTATTTTTATACTATATAATACAGCCAGGCTAAGAAATCAGAGGGGTGTACAACTTCTGATACAACAGCCCAAAACTGATTAGGAGGAATGCAAGTTGCGTAAGATTAAGATTTATTTTCCAAAAGCTGACATCACTTGTTATGCTACCGTGTTGGAAGATGATTTCCCCGAATTAGCAGACGAGTTGTGGGAGAAGATCGCTCAGCCCATGGAATGCGAAGCTCATAACACTCTCTCCACCGGCGACTATGTTCAGTGCCGTCCCATCCCCCCGTATCATGTTCCCAAGTATGTTGGTGACCAGTCTAATCCTCTTGGTGGAAATAAAGTCCCGGCTCTGTGCGACTGTGTAAACGGCGACATCGCTTGGTCTGGCTGGTATTTCGCTATGACCTATGGTCCCTGCTCAGAGCCTCTGCCGAATATGGGTCCCATCATGGCAAAAGTCGACCCTGAATATCTGGATGCATTCCATCGCGGCGGCATGGACTGTTGGAACCACACCTATCTCTATCACGAACTGGCAACCGTTATTTTCACCAGAGGGGAGGAAGCTTAAATGGCAGTGAATTGGAAGGATTTGAAGCGCGAGATCCACGACGAAGTTGAAAAGGTCTGGTTGAAGGAACCCCTTGAGGTGACAATGAGCAAGCTCGGCGTTTTCCCGAGCGGCGCCGGCACTGACAATCAGATTCTCGGCAATCTCTTTTTCCTGAATGCCGATACGCAGGCAATGGGTTGGTGGACGATTGAGCCGTCCATGTACTGCGTACTGGGAGATGACAAATTCTCTCTGGACGTCTGCAAGCAGCTTTTCATTTATCTCAACGGTCCGATTGCCCATCTGCTCGGTGATGTTTTGGAACCGAATTGCCCTGCTCCTTGGCTGAACATGCCAAAGTTTGCCTATTTCCACGACAAGATCGTGGAGTCCTACCCCACTATTGAGACAAAAGAAGAATTCCGCGACCTTCTGTGGTCCTGGTTCTGCTATGTCAACCGCATCAACAGCTGGTTCTACACCGTTCTTCCCTGGGAGCTCGGCAAGAATCTGCAGCGCAAGGATGTTGATGATGTTGAGCAGCTCGCCGATCTCCTCGGTTACAAATTAGAAAAGAAGTAAGACCAACCAACCCGTGAACTTAAGTTGCCATTGAGAGTACCATCTCTCCAACGGAGGTTCTGCCCGGTGACAAGACGCTTCTCCTGTACGGCCGTTTCACTGTCAGGAACGAGTCTGCATCAGGCAGGGCCTCCGCTGCATTCAAAAAAGGGGTGAAATTATGAGCATTTTTCTAAACCCGGTCGTCTTCTCGGTCATTCTCATGTGCATTCTTTGCTTGTGCAAGCTGAATGTCATGTTTTCCCTGATTATCGCCTGTTTTGTTGGCGGACTAATGGGTGGTATGTCTGTTTCAGACATTTCCTCCACCATGCTCGCCGGCTTCAGCAACAACGCAGAGGCGGCACTCGCCTATATTCTACTCGGCACCTTTGCTTCCTGCCTTGCCTATACCGGTCTTGCTGATATCTTTGCAAAGAGGGTTGCACAAGCCATTCGCGGCAGCAAGCTGAAACTGTTTCTTCTGATTCTAATTTTCTCCATCATTTCTCAGACGATCATTCCCATCCACACAGCATACATTCCCATTCTTATTCCTCCGATGCTGGCAATGATGAATGAAATGAAAATGGATCGCCGTCTAATGGCCGGCGCTCTGGTATCCGGTATGATGCCGTATGTCGGTATCCCCATCGGCTACGGTCTGATCTTCATGGGTATTGTAAAGGATAATATGTGTGCAAATGGTCTTACTGTCACCGTGCAGCAGGTTTACAGTGTAAACTGGATGTTGATGCTCACTTTTATCCCCGGTATCATATACATCTGGTTCCGCTACCGCAAGCCTCGCGAGTACAAAAATGTTGATGTTGACCTGAGCGCATATAACGCTGTTGAATCCACCAAGTTGGAACTGCGCCACTGGATATCCATCATCGCGGTTCTGGTCGTCACCGCAGTCGAATTTAAAACGCAATCTCTGGCTGTTGCCGCACTGACGGGTCTTGTTATCATGTTCTTCTCTGGCGCAGTCAAATGGAAGGATATCGAAGAGCGCTTTAACGACGGTATTCGCATGATGGGCAGCATTGCTTTCATTATGCTCGTTGCAGGCGGCTTCGGCATGGTCATGCGTGCTACCGGCGGTGTAAACGCACTGGTAGAAAGATCTGCGAGTGCGCTCTCAAGCAGTCGTTTGCTTGCCGCTACCGTCATCACGCTCATAGGTCTCGTTGTTACCATGGGCATCGGCACGTCCTTTGGCACGATTCCTGTCATTGCCGTTCTTTTCGTACCGCTTTGCACCAAACTCGGTTTCTCTCCCGCGGCAACGATCCTAATGATTTCCTCTGCCGCGGCATTGGGCGATGCCGGTTCTCCCGCATCGGATGCTACGCTCGGTCCGACCTGCGGCCTGAATGCAGACGGGCAACATGATCATATTTGGGATACCTGTGTGCCAACCTTTGGTGCACTGAATATCCCGCTGATGATTGGAACGATCATCATTGCACAGTTCATCTAAAAAATGCATCTGGTCCGTTCTTGGCTTGCTTCACCATGGCAAAGGACCGGCAGATAAACATCTGCCGGTCCTTTGCTGTTTTCCAGTTACCTATTCCTTTCCACACGTACACATTAGTCGGCACAGGATTGTGACTATTCTGTTGAAAGCTATTTCCCGTGAAGGCATTTTCTGACCCACTTGCCGAAATACGCAGAAAGGGTAAAAGCGCACCGGAGAGGAAGCTGTTTCCTCTCCGGTGCACTGTTTGAAGGATGCCTTTACTTTATTTGTGCCATGAAGCTGTCCATCGTTTGCGCGGCTTCGTCCTGCTTCTGCCTTGTGGCGTGGGTGTAGGTGCGGAGCGTGAAGCCCGCGGGCGTTTGCTGCATCGAGATAGTCTTTTCGACCATCAGCTGGTAGCGGTCGGCTGTGGCGATACGGACGTTTGGCTTTGCGTAAATGTTGTACCAGCTTCGCAGCCATGTGGCGACGGTATATTCATCGGCGCGGCCATTGTCGTGCTGGATATGCCCTTGTTGGATACCCGAAAAAATCGGGATCTCACCGGGACGCTGATCGCCGACATCGTTTTGCAATTGCTCAGTTATGTGGCTCAGACGGAGCGGGAGTTCATCCGGCAGCGACAGGCGGAGGGCATCGCCGTGGCGAAAGCGCAGGGCGTGCGTTTTGGGCGTCCGCCGCTGGCGCAGCCGAAGGAGTTCCCCGCCGTGCATCAGGCGTGGCTGAAAAAGGAGATCTCTGCGCGGGAGGCCGCACGGAGATTAAGCGTTACCCACAAAACATTTCTCAGATGGGCGCATAAACTGTAAAAATGAAGAAAATACAGGTTTTTCCCATCCGTTCCTTGCGGGGATCATTGTGTTGTGATATACTGAATTTTTGAGCAAACTGCGGCTTTTGGCGGTGGTGACAAACCTGTACTATATACCCCAGCAAAAACGGTCCGCAGGCTTGAAGCCCCCGAAGAACGCCGAATTTTAGGCAGGTGATCTATTCATGCATGAAAGTCTATACGATTTCTGCCGGAGAAACGGACGCAGTGGGCTTCTGGACCAGTGGGACACGGAGCGGAACGGGGCCGACACGCCCCAAACGGTTTCTTACGGCAGCCAGCGGAAAATGTGGTGGCTCTGCGAAAGGGGCCATTCCTGGCAGGCGACCGTCAATTCCCGGCTGTCCGGCAGCGGATGTCCGGTCTGCGGCGGCATGACGCGCGCCGCGAAGCGCTGACCACGTTTGGAAGGAGAGATACTCATGAAGCTTTCATTTGCGGCGGCGCGCCGGAAGTGCGGCAGCAGATTCACCGGCGCCGTTTATGAGCGCTGCGTGCTGTGCGGGCGGGAGACCGATGTCCCGTTAGATCTGCCCATCGCCCGGCGAGACTGCTGCATAGAAGGCGGCGGCCAGCTGTGCCGGGACTGCTGGCAAAAGCTGTACGGCAGATAAAATCCGTCCTGCCGCAAGGCGGGCTTGATATAGATACTTCAAACATATGGAGGAAAGTCAATGAAAAAACGCATATTATCCCTGTTGCTGATCCTCTGCATGTCTGTGACGCTTTTTGCCCACGGCAGTGTTTGCTGAAGAGGCTACGGGAACGCCAACCGAGGACTCCGAGGAACAGCAGCCGACAGAACCGAGAACATCAAGTGCTGGCAGGACGATCTATGTTGATGCTGCAAATGGCGATGATAACAGCGAAAATGTAGGCCAGAGCTGGGAAACAGCGTATAAGACGCTGGAAAAGGCTGTTACCGCAGCGGCAAGCGGCGATACCATCATGCTGTCCGCTGCAAAGTACACACTCTATGGTATTTCTAGCACGAATACGACTAAGGGCAAGAACCTGACCTTTGTTGGACAAGGTGCCGACAAAACGGGTTGGAATATCGGCGCAGAAGTGCCCGATCCGGCTAATTTCGGCACGGAATACAACAGTGATTACAGTTTTGACGGCGCTGGAACGATCAAGTTCGAGCAAATGACGCTGCAATCCAGCAAAGCGGACTATCTCGGCTTTGCTCGTGCGGACAAAACGGTTGTTGAGAATTGTATAATCAATGGCAAGACCTTCTACTGGGGCTATACTTCCGCAGAGTTTAAGAATACCACGTTTAACTGTCCGAGCGGAGATTATGCCATCTGGACGTACAGTTCTCCCGTAATGACCTTTGACAACTGCACCTTTAATTCTTCCGGCAAGGTCATCAATGTCTATACCGATTATGGTGCTGGTAAGCATGATATTACGGTCAATTTCATGGGCTGCACGGTTAATAATACCGGCGAAAGCTTGAAGCCCGTGCTGAACATCAACGACTATAATATGGGCAGCTATAAGTATATTATCAATATTTCCGGCAACAACACCGTAACTGGGGTAGATGTGGATAGGGATACCTGCTCTCGACTTTTTGGCTTTGGTGGGAAAGCCAGCTCTAATAACAAAGGCAAAACCGTTGTCAACTTTGGCAACACCACCGTCTGGGAGGACGGCGAAATGGTCGATGCCAAGGCATACCATAACGAGGGCATCAAGGTAGACGGCGTTAGCTATAATAACGGCGGTTCCGGTGCAAACGACATCCTGTATGCAGAGGGCTACAAGGACAACAAGGTCAAAACTACCGCCACCGACTGGGCCAAGCAGGATGACGGCTCCTATACCAGAACCGTGACGCGTAAATGCGAATACTGCGACTATGAGGAAAAAACGACCGAAATCGACTGGAATGTTCCCAAGTCCAAGACCGCCACGCGGCTGAATACGAACACCTGGACCTCTGACGTAACCCTGTCCCTGTTTGACTCCTTCGCAACTGTGGTGCTCCCCGATATGCCCGGCAACCAAACGTCTGGGGTTGCCTATACCGTCGGCGCCGGCAGCACCGTGACCGATACCATCGGTGAGAAGTTTACGTTCGGTGGCGTAGATAGCTTTACCTTGAAGGTCGGTACAAAGGAAATCAAGGGCGTCAAGGACGATTCGGATGAGAATACGGTAAACTTTGGCGAGAAGAAGGGTGACGGTAAATATCCGTACACCGTTACTTATACACCGGATACCAAGACCTTCGTCTGGACCATCAACGAAGTGCTTGACGGCAGCGAAAGCGTCCAGCTGACCTATACCGTCAAGCTGACCAAGCCCGAAACCGCCCCCGGCACCTACGGCGCGGAAGACCTGACGGGTGAAAAGCAGCTTACTGAGGAAGAGGCGGCAAACGCCCTGTACACCAACGAGAGCGCCGTTCTGAACGCAAAGACCGAGAACAATGTGACGATCGTGGCGCAGAACTTCCCGAAGCCTTCCGTTTCCTATACGGTCCACAGCTTCGTCCCGGCCACCACCTATTACTATTTCGCTGTGGAAAAGGTGGACGCGCAGGATGACCACGCCTTGAGCGGCGCCAGATTCGGCCTGTATCTGGACGGCAAGCAGATCGCTGCCGCCACTTCCGACCGCAGCGGCCTTGTGCTGTTCTGCGTCAGCGAGAGCGACTATCGCAAGATCTCCGCCAACAGCAGCCTGTACTATCAGGAGCTGACCGCGCCCGAGGGCTATCTTGTCAACGGCGATGCAGTCAGCATTGGAAAGGACAATTTGACCACCAGCCGTGCTGTGGCGGAGAAGAATGCCGTGACGGTGCGCAACTATCGCAATACCGTTCCTGCAATGCTCAACGGCAGCGATCACTTTGCTTATGTTGTCGGCTATGAGGACGGCTGTGTTCGTCCTAATGGGCTGATCTCCCGCGCGGAAACATCCTCCATCTTCTTCCGCTTGCTGAAAGATTCCGTCCGCGACAGCAAGCTGCTCACCACCAATACTTATGCCGACGTGCCGAGCGACCACTGGGCCAACACCGCCATCTCCACCATGACGGGTCTGGGCATCGTGCAGGGCTACAACAGCACGACCTTCGAACCCTCGGCGCCCATCACCCGCGCACAGTTCGCGGCCATCTGCGCCCGGTTCGACACCGGAAAGAGCAGCGGCACCCAGACCTTCACCGACATCAAGGGCCACTGGGCGGAGAAGTATATTGAGCGTGCCGCGGAGCTGAGCTGGATTCAGGGCTTTGCGGACGGCACCTTCCGCCCTGATACCTATATCACCCGGGCACAGGCCATGACCATGATCAACCGTGTTTTGAACCGGACGCCGGAAGATGAAGAGGATCTGCTGGAGGGCATGAAGGTGTGGCCCGACTGCAACCCCGGTGACTGGTTCTATCTGGCGGTGCAGGAAGCCACCAACTCCCATGACTACAAGGATCGGGGCGGCGAAGTCTGGACGAAGCTGACCCGGGATCCCGACTGGACGCGCTACGAGCGCTGATATTTGACATAATTTTCAGAAATACACATATCGGTTGCTTCTTCTAAATAAAAGCACAAGCGGCGCACCAAATCTGGTGCGTCGCTTGTGCTTTTGCCTTGCTCTAAACGACTCTTTTAAATGTTGCCCTTATGCGTGGGTAGCGAAAGCTATGACTTTTTGTCTATGAAGAGATGGAGCGGGCCTGCTCTTTAGTTACAGCGGTGCGTTTTCTGACCGCTAAGAATGGGGCGGATTATAAATTCTCGCTTCATTTTCTGCCAGGCTTGTGGTATACTTGCTTACGGAATAAGTGCCATGCAATTTCAACCATTTGCTCGCAATTAAGAGAATCGGTGGGTTGCCGTTACCGAAGGTGTGTCCTTTGCTCATATCTTGAAGAAGCTCTGACCCACACCGTGACCCACACAACGAACTGTGCGGAAAGAGCCAAAGAGCACCGGAGAGGAAACCGTTTCCTTTCCGGTGCTCTGCTTGCCTGTGGGTCTTATCGAATCTGTGCCATGAAACTGCCCATTTTCTCCGCAGCCTTTTGCTGCATCTGCCGAGTGGCGTGGGTGTAGGTGCGGAGTGTGAATCCGGCATCATAGTGGCCGAGCATACTGCTGACGGTTTTGACGTCCACGCCATTTTGCAGTGCCAGCGTTGCGAAGGTATGTCGGAGATCATGAAAGCGGATATGCTCCAGTCCCGCGTCCTTGAGGATTTTCTTATGAAGGTTTACCACCGAGTCTGGGTGGTACATTTCTCCTGTTCTGCTGGACGGGAACATCCACGGATTGTCCGGGTGCTTGGCGTGCTCCTGCTTCAATAGCTCCACGGCATCCTGCGGAATGGACACCTCTCGGATGGAATTCCCGGTTTTGGGTTGGCTCAGAATGAGGTTTCCCTCTGTGTCCCAGCTGGCCTGCTTACTGACGGAGATGGTGCAGTTGGCTTCGTCGAGGTCGCTCCATTGGAGCGCGACCAGCTCGCCCTTTCTCAGTCCGCTGACCAGTTCCAGATAGAACATCGGCAGGGCATTACGCCGCTCGGCCGCATTTAGATACGCGCTGATGTGGTCTGGATGAAGGATTTTCATCTCTTGTTTTTCAATTTTGGGGATGATGCAATTCTCCGTGGGATTGCTGAGAATGAGTTTTTCCTTCACCGCCCGGTCAAGGGCGTTGTGCAGCATCATGTGGATACCGCGCACAGTGGAATTGCTCAGTCCGGGTTTTTCCTTTTTCTGTACTTTTCTCAGCCGCCCATTGCTTTGCAGATCGTTGTAGAGCTTTTGCAGGTCACGGGTGGTGAGCTTATTCAGCGGGATATCCCCGATAGCAGGGATGATATGCTGTTCGATGTTCCGGTGGTAGTAGTTCATGGTGGATGGGCGAATGTGCGGCTTGGCATACAAATCAAACCACGTCCGCAGCCAAGCGGCAACCGTGTATTCATCGGCGCGGCCGACGTCCAATGCATGGCTCTCCTCAATGGCTTTCTTTAGTTTCGCCTTGCATTCCGCCTGCGTCTTACCCAGCACGTTTTTGATGATGCGCT
>OGKS01000895.1_pt1 | contig 15610 bp, 15 predicted proteins | sample 1572491 | NCBI WGS metagenome assembly OGKS01 (sample SAMEA2582153, study PRJEB24529) | metagenome | biome: Human gut stool | place: China | collected 2011
TAGGGATAGAAAAAGCTGGATTTGAACCATTGGGACTAATAGAGTTTGATAAAGATGCTGCAGAATCTTTGAAAACAAATAGGCCGAACTGGAGAGTTATTCATGATGATATAGCTAATATATCTTGTTTAGATTTGGAAGATTATTTTGGCATAAAAAAAGGAGACCTGGATTTATTATCGGGAGGGGCACCGTGTCGTGCTTTTTCGTTCATTTACTTCACCGCTTCCACTTCCACATTTAACAGTATTTGTTACTCCTTCTCCAAACATTGCCACCTTGCAGCCTCTATTCAATGGAAGAAGTCCTGAGTTTTCCAATAAAACAATCCCTTCTCTCGCAGCATCCAACGCAACACAACGGTTTTTCTTTTCTAAATCAGTAACTTCACTGCTCAAATGCGCTTTTGTTCTTACTTTTCCTACGGTTTGCATTACATTCCTCCTCATCTGTTTATTGACAATATTATAAATATTTCATACAATAATATTTATCTTTATAATACAGTTTTTATTCTTTAAATACACAAGGAGATTTCTTTTCTATGCAATCAAAAGATAATTTTAATGCTGCTTTTGCCATGATACAAAAATTACAAAATATCAGTTTCTATCCTATTCACATTTTTTTTAATGATTTATCAATTTATCCTGACGCTCCAAGCACTGATACAGATCCTTTTTTCTGTGATTCCTCTCTGTACCAGACTCTTTCTAATGATAGTGGAGCAATCTATGACCCAGATGATTCTGATATTTTTTATGCTGCCGGGAAAAAAGAAGACCTTTTCTGTATTATCGGACCTTTTTGTATTGAGTCTCTTTCCCCTGATAAAATGTTACAATATGCCCGAAAACATCATATAAAAAAAAGATTTGATTTCCAAATTATTCATGGTTCTATCACGCAAGCTCTGGATACCTTAGCTTTAGTATTTTCACTTTTGGACACCCCTCATTCCAATACTCCTGATAAAGAATCAAATTCTACCTTTTGGTTTATGGACTTGGATGCAAATTCACACCCTCTTTTCCAATCAGAGCAGAACGATTTTCAGGTACAATCATACCAGCTTGATAATATTGAAAAAGATATTCCACACACTCCCTACGAACTGGAAATGGAGATTATTTCTGCCCTCCAGTCCTCTGACAAAACCAAATTCAACAGTCTTTTGCAGACAATTACAAATTACTCCGGCGGAGAATTTGCTCACTCATCCTCAAAATATAAAGAATACAGTGCCGTTTCTATCATTACCATACTGACCAGGGCTGCAATTTCTGGTGGCGTTCCGGCTACTGATGCATACGCTTTAAGTGATACCCTTTTATATAAAACCTCTGTATGCAAAGAAGAACAGGACCATATGAAAATTTTTCAGGAAGCATTAAATGATTTTTTTGTATTAGTCAAAAAAAATTCTGAGAAACAGAGTCAATCTATCCATATACGTAACTGCAAAATTTACATATCACATCATCTGAACAAAGAATTAACCCCTGACATACTTGCTGAAACTCTGGGCATCAGTAAAAATTATCTTCTTCGTCTATTTCCACAATATGAAGGTCTTACTCTGATGCAGTATATTCTACGTGAACGTGTATTTGCAGCTGCAAATATGCTAAAGTATTCAGATTTTGACATAATGAGAATTGCAACCTATTTCCATTTTCAAACCCAGAGTCATTTTGGTGTTGTATTCAAAAAATATCTAGGTATGTCTCCTGCTGCATATCGAAGAAAAAATAAGCCTGTCGGTTTTTAAACCCGACAGGCTTTAATCCCTTATGCTTTCCATGTATCCATAAAAATAGTTATTCATATGTTCTCTCGTCAAGCATCTTTGAAATATGCTTAAGCAGCCATAAATTTCGCGTTTAAATTCATAAAAACGCAAAATTTCTCATATCCACCACTCCAACACCTTCGAAATAAAAATAAAGAGCTGTCACATTGTTTTGGGGCAGTTGAACCATAATACGCACATTACTCCAAACATCCGTTTTTAATTTTAGCGTCTGTTTTCCCAATAAATCTTCTTCACTCTCCGTTGCTAATACCTTGACTGTTCCTTCAAAATCACCTCTTAATTCCAATATTAGTGATGCTATATCATCTATTAAGAAATATTTATATCCTAATACGGTTCCATTCTTAATGGAAGTAATAAAAGTTATATTCTGCTGTTCAGTTATCCTTGTCTGTGTTCTCATAATTGGATTCTGATAATCTATTTTATCCATCGTATCCGAACAGGTCATATGGCAGGCAATTGCCGCCGGATATATACCTGATCCCTTTAATGGTCCTCCATTGAGTCCACAACTTGTGATCTCGACCTGTGGTATTGTTCCATCTTCCAAAATAGATATTTTTTCTGCACATCCCTGTCGCGAAAATTCTGTTCCGTTCGTTTGCCTATGATAAAAAATGTACCATTCTCCATTTGCCTGAACAATACCTCCATGATTATTTCCTAATGTATATACTGGTTGTTTTCTTCCATTTAAACCCATGTCTCCATTCGAAATAATGACTCCACCATAAATAAAGTCTCTGTCTGGTTTCTCACTAACCGCATAACATAATTCATGGCTTTTATGACTGGAATAGACAAAATAATATTTTTCATTCACTTTGCGAATTGATGAAGCTTCAAAAAATCCATGTCCCTCAAATCCTGTATTCTTTGTATGATTTCCTCCAGGTATCATTGGTCTCGGAACCTCTTTTAGTGTAACCATATCTGCTTCAAGTTCAGCAACCATACTATCTTCACCCATTTTTAGTTTTATCATAGTCATTGCCATTTCACGTATATCATCTGGTAACGCAGCAATATCTTCCTCTGTAAATTCAGGCATATTTTGCGCTTTTTCTTCTGCCGGTGCAAATCCATAATATAAATATACTTTTCCATCGTCATCAGTTAAAACTGCCGGGTCAAATGGCATATTCTCCTGCAATACTTTTCCGTTCATAATTTTTTGAGGATAATGAACATGTCCATAAAATTCAAATGGCCCTGCCGGCGAGTCACTTACCGCAACACCAACTTCCGGAAAGAAACTAAAACAGTAATACATATAGTATCTTCCATCTGGTCCTTTTGTTACATCCGGTGCCCATAATTGCTTCTTTCCGTCCTCATTAGACGGATCTTGAGTCTTACGGTAAATAACACCCTCATATTTCCACTCCTTCAGATTATCTTCTGGTGCCGACCATGCCACATAATCTCCCGGACAATAAACAGTTCCATTTGCCTCATCATGTGATCCATAAATATACACTCTTCCATCAAATAAATGAGGCTCGCCATCTGGAACATATTCTCTTAACGGTAAATATGGATTATAAATTTGTTCCACCATTTTTTCTCTCTCCTTATCCTATTCACTTTCTGATATTTCTTTTCTTATATCCGGTAACTTCTTCTCTAAATCATATTTTAGCGAAACAAATAATGCAATTACAATAATTATCATTGAAATGACATTATACATAAGTTTAATAACTGTAACCGCACTGTTAGGCTGAACTGCCAGAGATCCATCATAACCGGCCATTCCCATGAATAATCCTACACTCGCAGAAGCCAATGCTGATCCTATTTTTGCAACAAATGATGTCACAGAATTAATCATAGCCTCTACTTTTTTTCCTGTTTTCCAATATCCATAATCCATACATTCAAAAAGATATACATTCAACATAAAGGCAATTGGCACATATCCTATCATAAAAAGCGTCGAACCAATAACTAGCGTAAGCAGAGCTGCACCTCCAACCATACGTAATCCAAGTCCCACAATCATGATTAAAAATCCTATCTGCAAAGTTTTTCTGGTTCCCATCCTTTCCATAACTTTAGGCACAAAAATCAGCAGAATTGGAACCAGTATCATTCCCATGCTTACATATGTACCAACTCCTATATCTCCGTAAACATACTGATTATAATATGCGCCTGCAGTACAGTTAATATTATTTGCAAGCTGATAACAGAAATACATAATTGAAAAAATCCAAATATATTTATTTTTACCGACTGCACTTATCCCTTCTTTTAAGTTTAATTTTACAGGTTCTGACTCCACCTTAATTTCTTTTATAAAAAGAAAACGTAATATTCCGATCAATACGCACGGAATTGCCAATGAAACTGTCATTATAACCCAGTTTTGTGGACGTGTACCGGCTGCCTTTACCGCCTGAGGCATCACCATCGCAACTACCGTAGAAAACAGTAAAATGTAAATTCCTGAAACAGCCGTCAATTTTACTTTGTTTTTCTCTAATAAAACTGCTCTCATTAAATAAGCAGTTTCATTGCCATATAGTATGGTAATCCAAATCGAATTTACCAAAGTATACATAACAAATACCCAAATTGCTTTTCCTATCTGACTAAAATCAGATGGAGTTGCAAATAACATGACAGAAAATATCCACAACAGAATAATGGTAAGTTCATAAGGTCTTGCTTTTCCCAATTTTGTATTTGTTCTGTCAATCACAAACCCTACGACCAAATCTGTGAATCCATCAAACAATTTTGATACCATCAACAAAATACCAACCAAAGTCGGATTCATCCCGACTACGTCAGTGCAATAGTACGCGGTATACCCCATCAGTGCCATACAGACAGCAACAGAAACACTTCTGCCAGACCATGCTGCACCAAACCAGAATGGTAATTTTTTCTCTTGCACCCACAGGTGTCTTCATATCATTATTATTCATATCTTTTCCTTCTAAATACATATTCTCAACTATTTATTATCTCTACTTACCTCTAATTCTTCATGAATTTTTGGAAGTTCGTCATCTAATTTATAAAAATGCATGAATACGGCTGCTATCAGATACAATACTGCTGGAACAATCGTATATAATCCGATTACTGAATTAATAGCGCCCTGACTTTGAGATACAGCACCACTCACAAATCCTCCGAGCATCATTATAAATCCAACAAGCCCGTTTCCTAATCCAGTTCCTACTTTACTGCAAAATCCACTGACGCAGCTATAAATTCCTTCTCCTCTTTTTTTGAATTTCCATTCTCCATAATCCATACATTCAATCAGCATATTTATTGTCAAAACAAAAATCGGCATATATCCAATCGTTCCTAAAATATTGCCTATTGCAAGCAACAAAAGACTCCTTGTGCCAAACAACGGAAGCAGTTTTCCAATAATGCCTATAACCAGTGACGCTTCAATCAGATTTTTCTTTCCAAATTTATTTGCTAAAATTGGAAAAAATACAACAGTAAATGGTCCGATTGCACTCATCGCATTTACAACAGCCTGCTTTGACAGATCTCCGACTACTACTTCAAAATAGAACGGATTTACCGCTGTCATATTCGATGCAATATTCGTTATCAGTAATGCTGCTGCAAGAATCAAAACATACTTGTTATGTGCAAGTAAATATACGCCTTCACGAAAATTTATTTTTTCATTTGTTTTGACTTTTGTCTCTCCTGAATTTTCTTTGCCGGTATAATCATTCTCTTTAATGATAAAGAAACGAATAGAGCAAATGATTGCACTCGGAATTCCAATCACAGCCGCAAATGTTCTCCATGCCTCTGCAGACGTTCCAATTTGTGCAATATATACCGGAATAAAAATTCCAGCTACAACACTTCCTATAATTCCAAGCAGCATTGATACTACATTCACACTCACCTGCTGTTGCGAATCTTCTACTGTTCGTGCAAGGTACACTACACTCGCACAAGAATACAATGTCTGAAATATGGAATATATTAAAGTATATGTTAAGAATAACGCAACTGCCATTGCAACTTTGCCCATCTTCGGGATAAAGAACAATAACATTCCAGCTATACAGAAACCAGTATATGCCCAATCATAAGGTCTTGCTTTTCCAAATCTTGTTTCCGTATGGTCAATCAAAAAGCCTGCAATAATATCTGTAAAACCGTCAAAAATCTTAGAAGCTAATATCAGATTTCCTACAAGCAGTGTAGACAATCCCAATACATTGACCGCAAAATAACTGACATATCCAAGTAACGCAACCATCATACAATAACCTATCATTGGCAGCGAATATATCAAATAAAATAATGCATTACGCTTTCCATCTTTTCGCCTCATAGTCATATCCTCCAATCTATCGCCATCGTTTTTATAAAAAGATCATATGTTATTTACATATCAAGCACATACTGAAGTTGTCCAATAAGCTCCTCTATCTGTTCCTGACTCATTCCCAGCAACGAATTCATAAAACGAAGTGGTGAACTTTCCAACATTTTTATCAGCTGATCTGCCTGAACCGTTTTTGCGTTTTCTCCTTCACTTTCTTCCTGCATGCTGTTCAGATACTGTACCATATTATTTAAGAGTGACATAATCACTGCATTTGTTTTTGGATTTTCCAAAAGTTCGCTGATTGTCGTATTACGATCCACTTTCAATGGAATAACATCTGTTGAATCAACATGAATTTCCTTTGTCAGACGGATATCATCAGAAGAAGCGCCTACAACAATTTCATAATTTCCAGTAACTGCATACCAGCCACCAAGTTCTGTTGAATACCACGCGAAACTCCGTTTATTCAGTTCCATTACAATTGTGGCTTCTTCCCCAGGCTTAAGCATTACTTTTTTGAATCCTTTCAGTTCTTTTACAGGGCGTTCTGCTAAATGGGTTTTATCTGAAACATACAGCTGAACGATTTCCTTACCTGCCATATTTCCGACATTTTTTACTTTAAATGATACCTGAAGTGTTTCATTATCTGTCATGTTTTCTTTGGATACCTGCAGATTGCTGTATTCAAATCTGGTATAGCTGAGTCCATGACCAAATGGGAATCGTACTTGCATCTTTTTCGTGTCATAATAACGATATCCTACAAACACCCCTTCTCTGTACTCAACCTTCTTTCCATTTCCAGGAAAATATAGATAAGATGGAGTATCTTCCAGCTTATATGGGATTGTTTCTGCCAATTTTCCGCATGGATTTTTCCTGCCAAACAACAATTCCACCACTGCCTGTCCGACTGCCTCTCCGCCCAGATACGCTTCCAAAATTCCCTTTACTTCATCTGTCCATGGCATTTCCACAGGTGCTCCATTGTGTAAGACCACAACTACATTTTTCTGAACCTTAGCAATCTCAGAAATTAATTCGTTCTGACATTCTGGCATTCTCATATGCGTTCTATCAAATCCCTCGGATTCAAATGTTTCTGGAAGTCCTGCAAAAATCACAACAACATCTGCCTCTGCTGCAGTTTTCAACGCTGCATCAAATAGTTCATCATTTCGCTTTTCCCCTGTAAGTTCAAATCCCTGTGCATAACTGATCTCTGTAATGGATTTTGCCGCATCAAGTGCACTGATTACTTTATATGGATTCACGTTGGAACTTCCACCGCCCTGAAATCTAGGCGTTTTGGCAAATGCTCCGATAAATGCTATCTTCTTTCCTTTTTCCGGAAGCGGCAGAATTCCGTCATTTTTTAACAAAACCATCGATTCTTCTGCCACTTTTTTCGAAATATTATGGTCATATTCCTTATCAAAAGTTCCCTTTTTATCTGAATCCGTAAACTTGAAAATAATTTTTAAAATTCTTTCTACTGCTTTATCTAACTCTTCCTCCGTAATCATTCCATCCTGTACTGCCTTAACAATCTCCTGATCCATATACAGTCCTTCTCCCGGCATTGCCAGATCAAGTCCTGCTTTTAATGCTTTCACACGATCACTTACAGCTGACCAGTCAGACATCACATATCCATCAAATCCCCATTCATCACGCAGAATATCCGTTAAAATCTTCTTATTTTCCGTCATATATGTACCATTGACCTTATTGTAAGAGGCCATCATAATATCTGGTTTTCCTTCTTTCACAACATCCTCAAATGCATTTAAATAGATTTCCCGCAACGTTCTTTCATCTGCTTCAGAAGAACAAGTCTGTCTGCGGTATTCCTGATTATTTGCTGTGAAATGTTTTACACAGGCACTTACATCCTTTGACTGTACTCCCTTTACATACGCAGCCGCTATATGCGCCCCAAGATAAGGATCTTCTGAAAAATATTCAAAATTTCTTCCACAGAGCGGAGAGCGTTTCATATTAGCTGATGGTCCCAAAATAACTGCAATATTCCGACTCCGGCATTCTTCACCGATACGTTCTCCCATCTCTTCCATTAACTCCGTATCAAACGAACATGCACTCAAGCACGCTGACGGATAACTTATAGCTTCCATACTGTTAAATCCTAACTGTTCGCTGTCTATCGTCGGTGTTCTGAGACCATTTGGTCCATCGCTTACCTTTACAGACGGGATTCCAAGGCGTTCTACTCCTTTTAAATTCCAATAGTCTTTTCCCGAACACATACCTGCTTTTTCTTCCAGAGTCATCTGACCTATGATTTCTTTTATATTCCGTTTCATGATTTTTCTCCTTTTGCCATTGAGCCTAATAATTTAAGACTTGGTTTAGGATAACGTGTCTGTGTTTTTCTATCCACTTTAACCAATCCAAACGTAGGTACGTATCCAGCCATCCATTCGAAATTATCTACAAAACTCCAATGCATATACCCTTTTAATTTAATTCCATCTTCTATGCATTCTAAAAGTCCCTCTAATGCAACGCGAATGAACTCTACCCTGCGCTCATCATTATCTGTAGCAATCCCATTCTCCGTAACAAGAATTTCTCCTTTAAAGACCTCTGCCACACGTCTGACAACATGGGCTATGCCCTGCGGATAATACTCATATCCCATTTGAGTACATTCAGAACCTTCCGGAACCGGCATTGCCCCATTTGCACCCATTATTTTTCTTGTATAATTCTGCACTCCAATAAAATCATCATTCTTTATGGCAGGTAAATAATGTCCAAAATCTTCTTCCCAAGCTTCTGCTGCTTTCTTCTCCCCTCCTGCAATTGTCTGAATATCATACAGTGACAATGTCATTCCAATTTTTAGTTTCGGGCACACCTCTTTCATTGCATCGCGCGCTTTTTTATGAGCATCAATAATAATTTTGTCTCCCTCAGGACTTCTTGGGAACAGAAATATATTCAGCTTTGTTGGATCGCATCCAAATGTTTCAGCCGTTTCCTGCATCGCTGCCTGAAAATCAAATGTATGATCCAGATCAGATAATCCAACCTGAACATTTTCTGTATTCTTCCCATCATTTTCATCCTGCATCATGTGTGCAATCTGAACTCCCATATTAGCTTCATTTATTGTGCAGACATATTCCATGAGATTCCCAAGTTCTTCTATCACTCTCTTGCAATATGCCGCAAATAATTCTGCTGTCTGTGGATTTTCCCATCCACCAGATGAAATCAACCATTTGGGACTAGAAAAATGATGCATTGTTACAATAGGTGTAATTCCATTTTCGTGACAGCATAACAGCACCTTTCTATAGTGATCTATTTCTGTTTCATTCCACTCTTCCTCTGTTGGCTGTATTCTCGCCCATTCGATGCTAAATCTGTATGCGTTTAATCCACTTTCTGCCATTAGTCTGATATCTTCCTCATAATGATGATAGTGATCAACTGCATCTTTTGATGGTTCTGCAAACATCGAATGTTTCATCTGCTCCATAGCCCAAAAATCACTGTATATATTATTTCCTTCTACCTGATGAGCTGCTGTAGCTGTTCCTATAAGAAATTCATCTGGGAAATTCATAATTAGCCTCCTTTTTCTTCATGTTGACATTATTATAAATTTCCATAACGATATTTTTGTCTTTATAATATATTTTTTGTTCCTTAAACAATCCAATTTATTTTATTCTATTATCCGCATAAATATCAGAAACAAAAAATAGCCCTTATAGAAATTTACATCTCCATAATGACTATCATAATTAACATTTTCTCAGGTGCTTTCTGTCCGCCCAATAATTCATTAATTTTCCACTTATTTCATTTTAAAATATTTTACCATGATGCTTGATTTTATGAATAATTTATCTTTTCTTCCAAAAAAGAACGACAGAAATAATTATCATCCCCCCATTTGATAAAAACCAAAATAAGTTTCTGCTTTCCATATTGTTTTCCATAAGATAATCTGCCTCAATCATTGAATACATGATTCTATTTTTTCAATTGTAATTGTTCCATCTGCTATTTCAACGAATACTTTGCCTCTGTCCCTACTCAATTCCGGTCTATCAATAAGATACTGTAGTCCCATAAGATGAAAAGAAAGGCTCTGCATAAGCAGAGCCCTTCTAACACTGATACCGTATCCACACCGCATCACTGTCAAATTTCTTTACATCAATTAATTTTAACTTCGTCACATCGTGTTCCATCGTAAGTCCGTCAAACACAGCCGGCATACCGCCTCTGCCGTCGATTCCGGCTCGGACTAACAGGCTGATTTCATCAAGCAATCCTGCTTCAAGAAATGCTGTGTTTATCTTCGGTCCACCGACAATACCCATGCGCTCCACGCCGAATTGTTCCGCAAGAATTTCCACTGCACGCGACAAATCTACATGCTCTTTGCCACAAGCGATCCATGAAATATTCTGTCCATCGAGGTAATCCAGATATTCCTTAGACACATTCTCGCTGGTTACGATCAGATACGGTTTCGTCATGCCCGATGCATCCGGCCAGAGAAGTTTTCCATTCGTATCGATAACAACCTCATAACCTGCTGCATCTGCCTTCCTGGAAAATCCCTCTTTTCCATAGCTTTCTGTATTTTTAGCATGGAATTCGCCCGGTTCTGCCATTTCAAGCTCTGCTGTTACTCTTCCGCTGACTGTAGTGGGTACATTGATCTCATCCAGGGATGTATAGTAATCATTTACTCCCGGAAGCTTTGCTGTCATGGCACAATCGATTCGTCCATCTATGGAAATCATCATGTGACAGATGATATATGGTTTCTTCATATTACATCTTTCCTCCATATACAGGGAATCCGCTGGCTGCACCGTAGCTTTCAATCTTCTTGAAGTTCTTAAGTGTTTCCATATCCTCTGCGCTGATTGTAAAATCAACCTTCGCGTTGCTTTCCATATGCTCCGGATTTGCAGTCTTTGGAAGTGAGATCGCACCAAGCTGTAATGTATAGCGGATGCAAAGCTGCGGAACGGTCACTCCATACTTATCAGCGATTGCCTTGATTTCCGGCTGATTAAGAATCTCGCCATGTGCGATCGGAGAATAAGCCTCGATCGCAATATTGCTCTTCTGGCAGAACTCGATCAGTTCTAATGGTGTGTTGCTGATATGGCAAAGCACCTGATTGACCATAGGTTTTACCTTTGCGGTCTCCATAAGGCTCTCAAGATCTTCAATCTGAAAATTAGACACACCGATTGCTTTCAGTTTGCCTTCATTGTATGCTTCTTCAAGTGCTCTCCATGCCTGTCTGTTTCCTTCCACATAACGGTTTTCACTCTGGTTGACTTCAACCCACGGCTGTGGAGAGTGAATAATCATCATATCAAGGTAGTCAAGTTCCATTTTCTTTAACGTCTCATCAATGCCAGCCTTTGCCTCCTCATAAGTTTTATGTTCAGCAGCAACCTTTGATACGACGAAAAGTTCCTCTCTTGGCACGCCACATGTGCGGATGCCTTCACCGACACCTCGCTCATTTCCATATGCCTGTGCGGTATCCATATGTCGGTAACCAAGCTTTACTGCTGCCTTTACCGCATCCGCAGCCTTATCATCATCAATAAACCATGTTCCGAGTCCAAGCTGCGGAATCTTTACTCCGTTGTTTAAGGTAATTGTCTCATTATACATAGATTATCTCCTCTTCAAAAATTATCAACTATAATTTACGTTAACCCAAAATTGTGTTACTTCTTCTCATCCAAAAGTACAACACCCTGTGCCGGATTCCGATTGATCGCACCGACGATCGGATGCGGCACATACATTTCTTCCAGATATGCGATGTCATCCGCTGTCAGTTTTACTTCAAGTGCACCTGCGGCATCATCCAGATAGGATGCCTTTGTTGCTCCGATGATCGGTGAAGCAATGCCTTTTGCCCACTGCCATGCGATCGCGATCTGTGACATCTTGCAGTTGTATTTCTCTGCCAGTTCATGAACGCGGGATACGATTAACATATCCTGTTCTTCCATCCTGTCGTATTTGCCCATAGCGACACGGTCTGTCCTGCTTCTGAGCGTATCGGTGTTCCATGTCGGGCGCGTCAGATGTCCTGCAGCAAGCGGGCTGTACGGCATAAGTGAGACTCCCATCTGCTTACAGATCGGGATAAGTTCTCTCTCATCCTCACGATAGAGCAGATTGTAATGATTCTCCATCGTGCTGAAAGGTGTCCATCCGTGCTCCTTCGCTGCAAGCTGCATATTGTAGAACTGGTATCCGTACATTGCAGAAGCTCCGATCGCGCGCACTTTACCGGATGCGACCAGCCCGTTTAATGCCTCCATCGTCTCCTCGATCGGTGTGTCAAAATCAAAGCGATGGATGATGTATAAGTCAAGATAATCCGTTCCAAATCTTCGTAACGTACCGTCAATTTCCCGATTGATTGCTTCTTTCGACAGACGTCCGTCATTGAAATAAACCTTAGAAGCAATCACAACCTGATCTCTCGCCACATTGTTTTTGATTGCCTTGCCCAGATATTCCTCACTCGTTCCGCCCGAGTAACAGTTTGCCGTATCAAAGAAATTGATTCCAAGATCCAAAGCATGTTTGATCACTTTCTCACGCTCTGCTTCATCGAGCGTCCAGTCATGCATGATGCCAGCTTTTCCGAAGCTCATGCAGCCGATACAAAGCTTTGAAACCTCTATATCTGTGTTACCAAGTTTTGTGTATTCCATGTAAATGTCTCCTATTCGGTTATTACCATATAACTGCTTAACTCTAGTTTCTAATACATCTTCTATTCGTATCTGCTAACGAAATGTCTACCTGATTTTATTGTTACCAAAAACTATATAAGCTTTCCATATTCTTCATCCGTCACCGGCTCACACCACTCATTGGATGTCTCCTCGCCCGGCACTTCCACCGCAAGGTGACTAAACCAGCTGTCCGGAGCAGCTCCGTGCCAATGCTTTACCTCAGCCGGAATATTGATGCAGTCGCCCGGCTTCATCTCGATCGGATCCTTGCCCTCTTCCTGATAGTAGCCGCGTCCTGCCACACAGATGATCATCTGACCACCGCCACTTTTGGCATGATGAATGTGCCAGTTGTTACGGCACCCCGGCTCAAATGTAACATTGAAGATACCAACCTGACTTGTGGATACCGGAGCAAGATAGCTTTGTCCGATAAAATACTGTGCGAATCCATCATTCGGCTGACCAATCGGGAATACCATCTCCTTCGCGTGGGCACGCATTGCCTCGTCCTCATACGGCAAATCTCCCTCGTTTACACTCCATACCTCTTTTGCCAGATTAAATACAGCCCATGCCTTTGGCCATCCTGCGTAGAATCCGACGTGTGTGATGATCGCAGCAATCTCCTTCTGGCTGACACCGTGATCCTTGGCGTTCTGCAGATGGAATTTGAGGGAAGAATCTGTGATTCCCTGTGCCATTAAGGCAACCACTGTAATAATGCTTCTTGTCTTTACATCGATATCCTGATTGTTCCAGTTCTCACCGAATAACACATCATCGTTAAAATGCGCGAACTCCGGTGCAAATTCGCCCAAAGCGTTACGTCCTGCTGTTTGTGTAATCTTTGCCATAATCTTTTGTCCTCCTGTTTCTACTCGATACACCGTGCGTCCTGGCATTCCGATGCATCGTCTATCGTCTTCGTGTGATTTTCGTCGATACGATTATAAGGTTGCCACCCAACTCTCGATCTGCTGCTTGTTGGCATTGTTGAGAAGCTTGCCTTCTACGATCGTTGCGCCCGGTGCAGACGGCTCAAGCTCCTTCACTGTATTGCCGAATCCGCTTCCGCCGGATGTTGCAAAAAGCACAATTTTCTTGCCTGTGAAATCATATTTCTCCAGAAATGTATGAATGATCGTCGGTGCTACATACCACCAGATTGGGAATCCAATCAGGATCTCGTCATACTCTGCAATCTGTGCATCAGTATCCACGATCTCCGGACGAATCTTCTTATCCTTCATCTCGATCGTACTTCTCGCATTCTGATCCATCCAGTTTAAGTCGGCCTTTGTATATAACTGCTTAGGACGAATCTCATACAGATCAGCCCCTGCTGCCTCTGCAACCATCTTAGCGACCTTTCCGGTCACACCACTTGCACTAAAATATGCCACTAATCTCTTACTCATGTGATATTCCTCCTTGATACTGTTTTACGTTTAAACAATAAAATGCGTAACACACACAGTCCATCTGCATGTCTTACGCATTCATTATAAATATCTCTATACAATTATGTCTATTGCTTATATTGCATCGTTTCTTATGCTTCAAAGGCATTGATTTCCTCAATCATCTTACCAACGGCACCGGAATGTGGAAGATTTCTCTTCCATGCAATCACGGTATCCGTGTCGATCGGCGGATCCAATGGTCGCTGCACAAGAAGATCCCTCCTCCAGTACTTTCCCGCACCCTCAATGGAGATTGGGTAAGCCAGCCCCTGCATCGCATAGACACCGGCATTCGTTCCAAGATTACTCGTGTATGCTACATTCAGTTTATCGAAATCTTTGCCGAACCAGTTGGCAAGTTCGCTTTGCACCCCGGAGCGCTCCGGAAGAACCAATGGAAGCGCAAGCAGATCCTCCTTGCGAACCACGGACTTTGCGGCAAGCGGATCCTCCGGCCGCATCGTAACCACCCAGTGATCACTGTTCGAGATTCGGATGTAATCCAAGCCTTCTGTATCCACCGGCTCCATAAAAAGCCCGATATCCACAAGCCCCTTGTTCATCATATCGTAGATCTTATCGGCAGTCCCGGTGTGTATTGCGATCTGCACGCGCGGATACTTCTTCTTGTAAATTCCGCATATCTTCGCCATAATCTCCACCGTATTAAACTCTCCGCAGCCGATTGTGATCTTGCCCTCTAACAGTTCATCGTTTCCCTTGAATTCATCCACAATCTTATCTTCAAGATCGATCAGTTCAAGCGCTCTCCGCTTCAGCAGAAGTCCGTCCTCCGTGAGCGTAATGCTGTGTCCGCCCCGGTTGAACAGAACCGTTCCAAGCTCCTCCTCAAGCGCTTTCAGCTGTCTGGACAGCGTTGGCTGCGTAATATGCAATTGATCTGCGGCCTTCGTGAAGCTTTGCTCCTTTGCAACCGTCAGAAAGTAACGCAATACCCGTAATTCCATTTAGTTATTCTCATCTTCCAGTTCTTGATTCACTTCTTTGCTGATCTTATTTGCATACATCATGCATCCAAGACCGGCAACAAAAATAAGTACCGTCACAATAATTCCCACTACCGAGAAACAAAGCTGACTGAGGTATCCAATAAAAGGTGTCTTAGCAACAACATGACCGGCAACCGCGTCCACGATTTCTCCCTCATAATTGATATCCAGAGAGAAGATCGGAAGAGCGTCGTGTAGGGAAAGAGTGT
>OGKS01000913.1_pt1 | contig 15443 bp, 12 predicted proteins | sample 1572491 | NCBI WGS metagenome assembly OGKS01 (sample SAMEA2582153, study PRJEB24529) | metagenome | biome: Human gut stool | place: China | collected 2011
CATTACGAGGTCGCAGGCGAGAAGGTGGTCAGGAAACCGAATGATGGGAAGGGGCCGAACGGAGAGCTTCCGAAGGTGATAATACAGACGCCTGCATATAACTTTAACCTGCGCAAGGGCGAGATTTTGGGCTTTGCCGGCCTTATGGGCAGCGGCCGTACCGAAATCATGCGCGCCGTTTTCGGCGTTGATCCTCATGCAGGCGGCGAGCTGGTTTTCAAGGGCGAGCCTTTGAAGATTACCAAGCCTGAGGATGCTATTAAGGCAGGATTGGGCTTCGTAACCGAAAACCGCAAAACAGAGGGCCTGATTCTGGACTTCTCCATTTTGCGTAACATTGCTCTGCCGAGTGTTGACAGCTTTGCCCAAAGCGGTGTCATCAATTTTAATATTCTTAATGATTTTGCCGATAAAATGGCAAAAAAGCTGGGCGTAAAGACCAGCAGCCTGGACCTTGAGGCCGGTGCGTTGTCCGGCGGTAACCAGCAGAAGGTGGTTATTGCCAAATGGGTTGGCAGACACCCGGAGGTCATTATTATGGATGAGCCTACCCGTGGTATCGACGTAGGTGCAAAACGCGATATATATGAGCTGATGAACGAGCTTACTGCAAGTGGCGTTTCGATTATTATGGTTTCTTCGGAGCTGCCGGAGGTATTGGGCATGAGCGACCGAATCGTCGTTGTCCACGAAGGCCGCATTGCCGGCGAGCTGCTGCACGATGAAGCAGACCAGGAAAAAATCATGACACTTGCAACGGGAGGGCAATAAAAATAATGGATGTAAAAGCAATCTTAAAAAAATCCGGTTCCATAATCGGACTTATTGTGTTGTTTGTGGTCATTTCCTGCCTTAACAGCAGCTTTATCGATCCCAGCAACCTGAAAAACCTGCTGCGTCAGGTTTCTATCAATGCCTTAATTTCCTTTGGCATGACCTTTGTTATCTTAACCGGCGGTATTGATTTGTCCGTCGGCAGTATTCTGGCGCTTTCCAGTGCACTCATGGGCAGCTTTATCAAGGGCGGTATGGATCCTGTATTCGGTATCGTGCTGGCCTGCCTCATCGGTGCTGCACTGGGCAGTGTCAACGGCCTGGTAATTACCTACGGCAAGGTGGCGCCCTTTATCGCAACCTTGGCGACGATGACTATTTTCCGTGGTCTGACTTTGGTATATACCAACGGCAACCCTATCAGCAGTCTGTCCGAGGATGACCGATTCCTGGAATTTGGCCAGGGCTATGTTGCCGGTCTGCCGGTTCCTGCTATTATGATGCTGATTATGTTTTTCATTTCGTGGTTCATCCTGCACAAAACTCCGCTGGGACGCAAAACCTATGCTGTCGGCGGTAATGAGAAGGTTTCCTTCATTGCAGGTATTAAAATCAACCGCATTAAAATATTTGCTTATACCGTAACAGGTTTCCTTTGCGGTATGGCAGGCGCTATTCTTACCAGCCGTCTGAACAGTGCTCAGCCTACTGCCGGTACCGGCTATGAGCTGGATGCTATCGCAGCTGTAGTATTGGGTGGCACCAGCCTTTCCGGCGGTAAGGGCCGCATCTTCGGTACCATTATCGGTGCGCTGATTATCGGCACTCTGAACAATGGTCTGAATATCTTAAACGTATCCAGCTTTTACCAACAAGTTGTCAAAGGTATAGTAATTTTGCTGGCTGTGCTGATGGACAGAAAGAAAAACTAAGCGTGATGCGGACGTAAAGCACCATCCAGTGCTTTTCAGCCGCAGCCTGCTTAATTCAAGTTTTTGTCCGCATAGTAATTTCTAATTCCGGGAGGTATTTTCTCACATGAAAAAAATTTTATTGGTATTAACCTGCATTGTAGCAATGGCTATGATGATTGTCGGCTGCGGCGGCAGCGACAAGAAGGATGCTGCAAAAGGCAACGACAAGAAAATCACCGTTGGCTTCTCCGTATCCACTCAAAACAATCCGTTCTTCGTTTCCCTGGCTAAAGGCGTAGAAGCTAAGGCTAAGGAGATGGGCGTAACTGTAAAGGTTGTTGACGCTCAGAACGATCCTGCAAAGCAGGCTAATGATATTGCTGACCTGCTGCAGCAAAACATCAGCGTTCTGCTGGTTAACCCTGTTGACTCTGATGCAATTTCTACGTCCGTAAAGGCTGCCAACAAGGCTAACATCCCTGTTATCTGCCTCGACCGCAGTGCTAACCAGGGTGATGTAGCATGCCTGGTTGCTTCCGATAACGTAAAGGGCGGCGAAATGGCTGCTGATTACATTATCAAAAAGCTGGGCGAAAAGGTTAAGGTTGCTGAGCTGGAGGGTATCCCCGGTGCCAGCGCTTCCCGTGAACGCGGCGAAGGCTTCCACAAGCTGGCTGATAGCAAGCTGACCGTTGTTGCTAAACAGACTGCTGAATTTGACCGCAGCAAGGGCCTGACTGTAGCAGAAAACATGCTGCAGGCTAACCCGGACATCAAAGCTATTTTCGCTCAGAACGACGAAATGGCTTTGGGTGCAATCGAAGCTGCTAAGAGTGCTGGCAAGCAAATCTTCATCGTTGGCTTTGACGGCACTGCTGACGGCGTAAAGGCTGTAGAAAGCGGCGCTATGAGCGCTACTATCGCTCAACAGCCGGAAATCATGGGCCAGCAAGGTCTGGAAGTAGCTGTTAAAGCTGCTAAAGGCGAAAAAGTAGAAGCTAAGATTTCTGCTCCGCTGAAGCTCATCGAAAAGAAATAATAGCCGCTTAATTTATATTAACCTGACAACTTGAAGCAATAATGCCTCTGCGCGTTCGCGTGGGGGCATTTTGTTATGGTGAAAGCTGATACATTTTTGTGAGCGTTATTTACAAAATTATTTGCCGCACTTGACAAATAGCGCTGCATTTTATATACTAACAGTTAAGCTAAGAAGAAGAGTAGTAGTCTGCAACCTCAGCGAGCCGTGACAGTGCAAGGCGGCAAAGGCGGATGAAGGCACTTTGGAGCTGTAAAAGTATATTGATTGAGGCGGGCTGCATTTTTTGCAGTCAAGCAGGGTGGAACCGCGGAGTCCGAGCTGTATGCACTCCGTCCCTGTAACATTTAAGTTACGGGGACGCGGGTGCTTTTTGTTTTTCGGACCAAGCTGCTGCCATTGCCGTCTTTGTAACAAATATAGGAGGTAAAACATGGATTTTCAGACAATTATTTTGAAGCTGCAAAAATTCTGGGCAGGCCAAAACTGCATTATGGCACAGCCCTATGACATCGAAAAAGGCGCAGGCACAATGAACCCGTCTACCTTTTTACGCGTACTCGGACCTGAGCCCTGGCGTGTGGCTTACGTAGAGCCTTCCCGCCGCCCGGCTGACGGCCGTTACGGTGATAACCCAAACCGTCTGTTCCAGCATCATCAGTTCCAGGTTATCGTTAAGCCCTCTCCGGAAAACATTCAGGAGCTGTATCTGCAGAGCTTGGCTGAGCTCGGCATTCATCAGGAGGAGCATGATATCCGCTTTGTAGAGGACAACTGGGAATCTCCGACTCTGGGCGCTTGGGGCCTTGGCTGGGAGGTTTGGCTGGATGGTATGGAAATCACCCAGTTCACCTACTTCCAACAGGTAGGCAGCATTGACGTTAAGCCTGTTACCGTTGAAATCACGTACGGCCTGGAGCGTCTGGCTATGTACATCCAGGGCGTAGAAAACGTATTCGATATCCAATGGGTTGGCGACATTACCTACGGTGACGTTTTCCACACCAACGAGGTAGAGCAATCCTTCTACAACTTCCAGGTAGCAGACACCGCGCTGCTGTTTGACCTGTTCGACAAATATGAAGCAGAAGCTAAGCGCGTTATTGAGCTTGGTTATATCCGTCCTGCTTATGATTACGTTCTGAAATGCTCCCATGCATTCAACCTGCTGGATTCCCGCGGAGCAATCAGCGTAAGTGAACGTACTGCCTACATCGGCCGTGTACGTGCGATGGCCCGCCTGTGTGCAAAGGCTTATGTAGCACAACGTGAAGAAATGGGCTTCCCGCTGCTCAAGAAAGGGGAGAATAAATAATGGAAAAATTACTTTTTGAAATCGGTACAGAAGAGATTCCTGCGAAATTTATGCCTGCCATTCTGGCACAATTAAAGGATTTGACAGAAAAGAAAATGACTGAGCTGCGCATTCCCTTCGAAGCAGTTAAAACCTATGGCACTCCCCGTCGTATGACCTTCATTGCCAGCGGCGTTGCCGAGGCTCAGGAGGACAGCACTGTTGAGGCTAAAGGTCCTTCCGCAAAAATCGCTTTCGTAAGCGGCGCTCCCTCTAAAGCAGCTATCGGCTTTGCTCGCGGCCAAGGAGTTGACGTAAAAGAGCTCGTTGTTCGCGATGATTATGTATATGCTGTTAAGCATCTGGCAGGCCAACCGGTTAAGGATTTGCTGCCGGGCCTGCTGACTGATATCCTCACCAGCCTGAACTTCCCGAAAAACATGCGTTGGGCAGATCATGAATTTAAATTCGTCCGTCCGATTCGTTGGCTGGTTGCACTGTTCGGCGATGAAGTTATCCCTGTTGAAATTACCGGCGTAAAATCCGGCAAATTCAGCCGCGGTCACCGCTTCCTGCGTCCTTCCGCACTGGATAACGCTAAAGCTCATGAGTCTATCGGCGATGCTGCCAAGGCTCTGTTCGACACTGTAAAGAGTAAGGCTAAGAACGCTGTAGCTTCCGCTGCTATCGGCACCATCGGCGCTGTAGAAATCCCTGATGCTGATTCCTATGAAAAGGTTATGTATGACAACTATGTAATGGTTGACCAGAACGCTCGCCGTGAGCTGATTCGTCAACAGGTTACTGACCTGGCAATTGCCGAAGGCGGTCATGCAGAAATCAATGAAGACCTGCTGGAGGAAGTAAACTATCTGGTAGAATGGCCGACTGCTCTGTGCGGCAAATTCGAAGAAAAATTCCTTGCTCTGCCGAAGGAATGCATCATCACCCCGATGCGAGAGCATCAGCGTTACTTCCCGGTACTGGCAGAGGACGGCTCCCTGCTGAACAAGTTCATCACCGTCCGCAACGGCGGCAAGGAGCATTTGGAAATTGTTGCTCACGGTAACGAGCGCGTACTGCGTGCACGTCTGAGCGACGCTGAATTCTTCTTCAACGAAGACAGAAAACAAACTTTGGCTGACCGTCTGGAAAAACTCAAAACTGTTTCCTTCCAGGAAGGCCTGGGCAATATGAACGATAAGAGCAAACGTCTGGTACAGGCTGTTGATATGCTGGCTATGGCTATCAATGCCAAGGTTAATAAAGAAAAGCTGGAGCGCACCGCTCTGCTGTGCAAATGCGACCTGGTAACCGGCATGGTTATCGAATTCACCGAGCTGCAGGGCGTTATGGGCCGCGAATATGCTAAGCTCGACGGTGAAGCTCCTGAGGTTGCACTGGGTATTTGCGAGCATTATCTGCCGCGCTTTGCCGGTGACGAGCTGCCGACTACCGATATCGGCCGTCTGACCGGTATTGCCGATAAACTGGACAACATCTGCGCTACCTTCAGCCGCGGTCTGGCTCCGACCGGCTCTCAGGATCCGTACGCACTGCGCCGTCAGGCTCTGGGCATCATCAACATTTTACTGGACGGCAACTACCATGTATCCCTGTACAAGGTTATCGCCGGCGCTCTGTACCTGCTGAATATCCCGGCAGAGGACACCAAAAAGCTCGTACCGCAGATTGCTGAGTTCATGAAACAGCGCCTGCGCAATATGCTGATGGATCAGGGCATCCGTTATGACGTAGTTGACGCAGTTCTGGCTGACCAGATGAACGACGATTTCACCGATCTTGTTGCCCGTGCTAAGGCTCTGAACAGCTTTGTTGCTTCCGCAGAGGCTCCGGCACTGATTCAGGCTGCAACCCGTGTTGCTAACCTGTGCAAGAAGATTGAAGAAGAATCTGCAATCAACCCGCAGCTCTTTGCAGTTGAAGCTGAAGGCGCTCTGCACAATGCTGCTATGGCAGCCAGCAAGGAAGTGCTGGTTGCAGCAACCAAGTATGACTATGCTGCAATTATGGCTGAAGCAGTTAAGCTGGTTGACCCGATTAACAAATTCTTCGAAGACGTTATGGTTATGGACGAGGACGTTCGCGTGAAGAACAACCGTCTGGCACTCTTGGCAGCAGTTAAGGATATTACCCATGCTGTAGGTGACCTGAGCGTTATCGTACAATAATAAAAACTAAGGAGATTAGTCTAATGGAACAATTTAATGCAGAAGCAAAAGCACTTGTAGAAATGCAGAACGAATACGTTTTGCTCACCAGCAAAAACCCCAGCGAAATGTGCCACGATGATTTCATCCGCGCAGAAGAGCTGAACGTACAGATCAAGGACGCAACCAAGGTTATGGCTGCGTTGGCAATCGAATTTGCTGGCTACAAAAAAGACGAAAAAGGCCTGTGGGTAGAAAAATAATTCTCTCGCTGTGCTTTTTAACAGCCTTTGGGGCTTAAGACCATAAGCCTGGCGTGATTGTTTTTGTAATTTAACCGGTCTCTGATATGCTATTACATATAGCTGTCGGAGGCCGGTTTTATTTTTTAGCTTTTTGAGTAATAAAAAAGCATCGGAGCCCCTGACCATTATCGGTCGGGACTCCGATACTGAGAAAAGAAGTGTTTTATGAATGTAAGGCATCAGCTGTTACAGCTTTGCCGCCCACAATCCGTGCAGATTGCAATAAGCATAAGCGGCGAGCGGAGCTGCACCCTCGGCAAGAGCGAAAACAGCCTCCGGCTTGTCACCGGGCTTTAAGATATAGCGCTGACCGCCATGAGTTGTCTGCAGATAAATCCATTGGATGTAGTGCTTTTCAATCATGGGATGCTCCACGCTGCCTACAGCTACACGCACAGTGCTGCCGTCAACGGTAATTACGGGCACATGCTTTTCCTGCGCTGCGTCTTCAGTGTTGGCAACAAGCTCCTGCATGGGCTTGCCGCAGCAGACAAGCTCACCGCCGCCGTCGTGAATCAGGCCGACAATATTACCGCAAATACTGCATTTTAAAAATTTTACTGTCATTGTGCATCGCTCCTTTCGCAAAATAAAACCTTTATAGACCCGGAAACTCAATGTCCCTAACTTAATTATAGCTTATGTTATATGAAAAGTATATAGCTTTACAGAAAATGTTGCACACTTCTCACAATTACAGGAAAGATGCAAAGTGATATTTTGGCGTTATGTAGGCTGCGGAATTGATGTAAAGCATTATCTTAGCGTGCTGCTGTTTCTTTGCAGGCTGTTTTTGTGATATAATTAGATATATATACAATAAAATCGAAAAAGTCAGGTGGAAATATATGAAGCAGATAATTCCTGTAAAACAGGGGGATAATATTACGTTAACTGTCAATGGTCTTGGCAGCAGCGGCGAGGGCGTTGGCAAGTATGAAGGATTTACAGTCTTTGTCAAAGGCGCGCTGCCGGAGGAAGAGGTGCGCGTAACTATTACGCTGGTGAAGAAAAGCTATGCAGTTGGTGCGCTGGAGGAGATTGTCAAAGCATCTGCCGAGCGTGTGGAGCCTGCGTGTCCGGTGTATAAGGAATGCGGCGGCTGTCAGCTGCAGCATTTGAGCTACAAGGGACAGCTGGAGTGCAAGCGTCAGCAGGTGCAGGATGCGCTCACCAGAATCGGACATCTTAATTTAGAGGCATTGCCGGTGTTGGGGGCGGCGGAGCCGTGGAGCTACCGCAACAAAATGCAGTTCCCCGCGGCAGCGGATGCTGAAGGTGTGCTGCAGATAGGCTGTTATGCGACGGCAACACACAGCGTCGTAGATACGGATGCCTGCATGATTTCCAAAGAGGCGAACAATGCAATTATGAAAACAGTGCGCACCTGGATGCAGCATTATAACATCAGCGCCTATGACGAAAAGACAGGCAAAGGACTTGTGCGCCATATTATGGGACGCGTGGGCGTACACAGCGGCGAAGTGATGGCGGTTATTATTACCTCTGGCTATGACATTCCGCACCGCGGCGTGCTTATTGAATGGCTGAAACGCCATGTTCCGGGACTTGTGAGCGTAGTGCAGAACATCAACAAAAAACAGACGAACGTGGTCATGGGCAGCAAGACGCGCGTGCTGTACGGACCGGAATCGATTAAGGACAGTCTGGGCAGCCTGAGCTTCCATGTTTCCGCGCAGGCCTTCTTCCAGGTGAACAGCGAGCAGGCAGAAAAGCTGTATAACAAAGCGCTGGAGTTTGCGGCGCTGAGCGGCAAGGAAACAGTGGTGGACGTTTACTGCGGTACAGGTACGATTTCTCTGTATCTTGCACGTCACGCCAAACAGGTTTATGGTATCGAGATTGTAGCGCCTGCGATTGAAAACGCCAAGAAAAATGCAGAAGAAAATAAATGCGCTAATGCGGAATTTATCTGCGGTGATGCTGCTGTGGAGCTGCCGAAGCTGCTTGCAGGCGGCGTGCGTCCGGACGTTGTGGTAGTGGATCCTCCGCGTGCGGGCTGCGAGCAGAAGGTGCTGGCAGCGATTGCCGAGGTGCAGCCTGAGCGCGTTGTTTATGTGTCCTGCAATCCTGCGTCCTTGGCACGTGATTTGGCGTTTATGGAGCAGCATGGGTATAAGGCGATTGTAGCGCAGCCGGTGGATATGTTCCCGATGACGAGCCATGTTGAGTGCGTCACCCTGCTCACTAGGAGCTGAGCGACGCGGTGAGCAGCTGGTGCGCACCATGTGATAGCCGTCCAAGAATGCGAGCGAGAGCGAAGCATGATTGGAGACGGCGAACCGCTGAAACTGCGGTACTGTTAAACTGTGCTGATAAATTTGATTTGAGAGAAAGTGGTGGGGATATTGGTAAAAAACAAAGCCGAAATAACCATCCGTTCCAGCGCAGCGGAATATCTGACTTATGTTGCCTCTGTGGGGGACCAGCAGGACAGCATTGAGATGCGCTACGAAGATGAGAATATATGGCTGACACAGAAAATGATGGCAACTTTGTATGATGTAGGTGTAAACACCATAAATTATCATATTAAAAATATATTCGAGGATAGTGAATTACAGGAGGGTTCAGTTATTCGAAAATATCGAATAACTGCTGCTGATGGAAAAAGCTATAGCACAAATCACTATTCTTTGGAGATGATTATTGCAGTAGGATTTAAAGTCAATTCTGAGCGTGCAGTGCAGTTCCGTAAATGGGTAAATAAGATTGCCAAGGACTACACCATTAAAGGCTGGGTAATGGATGATGAACGCCTGAAACAAGGCACTTATCTGACGGATAAATACTTTGATGAACAGCTTGAACGTATCAGAGAAATTCGCGCAAGCAAAAGGAAGTTTTATCAGAAAATCACAGATATTTATGCTACTGCGATAGATTATGACAAAACCTCTGCAACAACGAAACGGTTTTACGCAACTATTCAGAACAAAATGCACTATGCAATTCACGGTCACACTGCAGCTGAATTGATTGTAGAACGCGCCGACCATCAAAAGGAACATATGGGACTTACTACATGGGCAGATGCTCCAGACGGCAAGATTAAAAAAGTGATGTGACGATTGCAAAAAATTATCTGAGCGAAAATGAATTGCAGCAATTAAACCGTATGGTTACCGCATACTTGGATTTCGCAGAGAACATGACATTAAGGCATATTCCTCTTACTATGGAGGATTGGGAGAAGAGACTTAACAGTTTCATTGAAATGTTTGAATATGGTGTTTTACAGGATGCAGGGAAGGTGTCAGAAGCAATTGCAAAGCTGCATGCCGAAACTGAATTTGAAAAATATCGTGTCATTCAAGACAGATTATTTATGTCTGATTTTGATAAGTACATGTTGGAACTGGAAGAGAAAGCAAAAAATAATGGCTAGTCTCAGTGCGAGATTATGAAATATGACGAAGTGCTGAAACAGTGATTTTGATCTATGCAAACAGTTTGAATAGGGCCGCTTTACTGTTACTAGCGCTTGTTCGAATTCTTGCAAAAGTTCTTCGTAACCCATGAAGTGCTTTGTGGTTTGTCTAAGACTTGTATCAGGGGATTAAACTTTGCGTTAGTCTAAACCTCAAAAAATACTTCCATAATCGTTAATGTGTTTCAGTAGTCGTTAGTTTACTACGAACCAAAGAGAATATGGTAAAGCATTTTTTGCTAAGTTTTTTTGTGCGAGCAAAAAAGCGACTGTTTCCCGCGCTTTGGTAAAGCGCGCCCCTTTCTTGTTACTTCTTTCGGGGACGAAAGAAGTAAACATAAAGATTAAAGGCAAACCTTAGCGGTTATGAAAGATAAAACTTCGGTAGAAGCAGAAGTACGTGAGCTTGCCTCCAAATTGACAGCATAACAGTAAAACAGCATAAAGCTGCAAAAGGCGTTCTACATGACTGCGGTAGAACGCTTTTTATATAAACGCTCTCCGCATTCTCCCTGATTTATGCTATAATAAACTACAAGTATGTTTGCAGGAGGTTGCCATGTTTGCTGTTAATGTTGCGATAAATTTACCAGTAAAAAATTTATTCCGTCAGTTTACCTACAGTGTGCCGGAAGCACTGCAGTTTATAGACAGCGGCTGGCGTGTAGTTATTCCTTTCAGCTGCCAGAAGGTGGAAGGCTTTGTGGTGGAGCGTGTGTCGCTGCCTAGTGATGAAGTGCTGAGAAGTAAGCTGAAGCCGGTGGAGGCAGCCTTGGGCGATACTCCTTGGTTTGATAAGGAAATGCTGGCTACTGCCAAATGGATGGCAGATTATTATATGTGTTCGCTGGCAGAGGCGATGCGCCTTTTTGTGCCGGGAAAATCGAGCATTAAGCGGCGTGCCGTGCGTGATGCGCAGGGACGTTTGCTTTATTATATTTATAATGAGCGTTTGCAGGAAAAAACTGTGTTGGCTTACCGTATCAATGCTGCAGGAAGGCAGGCGTTGGCTGAAGGAACGCTTGCCAAACGTGCCAAGGGGCAGCATGCTGCCCTGGGCGTACTGGCACAGGCTGCAGGAGCACTGAGCGTGAGCGAGTTGGCGCAGCAGGGTGTGAGCTCCGCGGTAGCGCGCGCTTTAGCGCAGAACGGTTTGGCGGACGCAGTGCAGAAGCGTGTGCTGCGCAACAGCTATAACACAGAGCAGGAGCGTGGCGAAAGCCTGCAGCTGACGGCGGAGCAGCAGGATGCCGCAGTAAAGATTAATCAGGCGATAGATGCGCAGCGTGCGCAGTCCTTTTTGCTGCAGGGCATTACGGGCAGCGGCAAGACGGAGGTTTACCTGCGTGCGGCGGCTCATGCTGTGGATGCAGGCTGGCAGGTGCTGATGCTGGTGCCGGAAATTGCGCTGACAGCGCAGCTGGTGAAGCGCTTTCAGGCATGGTTCGGCAGCGAGATTGCCGTGGCGCACAGTAAGCTATCGCAGAACGAAAGAGGCGACGTGTGGTACCGCATGCGCACAGGCAAGGCAAGGGTGCTGATTGGCGTGCGCAGTGCTGTGTTCGCTCCGTTTGAAAAGCTTGGCTTGGTGATTGTCGACGAGGAGCATGAGGGAAGCTACAAGGAGGAGGACCACCGTCCGCATTATAATGCACGTGATGTTGCCCGCACCCGCTGCCGCCTGACCGGCGCAGCTTTGGTGCTTGGCAGTGCGACGCCGGATTTATGCACTTATTATAAGGCACTGCAGGGCGAATGTACACATTTGCATCTTACGTCACGTCCTAATGGTGCTGCTTTGCCAAAGGTTGAGATCGTGGATATGCGCAAGGAACTGGAGGCGCGCAATTTCAGCGTGCTGTCGCGCGCGCTGCAGCAGGCGCTGGTGATGACGGCGGCGGCGGGGGAGCAGGCGATTGTCCTCTTGAACCGCCGTGGCTATTCTACCTTTGTGATGTGTCGCGACTGCGGCCAGACGATTACCTGTCCGCATTGTGCTGTAGCAATGGTTTACCACAAGAAGAACGAGGATTTGCGCTGCCATTACTGCGGTAACACAATGCCGTTGCCGCGGGAATGCCCGAACTGTCACAGCCGCCGCATCAAATATTTCGGCAGCGGTACGCAGAAGGCTGAAGAACAGCTGCAGCAGCTGCCGGAGGTGCGTGTGCTGCGCATGGATCAGGATTCTACCGTGGCGAAGTTTGCGCATGCCGATATTTTGCGGCGCTTTGCCGACGGTGCGGCCAATGTGCTGATTGGTACGCAGATGGTGGCGAAGGGACACGATATTCCCAATGTAACGCTGGTAGGCGTATTGGCGGCGGACAGTACGCTGCATCTGCCGGATTACAGGGCATCCGAGCGCGCCTTTTCACTGCTGACGCAGGCTGCAGGGCGTGCGGGACGCGGTGACAGGCCGGGACATGTAATCTTCCAGACCTATGATCCGGATAACCCGATTCTGCAGCTGGCGGTGACGCAGGATTACGACACCTTTGCCAAGCGTGAGCTGCAGGAGCGCAAGAACTATTTTTATCCGCCGTTCGCCCAGATGCTCAAGCTGCAGGTGGTGGATAAGGATGAGGGCGCTGGTCTGGTGTTGGCGCAGCAGGTTGTTTTTTATCTGCAGAGCCTGAAGCTGCAAGGTAAGCTGGAGGATTTGCTGATTGCAGGACCATTTCCCTCGCTGGTGGCGAAAGCCTATGATCTGTACCGCTTCAACGTGCTGCTGAAGGCGCAGGATTTGAAGGAAACAAAGGAAGCGCTGCTGAACAGTGAATTTAAGGAAAAAGCAAATTTATACTTTAATGTTGACCCTGTAAGTGTAATTTAAAGTGATAAATGATTGTATAAAAACGGAGTTTGTGTTACAATATAGAAGATTTAACACTGCTAATGCCGGTAGAATGTTGCAAAAAATCTGCCGGTGTCAGCAAATTGATTAATGGGAGTAATTGTTTATGAGCATGCAGATGGAATTTATCAAGGTGCTGCCGTCGCCGCAGGCCTTAATGGAGGATTATCCGGTAAGTAAGGCTTCTAAGCTGCTGAAGCTGCAGCGTGACGAGGCTATAAAGAATATTTTTACAGGCAAGGATGACCGCTTTTTGCTGGTCATCGGTCCATGTTCCAGCGATAACGAGGACGCTGTGCTGGACTATGTTTATCGTCTGGCCAAGCTGCAGGAAAAGGTACAGGATAAAATTTTTATCGTACCGCGTCTGTACACCAACAAGCCGCGTACTATCGGCGTAGGCTATAAGGGTATGCTGCACCAGCCTTCTCCCGAGGGTGAGGAGGATATGCTGGGCGGTATTATCGCTATCCGAAAAATGAACGTGCGCGTGGTAGAAGAAACCGGTCTGACCGGCGCCGAGGAAATTCTCTATCCCGAGGTTTTCCGTTATCTGTCCGATTTGCTGAGCTACGCTGCAGTAGGTGCGCGCTCCAGCGAGGATCAGCTGCACCGCATGATTGCCAGCGGCGTAGGCATTCCCGTAGGCATGAAGAATCCTACCAGCGGCGATTTGTCTGTTATGCTCAACAGTGTGGCGGCAGCGCAGCATGAGCAGGAATTTTTGTTCCGTGGCTGGGAGGTGCGCACCAAGGGCAACCCGCTGGCGCATTCTATTTTGCGCGGTTATGTTGACCCCATCGGCAACAGCTTCCCCAACTACCATTATGAGGTGCTGAAAATCGTTATTGATATGTACGCAGAACGTCAGCTGCAGAATCCGGCAATTATTGTGGATACCAACCACGCCAACTCCGGCAAAAAATATCTGGAGCAAATCCGCATTGCTAAGGATATCGTGCATTCCCGCAAGCTGAACGCTGATATTAACAGAATCGTCAAGGGTCTGATGATTGAAAGCTATATCGAGGACGGTGCTCAGGGCGTGCATGACGGCATTTACGGCAAATCTATTACCGACCCCTGCCTGGGTTGGGATAAGACGGAAAGATTGCTGCTTGACCTGGCGGAAGAATTGTAAACTGATAAGTATGAGCTGCTGCAGCGAAGGCTGCAGCAGTTTTTTTGCATGCAAAAAAACCGCCTGCTTTAGCAGGCGGCTTCTAAACTTTCTCAGCTATTAAAATGTTTCCAGCAGCTTGTAGCCACGACCTATGAGGAAGGTGGCGGTTTCCGGCTCGTTGGTTTTGAAAACTACTACCGGTTTAACATTGTCGCGGTTAAAGGAAATGTAAAGGTAAGAAATGTCGATGTTGGCACCGTGGATAGCGGCAAGAATTCCGTCCAGATAACCCGGAGTATCGTTCATCTCTACAGCAATAACCTTGTCCTGACGGCATTGGTAGCCTTCTGCCTTCAGTACTTCGATAGCAGTTTCTGCCTTGTCCACAATCAGGCGCACGATGCCGAATTCCGCACTGTCGTTGGCCAGCATGGTGTAAATATTGATGTTGGCTTTAGCAAGAATGGTGGTGATTTTGAACAAACCACCCTCGTTGTTTTCGGTGAATAAAGAAATCTGGTTCAGCATATGTAAAAATCCTCCCTAAATTATCATAAAGCGGGCTGTACTGTTGTCAGTTTTTGCTTGCTTAATAAAAGATTATAGCACAAACTTTGATGAGAAGAAAGAGGCTTTTGTAAAGTTATCTTTACCTGACGCAAGCTATTGTGAAGTGAAAGAGGACAAAAATAATATTTAGCTTTGATTTGAACGCAGAAAAACAGCTTTGATTTGTGATAAATACAATGCTTGCTGAGTCTATTATTCTTTAATGTTTACGTGGTTATTGAGTTTAGGTTAAAACAAACAAAGATTACAAATTGCTTGATTTTTCTTGTAAAAGTGTTATAATATTGTTGATAACATATGAGCAAGTTTTGAAATGTTACTCATATAAATAAGCGGAGGTTGATAGTATGGGTATGAAGAAATTATTAGCAGTTTTATTCTCGGCTTTACTGCTTGTAGGCGTTGCAGGCTGCGGCGGCAACAATGCGCAACAGGGCGCGGTAACACAAAAGGTTATGAACGCCAAATCCAAGCAGGATTTTGAGCCTGTAACGGAAGTAAAGGAAGGACGCAAAAACGTCTATGCCGTACTTAAGGTTATGAAGGGTAACTATTGGGAAGAAGTTATCCGCGGCATTAAGGACGGCGCAGCTAAGGCTGACGTTAACGTTTATGTCGGCGGCGTTATGAAGGACGGCGACTGGGAGCTGCAACGCGATATGGTCAAAGAGCTTCCCGGTAAAAAAGCGGACGCAGTAATACTTGCTCCGGCGGACAGCTCCAATATGACGGCAAGTGCGAAAACACTGCGCGAGCAGAAGCTGCCGGTATTTTTGGTTGATACCGCATTGAGCAGCAATGATTACGATGCAGCTTTCCTTACCAACAACCTGGAGGCAGGTGCCGAGGTTTGCCAGCAAATGGTAGAGCAGATGAAGGCTAACGGTGTGAAGGAATCCGAGGAGGCAACAGTTTTGGTACATGTCAGCACCTTGGCCAGCACTA
>OGKS01000923.1_pt1 | contig 15295 bp, 10 predicted proteins | sample 1572491 | NCBI WGS metagenome assembly OGKS01 (sample SAMEA2582153, study PRJEB24529) | metagenome | biome: Human gut stool | place: China | collected 2011
GGCGCATGTTCTCTGGAAGATCCACAGCCAAAATTTTTGTTGGCTACAATAATGTCTCCCTCTTTTACATTTTTCACAAAGTCCTTGTCAATGTCTTCCATACAGTGTGTTGCAAGTTCTTTCGGATCTGAAGAATTTAAGTATCTTGCCGGAATAATAACATCTGTATCGACATTGTCTCCATATTTAAATACATGACCACATGCTGCTTTCATATAATCCTCCTTGTTTTGCGAAGCAAAATCCGAGCCCCTCTGGGCGAGGAGAGGATTTAGCCTCCTTGTTTTACATAACCTCTTCCGGGCTGGAAATCTTACCTGTGACTGCACTTGCCGCTGCAACTGCAGGACTTGCGAGATAAACTTCTGAATCTACATGTCCCATACGGCCTACAAAGTTCCGGTTTGTAGTGGACACGCACCGTTCGCCTGCTGCAAGGATTCCCATATATCCGCCAAGACATGGTCCACAGGTTGGTGTGCTGACAACTGCCCCTGCCTCGATAAAGGTTCTTAACAGTCCCTCTTCCATTGCCTGAAGGTATATCTTTTGTGTTGCCGGGATTACGATCACACGGAGTCCTTTTTTCACCTTCTTACCTTTTAATACGGAAGCTGCAATCCGAAGGTCATCCATACGCCCATTGGTACAGGAACCGATCACAACCTGATCGATTTTCACATCTCCGACTTCATCGATCGTTCTTGTATTTTCAGGTAAATGTGGGAATGAAACGGTTGGTTTTAAGGTGCTTAAATCAATCGTATATTCCGCATCATATTCCGCATCCTCATCTGCTTCATAAACAACGTAAGGACGTTTGGAATGTTCTTCCATGTACTGTTTTGCAAGATCATCCACAGGGAAAATACCGTTCTTTCCACCTGCTTCGATCGCCATATTTGCAATTGTAAAACGATCATCCATCGTCAGATACTGAATTCCATCACCCACAAATTCCATCGATTTGTAAAGTGCACCATCCACACCGATCATTCCGATAATATGTAAAATAATGTCTTTTCCGCTGATCCACGCAGCCGGTTTTCCGGTCAGATTAAATTTCATTGCAGACGGAACTTTAAACCATGCCTTTCCGGTTGCCATTCCTGCCGCCATATCCGTACTTCCGACACCGGTAGAGAAAGCTCCAAGTGCTCCGTAAGTACAGGTATGGGAATCTGCACCAATGATCACATCACCTGCGACGGTAAGTCCTTTTTCTGGGAGCAGTGCATGTTCAATCCCCATCTCCCCTACATCAAAATAGTTGATAATGTCATGTCTGCACGCAAATTCCCGCACGCATTTACAGTGCTCTGCTGATTTAATATCCTTGTTTGGAACAAAATGATCCAAAACCAGTGCTACTTTATCTTTATCAAACACACCGTCCACTTTCATCTTATCCATCTCATGGATAGCCACCGGTGATGTAATGTCATTTCCAAGAACTAAATCCAATTCTGCCTCGATCAACTGTCCTGCACTTACAGATGGAAGCCCTGCATGTGCCGCCAGGATTTTCTGCGTCATTGTCATTCCCATGATAAAATCCTCCTTCACGTAATTATTGCGATTCCCTGCTGTTATCATAAATCATCAAAACAATTACTCTGTTTATATTCCCGTGATATTCTCATTTCTCACGGTTCGTTTTACTTGTATTCATTGTAGCATAGGTAATATTATAATACAAATACATAATAAACATATTTACCATAACTATCTTTTATGATATAATATGCGCATGCAATGAGCAGTGCCAATCGAGAATATGCAGACCGGACATGCTTGCATGGTAAGGTCTGTATATATCGAGAGTGATAGGGCGAATGCCCGTCAGCCAGAAAAATCTCTGATTTTTCTGGCATGCACTGCGGACTAAAACTCACTCAATAATACATTTATCAGATAACAAAAAGGAGTTTTTATGAATCAGAATTTATCCTCTTACCGTATTTTTTATACAGTTGCAAACACCGGAAATATCTCAAAAGCTGCAAAGGAGCTTTATATCAGCCAGCCTGCGATCAGCAAATCCATCCAGAAGCTGGAGGAAAGCGTCGGCTGCAAACTTTTTTCCAGAAGTTCCCGCGGCGTTGTTCTGACCGATGAAGGAAAACTGCTCTATGAACATGTCAGTGAGGCGTTTGAGACCCTGACTATGGGCGAAGAAAAATTAAAACGTTCCATCGAGCTCGGTGTCGGGCACTTAAAAATCGGTGTCAGCTCCACGCTCTGCAAATATCTGCTTCTGCCTTACCTGAAAGAATTTATCCGGCAGAACCCGCATATTTCTATCTCCATCTCCTGCCAGTCCACCAATGATACCTTAAAACTGCTGGAAGATAACAAAATTGATATTGGTCTGATCGGGAAACCGGAAAATCTGAAAAATATTCATTTTGACTTTTTAGAGGAAATTGAAGACATTTTCGTTGCAGCCAAAGATTATCTGCGAAACCTGAAAGCAAGAGGTATTCAGAAAGATCATATTTTACAGAGTTCCACGCTCATGCTGCTTGATAAAAACAATATGACAAGACAGTACATTGATGATTATTTACAGGAAAATCAGATCATCATCAAAGATTCCATCGATATTTCTGACATGGATCTTCTGATTGATTTTGCCCGCATCGGTGTCGGTGTTGCATGTGTCATCAAGAACTTTGTCCGGGAAGATTTGGAAAACGGAACTCTCGTGGAAATTCCACTTGGCTTTCCCATCCACAAACGTGAAGTTGGTTTTGCATACAAGACAACAACAAAGCCTTCTAAATCACTTGCGGAATTTATTCATTTTTACAAGACTTACCGGTAGGACGCTGATGCGCGCAAGCTTTAGCTTGCATAATTCTTCTGCGCATCAGTCTCATCCTTGTGGAGCATTTTTCTTGCATAGGAAGCAATTTCCTATGCAAGAAAAAACGCCGTGGCAGCTGCCACGGCATTTTTTCTTATCTCATAACAATATTCACGATACGTCCCGGTACATAAATCTCTTTTACGATATTTCCTGTGAGTTTATCTGCAATCGCTTCTTTTGCTTTTGCAATGACATCCTCTTTTGCATCGTCTTTTCCGATGGAAAGTGTTCCTTTGGTCTTTCCATTGATCTGGACTGCGATTTCCACAAAACTCTCAACGGTCTTAGCCTCGTCAAATTCAGGCCAGGCTGTCTGATAAACTTTTCCTTCGAAACCTGCAATCTGCCATAACTCCTCAGTGATATGTGGAGCAACCGGGTTCAATAAAGTAATTAATGTTTTAAATTCACCCCTTGTGATTGCATTTTTCTTATAGAAGTCATTGATGAGTGCCATCATTGCTGCAATTGCAGTATTATATTTCAGATTTTCAAAATCACTGCTTACCTTCTTGATTGTCTGATGCATCTTTGTCTCCATATCAGCGGAGTAACCTTCTTCGTCAGTCATAAGATCCTGTAATTTCCATACACGCTCTAAGAAACGACGGCAGCCTTTAACGCCATCTTCCGACCAGGAAGCGCTTAAATCGAATGCTCCGATGAACATCTCGTAAGTTCTCAAAGTATCTGCACCGTATTCTCTTACAATATCATCCGGATTTACGACATTTCCTCTGGATTTTGACATCTTCTCACCGTTCTCACCGAGGATCATACCGTGGGAAGTTCTCTTCTGATATGGTTCCGGACAAGGAACAACACCCTCATCATAGAGGAATTTGTGCCAGAATCTGGAGTACAGCAAATGTAAGGTTGTATGCTCCATACCACCGTTATACCAGTCAACCGGCATCCAGTATTTTAATGCTTCCGGGCTTGCAAGCGCTTCATCGTTGTGTGGATCGGTATATCTTAAGAAATACCAGGAGGATCCTGCCCACTGAGGCATGGTATCGGTCTCTCTCTTAGCCGGTCCGCCACAGCAAGGACAGGTTGTGTTAACCCAGTCAGTCATTGCTGCAAGTGGTGATTCACCGTTATCTGTCGGCATGTAACTGTCAACTTCCGGTAACATTAATGGAAGTTCGCCCTCATCGATCGGAACATATCCGCATTTATCACAATGTACAATTGGAATCGGTTCACCCCAGTATCTCTGACGCGAGAATACCCAGTCTCTTAATTTATAATTTGTCTTGGCTGTTCCAATGCCTTTTTCCTCTAAGAATGCGATCATCTTTGCTTTTGCATCTTTTACTTCAAGTCCGTTAATAAAGTCTGAGTTGATCAGAACACCTGTTGCAACATCTGTAAATGCAGCCTCATTGATGTCTACTTCCTCTCCGTTCTTTGCAACAACCTGGATCATTGGAAGATTGAATTTCTTTGCAAATTCCCAGTCACGCTCATCATGTGCCGGCACTGCCATGATCGCACCTGTACCATAGGACATTAATACATAGTCAGAGATCCAGACCGGAATCTCTTTTCCGTTTACAGGGTTTACTGCTGTCAGACCGTCAATGCATACACCGGTCTTGTCTTTTGCAAGCTCTGCACGCTCAAAATCAGATTTCTTCGCAGCCGCCTCGCGGTATGCCATGATCTCATCCCAGTTTTTGATCTCTCTCTGGTACTTATCGATAATCGGATGCTCCGGGGATACAACCATGTAAGTAACTCCGAATAATGTATCGCAGCGGGTTGTGTATACACGAAGCTTATCCTCTTTTCCTTTGATGGAGAAGTCAACTTCAGCCCCCATGGATTTGCCGATCCAGTTCTTCTGGGAAACTTTTACACGCTCGATGTAATCCACATGATCTAATCCCTCGATCAGTTTCTCTGCGTAATCCGTGATCTTTAACATCCACTCACTTTTTACTTTGCGGACAACCGGAGCTCCACAACGCTCGCAGACACCGTTTACAACCTCCTCGTTTGCAAGACCTACTTTACAGGAAGTACACCAGTTGATCGGCATTTCCTTCTTATAAGCTAAACCTGCTTTGAAAAGTTTTAAGAAAATCCACTGTGTCCATTTATAATAATTTGGATCTGTGGTGTTGATCTCTCTGTCCCAGTCAAAAGAATAACCGAGAGAATGAAGCTGCTCTTTGAATCTTGCCACGTTCTTCTCTGTTACGATCTTCGGGTGGATCTTGTTCTTGATCGCATAGTTTTCAGTTGGAAGTCCGAATGCATCCCATCCCATTGGATAGAGTACGTTGTATCCCTGCATTCTTCTCTTTCTAGCTACGATATCAAGTGCTGTGTAAGGTCTTGGATGACCTACGTGAAGTCCCTGTCCTGATGGGTACGGGAACTCAACTAATGCATAATATTTTGGTTTGGTAAAGTCATTGGTTGCTGCGAAAGCTTTCTCATCATCCCAGACTTTCTGCCATTTTTTTTCGACTACCTTATGGTTATAAAGTTCTGCCATGGTATTCCTCCTTCTTTTTTATCAAACATGATTCATGATTTTGTGGATTTTGTGGTAATAGGACAAAGTTTCCTGTTACATAAAAAATCTCCGTCTCCAAAAAGAGACGAAGATATCTATTCACTCCGTGGTACCACTCTCATTCGCAGGATGAACGGTTCATCCAAATACGCACTCACATTCTTAACGCGAATCACACGTTCTGACCTACTTGTTTTTTCATTTCAATCAGAAAACTCAGAGGCGAGTTGGGAACTTCCAAATACTGTCTTGCACCATCCGACAGCTCTCTGACACTTTTTCGTTCTTAATACTCCTCGTCAACGTCATATTTTATGCTTTTAACATGATTTATTTTAACATATGAAATTCATTTGTCAATATTTTCAGAGCATATCCCACTTTGAAAAATCTTCGTGATTGTCTTTTGCAAAAATAGCAATTGCAGTCATCAGTAAAATTTTAAAATCCAGAAACAGGGAATAGTTTTCAATATACATCAGATCCCATTTCAGTTTGTCCAGAAAACTTGTGTTATAATTTCCCATCACCTGTGCATATCCGGTCAGTCCGGCTTTTACCTTCGTGCGGAGTACAAACTCTGGAATATCCTCGACTGCTTTTGCAATAAATTCCGGTCGTTCCGGTCTTGGACCTACAAAACTCATATCACCTTTTAAAATATTTACAAGCTGTGGCAGCTCATCTAACTTCGTATTCCGAAGGAAACGTCCTACCCGTGTCAGCCGTTTGTCGTGCTTTGTGGCAAGCTGCGGTCCCCTGTTTTTCTCCGCATCCGTGATCATGCTGCGGAACTTGTAAATTTCAAATTTTTTCATGTCTCTGGTACAGCGGACCTGCCGGTAAATCACACTACCGCCGTCCTCGCACTTAATGCAGATTGCAATAATCAAAAACAATGGAGAAAGAATCACCAGAAACAACACCGAAAAGACGAGGTCAAAGCATCTTTTTATCGAACGCTTGGAAATTTCCATTCCAAAATGGTTACAGAAAAAAACCGGTGAATCGTGATACTGTGTCAATCCTGAACCGCGTATCATAATATCCGATAATTTTGTGTTGCAGTAAACCTGCCTGTCCATATAGTAACAGAACTTGAGCAGTTCATTCCGCTCGTCAGACGGCAGATCTTCCAGAAAGATACCTTTCAGAATCAACATGCTTCAACCATTTCAATCCTTTTAAAAAGTCAAGCATACCACGAATTACATAATATTCTGAAACAAAATCACCTGCTACATGATAAGAAGTAATCGTCTCATGCCACTTATTCAAGACAGCCTGTGAATCAAGCCACGGAAAATGAATGGCATTAACAAACAACGGATTTCTTGTATCATAATAAAGCATAATCGGTGTCTGTCGTTTATCAAATGTCTCATGCCACACGTGCACACCCTCAATGATAATGGGAGTTCTGCCACACCGAAGTCCATACTCTACATCATCACAATGTATGAAAAAAGGTAAAACATCATTTTCCCTCACAAAGCTCATTGGGAAACAGCAAAACCACCATCCTCCATAATCAGCCCCAGAATCATAGACCACCTTTCCATAACAATAATCATCTGGTGTAATCTTCCTCATATATTCAACGTGTTTTAAGTCACCATAATTCCATATTTCCGCAGCAGTATACTGAATATCGGGTTTATCCAGACAGAACATCCGACCAGCCACCGGATTAAGTTCATACTGTTCAGGCACGCTTACCAGAAAATCATACAGAATATAAAAAGCATCCAACTCAAACTTCACATCATCATCCATGAAAATAACATGTGAAAAATCAATATTGCTGTTGCGTATCTCCTCTATTCCTCTCTGAAAGCCACCTGAACCGCCCGTATTTTTGTTGTGAAACACATGCAAAAAATCCCCATCATGACATTCCAATTCACAGCCATTATCTATCACGAAAATATGCAGTTTGCCATAATAATCTCTGTCAGTTAAATCAAAAAATTTAGACTGTAACAATTTAGAAATATTATGCTCCACAAAATCATTTCTGTGATATGTACAAATGTTTACAGCAATATTTATATTTTTCACATTTTCTCCTCTAAAACACATATGCTATTTAATCTTATATCAGCTCACGCTCACACATATCCAGTGCAGAGGCAATAACAGCATCCATATCATAGTATTTATATTCACCAAGTCGACCACCAAAAATAACCTTCGTTTCCTGATCTGCAAGCTTCCTATAATCTTCATATAGCATTCCGTTTTTCTCATCATTTACCGGATAATATGGCTCATCACCCGGTTTCCACTCTGATGAAAATTCCTTGGAAATTACTGTCTTTGGCAAATCCTGACCATCTGCATCCTTACCAAATTCAAACCATTTGTGCTCTATAATTCTGGTCCAAGGTGTCTCTTCATCTGTATAGTTCACTGCTGCATTGCCCTGAAAATTCGGAATATCAAGCAATTCTGTCTCAAATCGAACTGAACGATACTCCAACGTTCCAAGTTTATAGCCAAAGTAGGAATCTATTGCACCAGTATATACAATCTTATCTGCCATGGCATCCCACTTATCCTTTGATACAAGATAGTCCTCATTCAATTTTACCTCTATGCCTTCCAGCATATTCGCAACCATCTTTGTATATCCGCCAATTGGGATTCCCTGAAATAGTGCATTAAAATAATTATTATCAAATGTCAAACGTACCGGCAATCTCTTGATAATAAAAGCCGGAAGCTCATTGCATGGACGTCCCCACTGTTTTTCTGTGTAACCCTTAATCAGTTTTTCATAAATATCACGACCAACAAGTGATATTGCCTGTTCTTCCAGATTTTTGGGTTCTACAATTCCTGCTGCTTTTTTCTGTTCTTCGATCTTTGCTGCTGCCTCTTCCGGAGTTATAACACCCCACATTTTATTAAAAGTATACATATTAAAAGGAAGTGAATATAATTCACCGTTATAATTTGCGATCGGAGAATTTGTAAAACGATTAAATTCTGCAAACTGATTTACATACTCCCATACCTTTCTATTATTTGTATGAAAAATATGGGCTCCATACTTATGTACCTGAATACCTTCCACTGCCTCCGTATAAACATTTCCTGCAATATTCGGTCTCTTATCAATTACCAGAACCGATTTTCCTGCCTTCTTTGCTTCATGTGCAAAAACTGCTCCATAAAGTCCTGCACCTACTACTAAATAATCGTATTTCATATTTATCTGCTCTCCTTTGAAATTTATAACAGAATGCAGGAAAATCTCTTGCATATTTATTCCTGCTACATTATACTAGTTGTGTGATATATTATTATTTTTTCTATCTGCATATCGTTTTTTCAACCTTGTAACTTATCATTTATTTCGTGTATTTCCCCTCTGCACGTTTCCATCATTAGTGAGGTATTCAATGAACACAATAAAACCAACTACATCTTTATCTTATTTAAATGCAACCGGTCAGATTCCCTATGGAATGACAAACGATTACATGTTCCGAATCATCCTTGAAAAAAATAATTATGTTCTGAAAGGACTTATCTGTTCTCTTCTTTCTCTTAAACCAGAAGAAGTTGTTTCGGTTGAAATCCAGAATCCTATTTTACTCAATGAAGCTGTCGACGACAAAGAATTTATCTTAGACATAAAAGTTCTCCTGAATAATTCTGCTGTCATAAATCTCGAAATGCAAATGGCATATCAGCTCAATTGGAAAGAACGCTCTCTAAGCTATCTCTGCCGGGTTTTTGACCAATTATCACATGGACATCTCTATGGTGATATCAAACCTGCCATCCACATTGGATTTTTGAATTTTGATCCTGTTTCCAGCGAGTATCCCGAATTTTACTCAAGTTACAGGTTATTAAATGAAAAAACTTACACCCCTTATAGTGACAAATTTATTCTCCGTGTGGTAAACTTAAGGCAGATAGATTTTGCAACCGATGAAGACCGTGCCAACCGAATTGATTACTGGGCACGTCTCTTTACCGCAACTACATGGGAGGAAATCAAAATGCTTGCCAAAAACAATGAATTTATTGCTTCCGCTTCACAATCCCTTTATGAATCAAATGCGGATGAGATTACAAGAGAAAAATGCCGTGCCCGTGAAAACTATATATGCCTTGAGCGTACTCTGGCAGAACAGGAAAAAAGATTAGCTAAGCAGGAAGCTGAATTAGCTGATAAAGATAAAATTATCAAAAATCTTAAGAAGCAGCTTGCTGAAATTCAGTCTGCTAATTAATATTGTGGGTTAGAATCCCACCACCTTGAAAGTGGTGGGATTTTGTTTGGTCTTATATTATAATCGCAATTAAGAACCAAGCAACCTATTGGATGGTGTGATTATAAATAGTTCCAGACCAAATAGTCGAAACCTCCGCAACTTCGGACGGCAAATCGAAAACTATTAATTTATAATTCGACTTATATCAATGTTTTCCTCACACGTATCAAGTGCAGACGCAATAACAGCATCCATATCATAATACTTATATTCTCCAAGACGCCACCAAAAATAATATTCTTTTCATTATCAGCAAGCTTCTTGTACTCAGCATACAATTTACCATTTTTATCATCATTTACAGGATAATAAGGCTCATCCCCTGGTATAATTCTGCTTTGGTAACATAAGCTTGTATTGGCTTCATTTGTCAAGCTCTTGCCGCGTAAACGGTGCGATGCTTTGCAGTTGGAGACAATGCAAGCAGGATGCCACCAGAAGCAAAATTATGTCGTTTCAAATGCGGTTTCCTATGACCGGACAGGCAGTGAAATATCCACCGGAATATTCATTTCACCTATTCTATTTTGTATTTTTATTAAACACAATATAATTTTTGATTCTTTCACAAGTAATTATTTTACTTTCTTATCATCCAATAAATGATAACAAGGAATACCTGTAGCATGTGTATCAAATACAACACTATCTATCACCTTAAAATTCTGTGTATCAAATACAACAATATTTAAGCCTCGTCTGTTTACTGCATAGTCTACTCCATCTATCATGATACGAGCTGTATTTTCATGCTTGAATATACTGCTAAATACTTCTACAAAATGTAATCCTATATTCTGTTTATATTCTATACTTTCTCCATCATCATTCATTTTTTCATATAACAGGACACCATTCACAGAAAGCATAACATAACTTCTCCAATGTTTACCAACAAGATTATAGGTATTTCCAATTTTCTTCATATATGTATCAATTGAATTATTATATAGAAAGCCACTAGTATCTTTTACCGAAATGACTATTCCTACCCTCTCTTTTATATTATTTAGTACATTTAAGTACGAATAAATATCAGTAACATAATTAAGTATATTATCTGTTCTAGCTACATTACATACATTTTGCAATTTCATTTCGAGCTCATCTATCTTTTTACTTTGTAAAGATAAAATTCTTCGTAAATAGTCCCTATCCGTTATTTTATCTAGAGTTTTCCTATTAAGTTGTTCAAGAAACCATTTTTTGCTAAAATCAACCTCATCTCTTATTCTCTTTGTAACCTTTGTATAGTCCATTTCTTTTAATTGTCCATATCGTTGCTTAACATCGTCAAACGATTCAACTATTCTATCCATAACATTAAGCTTATGTCCTATAGAATAAAATCTACTCGCTCCACGCGCAGTATTAACTATAGATATAAACGGCTTACCCATAATTAATGCAAAACATGTACCATGAAATGAATCTGTTACAAAAAAATCACATTCCATTATGCTTTTTAATCTTTCTTCAATTTTAAGTTGAACTACATTTAACCCTTCAAGAGGTGCAATATATTCATCTGAATATCCAAGTTCCGAATAAACTTCTGCCTTTAATCCCCTTTTTTCCTCGACAAATTTTATAATATCACGTTTTTCTCTTGTAGGATCAAGTATATATGATGCAATATATGGCTCACTGTGTTCTCTCTTAACATTACTAGCCAAATCTTCATACACTTTTTTATCACATAGAAATACAGGATCCATTACCCAGGCAACATCAATTCCAAAGTTCTGCTTGCAAATATCAATTGCATCTTCCTCTCTTACTGAAAAGGAATCGAACCTACTTATCCCATATTTCATATTCTTCAGCACATCACGATCAATGTATAACTTCTTATGCCCAAACGAAGCTGCGTATGCTATTTTTTTCTTATTATCATCAACCCAATCCAACGAAGTAAATTCGCCTAATAACCTAAACAACTCGGCCTGAAATAACTGATCTGATCCAACGACAAAAGTATTACAAACATCATTAAGCTCTGACATCTGCCACTTTGTACCATAGGTTTTACATATGTCCTTTTTAGGATATGGATTTTTTAAATATATTTTTTCCAATGTTTTCGTTATTGGTTTACTTGGCGATTCCTCAGGATGTTCTATCATAAGCACAGTATTTCCATTTTCTCTAAGAAAATTATATAGTGCCAATTGAGTCAATGAACCTCCAAAATTACCAGCATAAAAATTACTAACTAACCCCACATCATATTTGATTTTCTGTTCTTTTTCTTTTGAATCATTTACACTCAATACTTTATTCACAGATGCACAATAGCTTTCTGACTTTGCAAACTCACGCATAAATCTATCTCTATTTGGATTTTCTTTGTATAAAGCCTTAAACCTATTTGGTAACAATAATGGTTCCACATCTTCCTCTTTAAAGCTTAAACATTTTTTCTTTAATATTTCGACAAGTTCCTTTCCCTTCTCGCTATTTGATACAATAATAGAAGTTCCTTTTCCATCATTCTCTCCCATGTCAACTGTATCAATTCCCCAAAAATCTCCAATCGAAATATCACCTTGCCTAGGAAAATCAGAGAAGGAACAATTATGACAACATTTTCTTAATATGACATTTTTCAAAAACCCCTTCACGTACTCATCACTGTGAACATTTTCTACATAAGATGTTCCATCATCAAATACTATTTTTATGTAATCAGCTCTCCATCCAAATTCTTTATCCCTAAATTGGATATCTATGGTATTCTTTCCGCTTGATTTTTCTTTAATATATCTTTTTAGCATCTTCTGAGATGGTACTCCATGACACAGAATATCAACTGTTATTAACCTTGATGTATCTATATTTTTCAAAAAAAGATTCAATGCTGCAACCTGGCAAGGAGTTCCAACAAATAGAACCCATTCATTTTCTTTTATCTTATTCCTGACAGCTTTATAAATATCACACATATTGCTTTGAACATACTTAGAACCCCGCATTTTCTCTAATGTGTGTTCATCATAAGCAATGCCATGCTTCAATGTCATATCTTCATCAAAATATGCCCCAAATACACATCCGCCTTTTTCAAATATTATTTCAGCAAGTAATGAAAAAACTCCTCCAGATGAACTATTCCTTCTTACATTATCATTTGCTCTGGCAGCATATATTTTGGGTTTTGTACTGTTCTCTTTAATTCTATTAATCACTGGACAAATATCCACGCATTTTCCACAATTAACACACTTATCTGTGATAATATGTGGTCTTAAGAATCCTACTTCATCTTCACACATTTCTATCGCATTAACAGAGCAGATATCATGACACGCAGAACATCCTGTACATCTATCCTTTTCGATGATATTTACCACCGTATCTTTTTTCATCTCTTGTTCTCCATTTTCTCTATATGTTTTATAATTTTCTCATTTTCCTACTTCCAGCTACTATTTATATTTAAATATTTCTCCCAGAATTTAATTCCATTTAAAAGTTCTTTAGCATTCATATACTTTTCTTTTACAGAATCATATTTTTTATTAACGTCCTTTTTTAACTTAAAATAGGCTTTTAATAATGCAATCTCTTCTTTCTTATCAAAATATGTTTCAAATCCTCTTCCACTCACTGCATCATAATTCACTGCACCATAAGCTTTATAGAAGTATGCAATATGAGGATTTTGCACTGGAACACATACTGCCTTATCATGTTTTCCAAAAAGGCCATTCAGAGTCATCTTTCTCTTCTTCTGTTCCTTAGGTTCTTCAACAAAACTCAGCATCTGCTCATATTGAGGATAGTTAAATGGAATTGTCAGTTCATTTAAATCAGAAAACTTATATCCCGCTTGCATAACAGACATATTAAGTTCTTCTCCATCCTGTTCCATTAACCATTCTGGTCCTTTAAGAAAATCCAACGCACCATTTAGAAGAAGCTGTGCATTTTTATATCTTAATGTAAATATTTCTCTAAAATACTGTTCCTTAAAATCCGCCATAAACCGTTCTTTAGAATACTCTATTCCACGTACAGCATTATCAATCAAACGGTTTCTGAATATATAGTAATACATAGATGAACTATATTTATTTTCAAATGGCTCATGCCATACACAAATTCCATTCATCAAAATTAGATGTTTCATATTTCTTAAACCGAACTCTACATCATCACCCCTGATAAAAATCGGCAGTGGAAGGTTCACATCTGTCACTATATCAATTGGCATGGTGCAATACCACCATGCATTAAAATCACATTTTTCTTCAACTTCATTATAAAGACAAGCATCCAGATTTCTTAAATCCAGTCCCTGCTTATGGCTCACTAACTGCCCTGCATTCCATGTTCCTCCTGCTTCTGTCTGAAACCATTGAAGATCAGTTCTAAGCATAGCCCCGCCTATAAATGCATCTTTATATTCATCTTTTAACAAAGATAACACTCTATATGTTCTATATATAGATTCTGGTTGCATTATGACATCATCGTCCATCAATAAAACATGCGTCAATTTACAACTTTCTTGTGATTTTTTGCTTTCTATCAGACATCTTGTAAAACCACCAGCACCACCTAGATTCTTGTTTTCAAACACGTTGATGTGATTACTCGTAAACTGCTTTTTGTCGAGTGTTTTTGCATTATCAGAAATATTAACATACAATCTTTCTCTCAATTCAGACTTTTGATTTAATAAAAATTCATCTTCAAGCATTTTTACATTCTTATATACATATTTTTCTCTTTTAAATGTACATATATTAATTGCAAGTCCAATATCCTTTGCTTCACATTCTGTCGTATAATAATATCCACCATAAAATCTAGTGTTCTTTGATTGTGATAAAATGCTCACACAATACATACCTTTTTCAAGTACTGTTTTATATTCTTCCTCAAAATAATCTCCTTGTTCTTCTGAATCAAAATAAGTTTCACATATACACTTCTCCATTACACCTGAAGCTGTTCTTTCTTTATATAATAATGTTATTCTTGCTTTTCCTTGGATTTCAAGATGCACTTTTACATTATTTATTTTTGTATACTTAAGCCACTTTCCAACAGAAAAACCATTGAAATATGTGTCTAAATTTATAATTGCATTTTTTTTCAATCTTATATAAGAATCTGCCAATGAATATTCTACTGCCCCAATTCTTCTAAAATATAAACTTTCTTCTGTACAATTTTTTGTTGATGGAAATATAATATTCTGCAATTTAATCATTAATTTATACCTCTTTCACTCATCTTTCTATAAGCCTCGCAAATCACTTTAGGCTCACCAATCATTTTTAATTTTCCCTTTTCTATCCAAACAACTTTTGTGCAATTCTCTCTAATTGTAGGCATACTATGTGAAACCAATAAAACAGTACTTCCGCCATGTATCATTTGTTTCACTCTCTTCAAACTCTTTTTTTGGAAAAATTCATCCCCGACCGAAAGCACCTCATCTAAAATGAGGATCTCTGCGGTTTCGCCGATTGTTGCGATTGCAAAGCCAAGACGGCTGACCATACCGGAGGAAAAGTTTTTTACTTTCTCTTCCACTCGGGATGGGAGCGACGCACCCACCGCAGCGCCAAGGGTCCAGACACCTCACGC
>OGKS01000925.1_pt1 | contig 15285 bp, 17 predicted proteins | sample 1572491 | NCBI WGS metagenome assembly OGKS01 (sample SAMEA2582153, study PRJEB24529) | metagenome | biome: Human gut stool | place: China | collected 2011
ACAAGGCAGGACATGAAGCATTGGCAAACAAACGGGAAAGCAATGATGGAAATGCAGATACGAGAAGAATGAAACATTGGTGGGAAGGGAGAGCTGTTCCTGCTTCTCGAAAAATGATGCAGGAAGTATTAAAACAAGCTGGATGTACGAATACAAAAATGTATCTGGCAAAAAATCTTGCTCTATCAATGACAGATTCTTATTGGATTCGACCACTGGATATGGATGTAAAATATGAAGATGTGAAGTTATCAAGTATGAATCCATTTTCTGACAATAAAGTTCCATATCACAATGCAACTTCTTATGATTCGAATGCCGCATTAGGTGGACAAATGGAAAAATATTGGGATATCGAAACACAATTTCCAACGCTTGTGAAAGAAAGTTATAAGTATTTTGGACAGCAGGCGATAAATGAGGCTTTTGCAACTTATTTGCATGATTTACAAGAAACGACAATCCCTTATGTTCCTTATCTTGCTGGACATACAGAGGATAATGGTCTTTATTGTAGATGCGATGCATTTACAAACGATTCTGTTGAATTAGTATCCGCATATGAAGTTATCGAAGGATCGAAATTGCAAAATGACAAATCATTATATGATAACTATATTCGGATATGTGCAAAATTAGGAATTGAAGCTCAAGAAATTAGTAATTTTATGGATTATCAGACGTTAACAGATTTCATTATCAGTAATACAGACGAACATCTTGGAAATTTTGGTATTCTAAGAGATTCAAACACAATGCAATATCTAGGTCCAGCACCAATATATGACTCTGGTAATAGTATGTTTTTCAAAGAATCATCAACGGTTCATACAAGATTAAGCTTATTGCAGCAACCAATTACAAGTTTTTACGATTCTGAAGAAAAAATGGTTAAGAACATAAAAAACAGACAGTTAGTAAATATAGATTTACTTCCAACGGTTGAAGAGACAATTGCTTTATATACATCATATGGATTTCCAGAAGAAAGAGCCATAACAATTGCAAATAACTATGCATTAAAGGTTGATATGGCTTACGAATTCGAAAACGGAGCAACGATATCAATGTACCATGAAAGACAAAAAGAATCAGAAAATATTCCAGAAACAAACAACCTAGAGGATAATACAGACGATTTTGATGTCGGAGAGGATTTATAGAGATCGCATTCATGTGGTCTCTTTTCTTTTGGTAACAATAACGGTATACTAACCATGGGATACAGAATTTTTAGACTGCCTTGTCACAACACATATTTAGAATACAAATAAGAGAGAAGAGGAAGGGAGAAATGCTATGTTTGATGAGAAGAATATCGAACTTGACGAAAAGCATTCGAAAGAAAAGATAAAGGAGTACCTGGTTAGAGACAATGATGGTAATATTCAATTCGTGTATTCTATATACAGAAGACCAGAAATGGATATTATCTTTCCAAAATTCACTCCTGTATTAAGCACTGGTTTGTTGCCGGTGATTGATATACTCGATGACAAAAAGATTCTTACATTTGAACCAAACCCGATTGGGTCCGTCATCACTCAGTCGTATTTTGGCAAGTTTATCAATGATTCTGTATTTGCGAAAGAAGCAGCAGAATACATTATGGATCACTTTGAGGAACTCTAACAAACAGGAAAGACACTGCCTATTGAGGTGGTGTCTTTTTTTTGCCATACAGAGTTCGGTCTCCGCACATATTTATGGAAAATGAAGATATGGAGGAAACCATTATGAGTAGTGTAAATGACTTGTTGAAGGCAATTGCAAACAGAGATTATTCCCAGGAATATATTAACGAAGACATAAGTTTTGTAAACGAACGATTTGATAAGTTTCGGAAATACTTTAATGCAGTTTACGAACATGTTTACGGTAGCTCTACTGCGTTAACATTAGTTCACGGAGGGATGATGACACCAGAAGCCTATCAGGATATGGTCGTTAATCTTGATGGAAAAAGAAAACACGCACATGATATGGCAATCGCAGCCTGTGAACAGATCAATCGTCAATGTGATATGTACGGTCTCGAACATCTGTGTCCAGAAGTCGAAGTCGATCCAATCAACAAAGAAAAATGCGTAAACAGAGGAGAGATTGCAGATTTTGTTGGTCGATATGTGTATTCTGTATTCCAACAAGGACGTGAAGGCAGAACTATGGATCAGCTTATCATTGACAATGAGATGAAATATGGTGACCGTCCGGCACTTGATGTTTCGTATGAGATTGCGAAAGATGCAGGCAGAAATCCAGAGCATGCATACAATCCAGGCGACATGGATCAAAATGCATACGGAGAGTTCGAATACAAAAGTGGGGTTGCCAATGACGATGCTGGTGGGGATTCTATGGAAGACGTCGAATATGATGACGATGATTTTGGAGAATTATGACGAGTTTCCGCAATTTTGAGCCTTATTATGGTATATAATATTGTGGAAGGGCGTAAATGAGACTCGAGAAAGGTGGAAACGAAATGAGTAGTGTAAATGACTTGATTACGGCAATTATGAACCGAGATTTTGACCGCGATGAAATTGAATCAGATATTGCATTCGTAAATGCGCGGTTTCATATGTTACAAACCTATTTTGACGCGGTTTATAAGGAATCATACGGACATTCTGTAGCTCGGACATTGGCAAATGATGAACATATTACTTCTGAACGATATGTAGAATACATTGAGGAGCTCGAATCTAAAACAGCAGATTGTTTGGACACGGCAATCGCAGCCTGTGATCAGATAAACAAAATGTGTGACCAATATGGGCTGCAACATCTGTGTCCGGACGTGGAATACGATAAACAAAATGGAAACAAATGTATAAATCGAGATGAGATTGCGGAATTTATCGGTGATTATATGTGTTCTGTATTCGAACAAGGACGAGAAGGCAGAATGATGGAGTCAATCGATATGGAGTAAGAGAGGGAGACAATCATGAGATATGAAATAGACTACAGAAAGATCGGTGCAAAAGAGGAAGTCGAAAAGCTTTTAGATAGCTGGATTGCGTCTGTTAAAAAAGAGAAAATGGAAATACAGATCATACATGTCGTATCCGGTGACTTTGAAAATGATTTTGAGTTACATTATGGGACGGAAATTGAATTCAATGGATGGCAGTGTGATTGGACACATAGCATCGATTATAAAGGATATGAATTCGAAGTGTCTGGAGAGGCTTGGTATGGCAAAATCTTAATCACATGTGAATGAGATACGGAAAAAGAAATCAACAGGAATGTTGGTTTCTTTTTTTTGTTTTCAAATTAGTTTGGCTCCCAGAAAACCATATTTATAGTGATAAAAAACATATTCAAAACAAGGAGAACAAGGAGGATAACATGAGACTTGGAATCACAGAGTACGGGGATGCTGGCGTCGACTTCAGATGGGAAAACAAATTAAAGGAAATCGATGGAGTCATCCTTATAACAAAGAACTTAAACGACACATTCATCAAAAAGGTTTTAAGCCATATGAATGAGGTTCCTATCGTAGTGCATTGTACATGTACCGGATGGGGACACACAAGAATGGAACCAAATGTCCCGGACTACAAACAGCAGCTTTCACAGATGAAGAAATTGATTGAGTCTGGATTTCCAGCAAGCAGAATGGTATTGCGGATTGATCCTATTTTCCCAACTGAGAAGGGTGTCAAGCGAGTTTCCGAGATGTTAAATTACTACCATTCATTGGGTTTGCCTGAAAATGAGATCCGATATCGTATTTCAATCGTGGATGAGTATCCGCATGTACGGGAACGTTATCAAAAACTTGGATTCACGCCGATGTATGGTGGAAGTTTCTATCCGTCTGATGAACAACGTAATCTTGTCGGAAACGCATTAAGTGAGTACCCTTATCAGTTTGATACATGCGCAGAGGACGTCCTTGCATATAAGTTTCCAGCGACATTTCGGATTAAAGGATGTATCAGTACAGAGGATCTGCAGATTATGGGAATTAAATATGACGGTACATTTCCTGAGAACCCACAAGGAAGAAACGGATGTCATTGTCTTGCCTGTAAAACGGAACTTTTAACACCAAGAAAGAAATGTCCTCATAACTGTCTGTATTGTTTTTGGAAAGATTAAGAGGAGGAAACAATATGAGCACACTTGGAACTTGGACAGGAAGGAGAGAGATCGAAATTGTTGAGGTCGAAGGAAGACCGATCGCTCTCAGTGGTTGGAATGGAGAACAGTATTTACAGTGCTGGGAAGTAGAAGAGATCATTTCAGAAACTGGATTTGGCATAAAAGAAGATGGACTTTGTGTCCGACCGGTTTACAAACAGATCGACAACAATGAATTGGAAATCATTGGATATAAGTTCTGTTAACGAAAACAAATGGTTGTAAAATGAAAGAAAACGGCTTGAAATATAGCCGTTTTTTTTGTATGCGTATTCGTCACATATTTAGGATAACAAAACATATATAAGCAAATTAAAGGAGGATTTTAAAATGATTACAGCTCTTAAAGGATTTATCGAAATTGTGTATCCGGAGAAAGATGTGAGAACCATGATAAACGTTTCAAACATTGGATACATTTATGAAGGAATCAAAGATGGAATACCAGGAGTGTATTTAAAACTTTTGGTTGGCGGACCAAACGGTGACGAGATTTGGTGTTGTGGCTCTTACGAAGATATTAAAAAAGTTATTATAAAAGCAATGAGATAATAAAAAATGAAGGGATTGATCATTTAGGTCGGTCCCTTTCTTTTTGTTTGCGCTCTTGTGGACACATATTTAGATATGCAGAAAGAGAGGTGAAAAGATATGAGCAAACGAAATGTACGGGATCAAAAAGAAGTGGAGAGAAAGAGTGTGGCATCGGTTCAATCGTACCAAGATCAGAGTGTAACCAAAGATGAGTGGCGACGAATGTGTGAACATGAAAAGAAATGGTGTGAATACCAGGAAGTCGCCGGAATGGATCGGTTACAAGCTCTGGGGTACATACAAGGGATGCCGACATTTGAGCCAATGTAAGCGAAAACGAAGAGACATAGAACACATATTTAGTTACGTAACAATAATAACTATCAAAGAAAAGGAGAGATGAATTATGAACAAGATAGTAAAACGTAACGGACAGGTTGTAGATTTTGAACCTGAAAAAGTAAGAAAAGCAATCGAGAAAGCAAATGCTGAGGTTGCAACAAGAGACAAACTTACAAAAGAGCAGATTGATACGATCGTAGAAGATGTAACAAAAACAGCTATGGGAGCAACTTATGACATGAATGTTGAAGAGATCCAGAACTTAGTGGAAGACGAACTCATGTTAGCGGGAAAATGCAATCTAGCTCGTCATTACATCAACTTCAGATCAAAAAGAGCGCTTGCAAGAAAAGCAAACACAACTGATGACGCAATTTTAAGTCTGATCGAGTGTGCAAACGAGGAAGTCAAACAGGAAAACAGCAACAAGAATCCAACAGTTGTGTCTGTACAGCGTGACTACATGGCAGGAGAAGTATCAAAGGACTTAGCAAAACGAATCCTGCTGCCAGAAGATATTGTTGAAGCTCATGAGAATGGAGAGATTCATTTTCATGATGCTGATTACTACAGTCAGCATATGCATAACTGTGGTTTGGATAATCTTGGCGATATGCTTTCGAATGGAACGGTTATTAGTGAAACAATGATCGAACCGCCAAAAAGTTTTGAGACTGCTTGTAACATTGCAGCGCAGATCATCGCTCAGGTGGCAAGTTCTCAATATGGGGGACAAACAATTACTCTTTCACATTTAGTTCCATTTGTAGAAGTGAGCAGAAAGAAACATCGCAAACAGTTATTAGAAGATGCAAAAGAATTAGGAATCACTTATGACAAAGACAAGCTGAATCAGCTCGTCGAAAAGAAAGTACGGAAATCTGTTAAAGATGGAATGCAGATGTTGCAGTATCAGGTTATCACATTAATGACTACGAACGGACAGGCACCATTTATCAGTATTTTTATGTACTTAAATGAGGTACCAGAGTCACAGAAAGACGATCTTGCAATGATGATCGAAGAGATGCTCCATCAGAGAATCCTTGGTGTAAAGAACGAGCAGGGTGTATATATCACTCCAGCGTTCCCAAAACTTCTGTACGTTTTGGAAGAGGATAACATCAAAGAAGGATCTCGTTTCTTCTGGTTAACCAAGTTGGCAGCAGAATGTACTGCGAAACGAATGGTTCCTGATTACATTTCCGAAAAGAAAATGAAAGAGATCAAAGACGGAGAAGTATTTCCATGTATGGGCTGCAGAAGTTTCCTTACTGTAGACCGATTCAGTGAAAAAGTCGGAAACATTTCTAATTCGGGAGTCTTCGAACAGGAAAAAGGGCACAAATATTACGGTCGCTGAACCATAAAGTTAGGGCGACAGAAAACGGTGTGAACCTATGACAAAAAGGGTGTTCGTAATGGATAGTTACGAGCTAACGGTAGAAGTGAACTAAGATCGGCAGTACGACAATTATTGCCAGAACCATGAGCGAATAAGCTTCGTAAGAGAGCCTACGGTCCAGAAATGGATAGCAGGTAATACCGTGCCAAGTTCTTATAGCAATTAGTTATCACGAATATAATAAGAAAGAAAGTGATGCTAATGATTATAAACGGAATCGAATTTAAACCATATGATGACAACTATTATGTGAGCAAACGAGGAGATGTGTATTCAGTTCGAACGAAGAAAATGTTGAAACACTATATCGATGCTGATGGTTATCATCGTGTGGATTTATACAAGAAACACATAAAAGTTCATAAACTGGTATATATAACATGGATAGGAAATATACCAGACGGAAAGCAAATCAATCACAAAGACGACAACAAAGATAATAATGATGCTGATAATTTGTATGCAGGCACTCAGAAAGAAAATATCAATGACTGTATACAAAATAATCATAGAAAAGGAAATTTATCTGTACTAATCGTCAGAAAGAAAACAGAAGACAAGATTTTGATATTTCAACCGGCATTAAAATTCTTTGAATACTGTGGACATACAGCAAAGAATGGAGGAATATCAAGAGCGATCACAAGAGATTGGTTTAAAAAAGAGTATGAACTAATTGCTATAAGAAAAGGTGTAACGACTATCGAAAGCTACTAATACCGAGAAAGACGGTAGGACATATATAACAAGTTTATATACATAAGTAGTAAGTAGAGTAGTGTGGTACGACTGAAGTCGTGTAACTAATATTGGTGATATTAGTAAAGTTTGTCACCACACGAAGCGCATCGCATCATTGCTTCCATGAGGAGTAATGTAAAGAGATAGTCTGTGCGAATTATAATGATTTGTATGTTAACCAGGGTGTCGTAACCCTTAACCTGGTCGATGTTGCATGTTCGTCAAATGGCGATATGGATAAGTTCTGGAGTATTCTGGACGAACGTCTCGAATTGTGCCATAAAGCATTACGGTGCAGACACGAGAGATTGCTTGGAACTCCATCTGATGTTGCACCAATTCTGTGGCAGCACGGAGCACTTGCTCGTCTGAAAAAAGGCGAAACGATTGATAAGTTACTGTATAACGGATACTCAACAATTTCTCTCGGATATGCCGGTCTCTATGAGATGACAGAGAGAATGCTCGGTGTATCGCATACGGAGCCTACAAAAGGTCAGCCATTTGCGATGAAAGTTATGCAGGCTTTAAATGACGCATGCGAAAAATGGAAAGCAGCTGAAAATATCGATTATTCAGTATATGGAACTCCATTGGAGTCAACAACTTATAAGTTTGCAAAATGCTTAAAGAAGAGATTTGGAGTGATCCCAAATGTAACTGATCACGATTATATTACCAACTCGTACCATGTATCTGTTAGAGAAAAGATCAATGCATTTGATAAATTATCATTCGAGTCTCCGTTCCAGAAGTTGTCACCAGGTGGTGCAATTTCGTATGTAGAAGTTCCAGACATGAAAGGAAACATTCCAGCCGTTATCGCAGTAATTCAGTACATTTATGAGAATATCATGTATGCTGAACTCAATACAAAGAGTGATTATTGCATGGAATGTGGATATGATGGAGAGATTCAGATTGTAGAAGAAGAGGATCAGGAAACACATAAGAAGAAACTTGTATGGGAATGCCCGAACTGCCACAACAGAGATCAAAATCAGATGTCAGTAGCCAGACGTACCTGTGGATTGACAAACTAGTCCACGTTAAACAGGATAAACTGCGGGGAAGTCCCCATAACCTTGACTCGCTAAAGCGGAACTGGAAACGGTAAACGTGAATGCGGTACGCATTTATAATGCATCAGGTCGAAAGGCTAGAAACCATAAAAAGTAGTCAAGCTAGGGATTACCGGGTGTGCAAGTCACCCAGACGCATCGAAACACCTAACCCTTATGCAGAATAAGGTAGGCAAATAAGGATATTTGCGAACTAAGGAACAGAATAATCGATCCTTAGTTATGGTGGACGTTCAGAGACTATAATTCCTGGTATTATTTTGTTACAAAATAAGATAATGTATAGTCCACTCCTGGACGAATAGTTCAGGTAACAAAGGATATAGGTACACAGTTCTGGAATCAGGGTAGAACCGAAGAAATTCGTGATCGTGTTTTACATCTGTAAGCAAACAAAAGGGTCATCACATTATGTGGTGGCTCTTTTATATTGTTTTCTTTGTTTTGTTGTTACGCATATTTAGAACACAAAATAGAAACGGAGAAATACAATGATAAAACGGATCGATGGATTTTGCGGCTATTTTATTTCAGATGAAGGAAAAGTATATTGTAATCTTGGAAAAGGAAACAGAAGAAACGGGAAAATTGTTGATTTATACGAAATAAAACCAAGATTGACGAAAAATGGATACGCTCGTGTTTATATGAGAAGAGATTTCGATGGTAAACGAGTTGATAAATATATACATCGGATTGTTGCTGAAACATATATTCCAAACCCAGATAGTAAACGATATGTTAATCATATTAATTTCATAAGAAATGATAATAGAATATCAAATCTTGAATGGGTAACAGCGAAAGAAAACACAGATATTACAGAAAATGCAACACATATAGTTAGAGATACTTTCGGTAGATACAAAAGTAATTTTAGTTATAATGTTTGAATTTTCATCCCATATTTAGTCTGCAACACAACTCAATCAACTACGGAGGAAACGATTATGAGTAACAACTTGAAAGTTATCTTATGTGCATCCTATGAAGATGCAGTAAACTACGCAAAAGAAAACGACGTAAAAGCAACAGTCGAAGCAGAGTACGGCGCAGAGTGCGTACCTGGTAGTGTAATTACCATGGCACATCACGGAGCGAGAAGCGCGAATCCAGCACCTTGTAACTGGTCAGACGTTCCCGTTTTAACCGATGGCGAAATTTTAGTATCCCATCTTGATCTCGATTCAATGGGCGGCATCATGGCATTAATGGGAACGAAACCGGATGATCCGGAATTTTGGAAAGCAGCAGAATTTATCGATTTAAACGGACCGAAACCAAAAAATATGAACCAGTTGTCACAGGATATTCAGAATAAATTAAATGCGTTTTACAATTACACGGACAAGGCAGTACCGGATTTAAGAAGAAGCAGCGGTGCTGTAGATATTACGAATCTGGTTCTCGATATGGCTGATGCGATTTCGGATATCGTAAACGAAGACAGACCACGTCATAACGAAATGATTGAAGCTGGTATCAAATGGAAGCAGGATATATACGATAAAGTAGAAAAATGCATATATCTGGACAGCCCAAACGTAAGAGTATTTTCAACAAAAAATCTGTTCTGCAACGTGAATTATGAATCATCGGTATTTAATAGAGTAAGTCCCGCAATCGTTTCTTATAACAGTACAAGAAAAGATATTACACTCTCATTTTACGATGAAAACGCAATCGGATTAAATGCGTGCGAAATCGTTCAGGCAGCATGGGGACCGTTAGCAGGAGGACATGCCGGAATTGCTGGTTCTCCACGTGGACAGGAAATGGGTTTAGGCGATGCTATCGAACTTGCTAACTATGTAGATGAATTGATTCAGGTACGTATTCTTAACGATGCTGGTAGCGGAATCGAAACACCAGAAACAGATGGAATCGAAATAGAAGAATACGGTGAAGATTTTGATGATTTCGAAGACAGATAACTAGAAATGGAAAGCTTGTATTCAAATTATGGATACAGGCTTTCTTTGTTCAATAGAAAGTGAAATAGCGTTAGTGGTTAACACCCACAGGCAACGAAACAGGAAGGAAATTATCAGTTATGAATACTATACACAGAATAACAAATATCACAAAGGACTTAGAATTGTATGAAGAGATCGAAGACGACAAGCTGGAATTGTAAACAGGAAAGAATTGAGCCTACAATGGGCTCTTTTCTTTTTGTTGCGAATAATGATTTCATTTCTTTGTTTCTGAGTTATACATATTTAAAGTGAAAATAAAGGAAGGTATACGTACTATGCAGGAAACAAAAATATTCATAATCTCGAATGAGTATCGTAACGCAATTACAAAGATAGCAGCAGAGAATCACCATTTTCTGATTCATGACCCAAAAGCAAACGCGGACCAAGTAAAAGAACTGCTTCCGGATTATGACGTAATCGAATTAAACCCGATGAAACATGCTATTGATTATTTCTTATTGATTACAAACAAACAGGAAGCGAAATGGTTTGTGGATCTTTTGATTCAAAACGACAGAGTTGTATCCGACTCATACAAAGAAACCATTTATGACGAAATGGAGAAACAGCTTTTAGTTAATGCAATAGAAGAAACATTAGCAAAAAAGAATTGTTCATTTAAAAAAGTCTTTGAATTATTAAATTCTGAACTTAAAAAGAGTTATGAACGATCTGAAAACAACGAATCAATACCGTCGTCGATGCTTCGATCGTATAATGACATAATATCGAAACCAGAAATGAATGAAATTCGATTTCGAACATTACTAACGACATGTTTGTTGCTGATAGGTCAGGTGTACAATCCGTTGGTATTAGAACATACCATTCATTCAGAATGTAATAATATTCTTACTGACTGCATAACAAAACTAAAAACCGAAACAAAAGTTGCTATTATCATTCCGAATCCACCTGTTCATTTCGTTTACGAAACCATTATGTTGGATATATTTGTTTGGCTGTGTAGAAAATGCGAATACTTTGACATTATTGGCGAATCGAAACAATAATGAGCCTTATTGTTGTTATGAAGGAGGATACGAAATATGCAGGTAAAATGTAAATATTGCGGAAACGAGATCAGTGACAACGATAGAATGTGCCCGTTTTGTGGAGCTCCGAATGATAAATTCAAACGAGTCGCAAACGGAGTCCCGATAACGATTGAGGAGCTAAAAGCATGGGCACGGGAAAAGAATTGTCCACTTGAAGATTTACGTTTCTTTATCGGAATCGATTATAAAGAACCGAAAGCTTTTGGTATCTACAAAGATGATGAATCTGGTCGATTCGTTGTATATAAAAACAAAGCAGACGGAACCAGAGCAGTTCGTTACGAAGGCGATGACGAAGCTTATGCCGTAAACGAAATTTACATGAAGATCAAAGAAGAGGCATTAAAGGCGACACCGAAACAAACTGTAACACCAAATCCAATTTCCAAGGAAGATCGCAAACCAAAGAAACACAAATTGAGCGATTTTGCAAAGACACAGATTGAACTTACAATTCTTCTTTTTGTTATTATGACTGCACTTTTGATAGGATCCATTATAATAACGAAAACACCAGCAGACACTTATTTTGAGAACACTACAAGTCAGAGTAAAATATATCATAACGATGATATTAGAAACAACTATTATAATAATTCCCGGAGAACAACACTAGATAATAGTATTTGGGATAATGAATCAACATATAACGACAACAGCAGCAGTTACGACTATGACTACGATTACGATTATGACGATTCGAGTTCGTGGTCCAGTGGCGATTCATGGTCCAGTAGTGATAATAGTAGCTGGAATAGCGACTGGGATTCTGGTTGGGATAGTGGTAGTTCCTGGAGCTCCGGTACAGACTGGGGCAGCGATTGGTAGCGAGAATGAATATGAGAGAAATTAAAATAAATCCAAAAGGTGATAACAAAACAATAAGCAACAATATAAATAACATTAGCAATCAGATTCGTATAGCAATAAAAAGATTAAATGAATGTGAATGTTTTATGCGAGACGGTAGTATATTTAAACAGAATATATACGAAGTTCTAAATTATTGGGTTGGTAATACCTATGTTGGAGAAAGAAAAGATGATTTGATTAATAAAGAGTTTACGAACTTCTTTAATAGCTTATTAAAACTTCTCCTTGTATTAAAACAATCAGATAAAGAGTATGAAGAAGCAAAAGCTTTGTATCAAGGAAAAGTATATAGAGTATTAGGGTATTATGAACCATGTGAATATCACGATCTTATACAACCTGAGTATTCTGATTTTTATGTTTCATGGAGTAAAGACGAAAACATTATGGATGTGTTAATAAACAAACTTTATAACCCTATAACAAAAATAGAAGCTGTTATCAAAAACAATTACTATGGAATTGATTTAGAAATATTAGGAGTTTCTAAACCAAACGAAAAAGAAGTTGTATTTCCAACAATAGAAGAGACAATAAGAAAACAGACATATGTTGGCTTATAGATGACTCTTACAACAAAATACTTCTTGAAGTCGTTGATAAAAATATCTTCAATAATTCGTACGTTATAATTGATAGTGTCGAAATCATCGAAACGTTTCAACTACCACAGCGAATGGACTTATTATTGTTTGTACATGTATTACATATTTAAGATAACAAACAAATATATGTAATCAAAGGAGGAAATGATTATGTTAAGTGTTGCAAACAAAATTATTCAAATGTTAATTCTCGTGTACACAGGGAAGTATATCATTAAAACAAACAGACGAGGATCCGAGTCAAAAAGAACAAAGCATTGATATCGTATCTTCAATATAATAAGAAACTGAGCCTGAGAAATTAGGCTCTTTTCTTTTTGTATATAATTGACGAATACAACTCAATATATGTGACGAAATGATTACACACAAAACAGACGGAAACGAAGATAAAGAAAAGAGCCCACATAATGTGGACTCTAGCCTTTGTTTACTTTCCAGCTTTAACACGTTTTAAGAACGCCTGTATCGGTGCGGAGTCAACAAAAGCTTTTTCGCGTTCGTTATACTTAACTCCGTTATAACCGTTCCAATATTTGAGATGTGTCTCTACAATTGCATCCGGGTCACAATTCATCAGCGCTGAAACCGGAGTGTACAAAGGATGAATACTTTCTTTTTCAACACCATTTTCATCTGCCCATGTGAATGGTAACCCGATATAGATCCAGTCGTTACGATCGTCAATATCGTATACATCTACTTGGTCACATTCGTTCAGATATGGGAAACGATTCATAAGTAAGTATTTTACGGAATCAGAACTATGAATCTGGTAATCATAAGCCACGGTATAAAAAGTCGCTGCTTTTTGAACTTTTCTTTCCCAGCTACCACGCATTTCTGTAAACTCGGTATATCCATAACGTTTAAAAATGGATGGTATGTAACTAAGCGGTTCATCTTTTTGTCTGTGTCCAGGAACGGCAAGTTCTGTAACTAAAAAGGATTTTGGCATGAATTCTGCAGCAGCCTCGATAATTTCGTCATCTGTAAAATACTGTTTCAAATAGTCGTATTCTTTCCAGAACATGATCACATACTTACGGTATTCCGGATCAGCAAGACGTTCCTGTACTTCAGAACGATGTTTGTTTTCCTCGGCTTCTTTCTGAAGACCAACTGCATCTTTTACGAGACGCATCATCAGTTCTTCCTCTGTGATGTCTACGTACTTTTTGATAAGTTCGATGTCAATTAAATTAGATTTGCTCATTATTTATTCCTCCTTGAATTGTACATATGAATTTGTTTCGTATTAAATATGGGACGAACAAACACAAACTAAGTGAAACGACATTGAGACAAGAATTAATACAAACATTTGCAACCGAACATTTTGTGTCCATTTCAAACGTGTGAGTGTTCAAAGTCACACGCGTTCCGCTCCGATTTCTTTGTTTCATTCTTATCCATATTTAAGAGGTAGCAAACAAATGAAACATTCAAGAAGGAGCGAATTGTATGGTATTATTTACAAGACGAAACAAAAAGACAGATAACAGAATTAAAAATAGTAAAATAAACAGAGAACACAATATGCAGCATAAGTTACCAAAAGACTACGACGGTGCGTTTAAGATTCTTGGAAAAGATGTCGAAGTAGTTACAAACTTAAATCATAACAGTAATACATTAGTAATCGGAGCACCGGGATCAGGAAAAAATTATTGCTATATCGATCCGAATCTGAAATATGCAAACAAAGATAGTAATTTCCTGATTCATGGTATCAAGATCGATGTTGATCATGTGAAAGAGTTGCTTCCGGGATATGATGTAATCGAATTAAATTTAGACAAACATCCGATAGACTACTTTAAATTGATTACAAATGAAGAGGAAGCAGCAGAATTCGTTAAGGTATTATGCAAAGTAAACCAGACTAGAAACAGAAGAGAAGGACAAAGAGACGAATTTTTCGAACAGCTTGAAATGAAAGTCATGATAAATGAGGTTATGAGAGCAGTTAAAAAAGAGTCGTGTTCTTATGATGAAGTAACGGATAATCTTCGTGAATTACAGGAAATCTGTGACGCACACCTTGAACTCAAAAACAGAGACGAAGCACTTGCACTGGAATTCTTTTATCAAAACAAAGAGCGTTTATATATAAATGCACCAAAAATGTTAATGAATACGTTGATTACCTGTAAGATGTTATTGGAAGATTTGATGTCAGATAACGAAACAAATATTACAGAAATCATCGATAAACTTAGAACTCAGGATAACATTGCAGTGGTTGTGACACGATCATTAGAATGTGACTTGTATTCAATCTTGTTTATGAATTTCTTTATCAAACAGTACCGCAAACAGTATTTCGCAAATGAGAGTGACACACGTATAGTAAAGGTTATACTTGACGAAGCGAGTATGTGTTATATAGATACAGGCTTGTGTGTCCTTGCAAGAACATGTGGAATGAGTATCGATTACTTGATTCAATGTATTTCGCAATTAAAAGAAATGTATCCCCAATCTTGGTATGAGCTAATT